>QDKV01004695.1_pt1 | contig 12609 bp, 18 predicted proteins | sample 1861101 | NCBI WGS metagenome assembly QDKV01 (sample SAMN04275158, study PRJNA302643) | Fungus metagenome, whole genome shotgun sequencing project. | isolation source: fruitbody | host: Mallocybe terrigena | place: Sweden | collected 2013 | reverse complement strand
GGTTCTCAAACATTTCTATCTCAATTTCTATTGTTTTGTCACTCTTTTATCACTCTCGTCATGTGACATTAGATGCCCATGAGTTTCCCCTACCTTACCTAGGCTAAATTCGACAAGGGAGACGGATCTTTTATCAACTGGTAGTATTCTACCATATACCGCCCATCATACGTGTCCAGTCCGCTAACATCCACGGTAGTTCCGCGCTTGAAAACCAGCTTTTGGTACACTTGGAGCGCGTCGAGCTTGATATAACCGGCGAACTCGCGTTCGGAGTGGAAAATAGTAGGGGTAAGTGTTTGCAGTTTATCGGAGTCGTAATATTTTCGTTGGCAAGAACGGTAGTGGGCACTTCCCGGATTTTCTCCCATTCACGAGCTGAGGAATGGGAGACTAGGTACCAGGTGGCCGCGACTTTGAAGGGAATACAGATTGCGCAGAGGTTGTTTAGCATGGTCCGAACGTGTAACGGTGGGCCTTCCCCATATGAGAAGTAGAAGCTGCTGGGCACGGATCGCGAGTAATCGGTTGTGAATGGGAATGAATGTGTACGTCGTGGTCTGAACCGAGTCTCTGAGAGTTTGGCGATGGGATATGGAGTCGGGGTCACGGTCGTACGGCATTGGTATTACAAGTGGCCCATCCCACTCGTAATTTTCCATACGACTCGATCAAAAACATCTAATGGATACCCACGGGTGATGGAGTTGACCGGACACCACCATCCTTACTTTTTGTCCATCATATGGCAAAATCTCCCTTCTCAATTCTTGCAGCAGCTGCAAGGACACTCCCCCGCTCGAATTCAAGTGAGTACACTGAAGGTTCCTCAGCAGATGGTATACATGCTTCAGGGGAACTAAAAGCCGCCGTCGGTTGACCATGGCTATGGCCAAATGGTGGTTTTGGGGAAGCATCAGCAGACGCATTGCCGAACCCACTCATCCCACCACTTTCATTTTGAATCCGGGAATGTGGAGAGGCGCCACCCACGCTAATATGAGGGTTTGCAGATGGTCCTCCAACGACCGTCCCTGACCGCTTCCTCATTGTAACCTGAGGGAGCTGTACATATGATAATCGCCTTGATATCGTCCTCTGGCCCATCAGTGGCGGTAGTGGCGCAAGTGAGCTATCTGGGGAAGCCGCTACTCCTGATCCAGAACGTGAGGGTGAGAGGGCATTTGTATTAGTCTCGTTGCCTTGTCCGACACTCGTCCGGATTGGAATAAAACTCGGTGATGACATTCCCTGTGCTTGCACTACTCCGTGAAGATGGGAGGCCGCTAATCCCGCAGACTGAGAAAGTTGTGCTTGGGACGCGCGCCGAGTTGGCATTCGAGCTGGAGATGGCGGTACTGGAGTATTTGGGTTTGGGTTTCTCGGCGAGAGCGGAGATGGAGGTGGATGGCGGGTGACAGTTAGGATGGGCAACGGCGGAGGAGGTTGCTGCAAATGGGAAGTTGTTGGACGAAGGTTTGCTAGAGACAATCGTCGAGGCACGGACTTTTTAGGCCTTGGAGAATTACTAGGCGGTCCTGGTTGAGAGGACGAATAGGAGTGTCCATGTCCAGAAGCTGGTGCGGCAGACAGCATCCCACCAAAGGCAGGAATCGTTGCAGACGATGGAGTCTGTAACATAGGTGAAGAGGGTCCTGGACTTGTAGGACTAGCTTGGGAAGGGATTATGGAGAGTGGCGATGGCTTTATCTTCTTTGCTTTCCCTCCACTTCCACTTAGCAATAATACAGGTTTGAGTGGGACAGGTGGCGGCTCCTTTGGCGCAGAAGAACTGGGCGTGGAAGTACCCCTTGTTATTCCTCGAGATCTACGGGTGACACCACCTCCGAATCTCGTCAAGGCTTCTTGAACCGAGGAAAGCCGCATGTTCGAGCCGAACGTGGGTGTCCCGCAGCGAGAGCTGGCGCGTTCAATAACTTCGAGTTCGCTCCTCTTCTTTCGTTCGTTGCGTTTCAAAGTTAGATCGTCACATTTAGGATAACCAATCATCGCCTCATCATTGATCGGAGTGGCTCTTGCAGAGGAGTCGGATGCGTCTGGAGTCGCAGGATCACTGGTAATTTCTTTTTCAGGGATTACGGCTGGTATAGCAACCATATACCCAAATAACGATCCAGTTGTTTGGGTGACCTTGACGATCTTCCACCCAGCCGAGGCTGCAAGGGTTAACATTTCCCTAAGTGTGCGCTCTTGCGCATTAAAAACGACTTGCATCTTAGAAAGTAATAGAACAAGGTCAGAAACAGAGTCTTGAAATATTGATGTGTAACATACAGTCAAATCCATCCAATAGACATTTGCACTTGCCTTACCCAAATTCGGCAGCAATGGGGAAGGCGCCAAAAGACTTTCCGCGCCTTCAACGTCTTCCAGTCCAATCATACTGTCCGGACAGGCCAGAGGCAATATGAAATCGGCAATGAGAAGCTGTGTACTAGGAGTGGCGGCTTCACGCAGGTGAAGAAGAATTTTACGTGCAAAAGCATCAGGCCAATCATGCAGTACCACGCGAAGGAGAAAGACCGAGGCGTTTTTCACTGGTTGAGGAGTGAAGAAGTCGTGCGCTAAAGGAGGCCGGAGACCGACATTAAAAGTGCTCCATTCATAGAGGAAATAGATACCTTGGAATTTAGCCTTGGATTCGAGAAGCTCTGGACACTTTGCTTTCCATGCCTATTTTTCATAATCAGTCTCATTCTTCAAAGTACTTGTCGCAAAAATTCTCAACCTTTTCGCCCATCTCGCAAACGACAGCCCTATCCTGAATGATAAATCGGATGTTCAAGCCTTCTCCATCCCCTGACGACGAGAAGGCCGTTGCGAGCAGCATGCTCGTTGAACCAATCCCGCCTCCTACATCGACAATGACGCTTCCAGGAGCAAGCGAATGCCAGTCAAAACCTAAAGGGAGTCGATAACCAGCGCATACATTCAGTTTACTCGACACTTGAGAACAGCAAACTTACCATTGAGAACAGCCCCTGGAGCCTCCCATCCATCGGTCCCGGACATGGCTTTTCCGAATCTTTCGAGGCGGAACCTGTTAGGATTCAAGTCCGGCTGCTTGCTATCACTTTCTTTGACATTTTCCGATGTTTGCGGAACTCCAATCCCTGTGTTTTGCCCTTGTCCAGGGACCCGAGGTAATCGCATTTGCTTCTTCACTCTGCATATCGAACGTCAACTCTGTGGCAACATTGAGTTATCTACTTATGCTTACCTTCCATTATCGCCTTCGTCTTCACGTTTCACGTGGATTTCGCCTTCGAGCCACCCAAAAAACCCAGTCTTGGTTTTTACCGTGTCAAAAGCGAAACAGAACGGCGCGCTAGCTGGATCGGTGCCGTCTCTCGTTTGCTTTGAAGGTGAAAGATAGTAAGTTTCTGTCATATAAGCAGCGGATTTTTGTAGTTCATCAGTGCTGTCCAAAGTAGCATAGTTTACAATAGGTCGATAGCGGGAAAGAACAGCGAACAAACCAGAGTCCCACGAAAGCTGCAACACCGTTCGTATCTTTATACTTGAGTTCAGGCCTAAGGGGTACGTTTATATGGAGAAAGAGAACCAGAACAACGAAAAAGAGAGCATACCGTCCATCCACTTGAAATGACTGTAATTCGGAGAATGATTTTCCAGAGTCAACTCGTGATGATATTCGATTCAGGGTGAAAACATCTGGAGATAGTTCGCGTAGTATATGGTGGGTTGCAAGGAGTCGCAGAATGTGGGCTGGCGATGAACATTAGCGTTTCAGTTATCATTCTGCACATAGATGATAGCAAACCTAATTTTTTGGGGTTGACGCCATTTTTTTCCGAAATCACTTCGACATGCAAACCCTGTGGACCGGCTTCTTGTAGAATCTCGACAACATGGGAGGCTTCTAGAAGTCGCATGCACGATGGAAGATGGTACTATGACCGAGGTTAGTCCATCCAAGGAAAACGCGTAACTTGAGGCATACCCCCATCGTCGCATCACACAGAGTCAAAAATGGCGTCTGCACAGATGCGCTTAGTTGTCCTGCCGCAGCGATGATGCGACCAATTGCAGCAATGACCGTCGGATGTGATGTTAATGCTTCCGATAACGACGTCTGGTCGTACGGCGAGTCTAATGAGGGGAAATCCAGGTTCGGAGACCCCGCTATTTCAGAGTCCGGCCAGGATGGGGAAGGCGGCGGCGAAACATATGGATCAGACATTAATCCCGGACTCTTGTGTCCTTTCTCCGCTGTTGGTGACTTGCTGGACGATAATTTGTCGTGCATAAAGGAAACATTTTCTGGAGTTCTGCTAGTAGCAGACACATGCGGAATGGAATATCCATGCGAGCCGTACACACCCTCCATTTCGTCGAGGGCATCTCCAATGATGGCATGGAGACTCCGGAGGACGGCGAAAGTCATTGCAATGACACAAGTACCCAATGTCGGTCGCTAAAATACACGAAACTGGTTATTTAACTTGCCAGAAGAAGTGTGAAAAGTCCAAGATACGCAGAACAAAAATAACAGATGGTGGTGGTTGACTTTCGCGCGTAGTCAGAGGATTCACATCGCAGCCACCGCATGCCAAAGTGCAATAGACATCCATGTCAAACTCAATTCGAGTTGCAGTTACAGCAGTCTTAGATTATGTACATGTACACGTTGGGCAGTTAATTGTCCAAAAGCAATTTTTAGTAATAAAAAAAGTCCAGTTATTCGTTTGCCTCACAAGCTCACCGAGGTCAAATGTGAACTCCCTTTCGTTTCGGAATGCATAGTTTATTTTAACGAAAGCAGAAATCCCATAGATCAACATGAATTCTAGCCAAAGAAACCACTGCCGGTTAAAATGAGGGCCAAAGCAAGCAGAGTCATAACTTTAGGGCCTTATTAAAAAACAGGTCCTCGCAGATCCTCGTAGTTGAGCTCTCGTCAATCAGGGCATTATCGCTTCCACGTCAAAGAGCTGATCCTGGTCGCACCGTCTAATGACACAGGCATGCAAATTCAGATGGTAACGGTTAGCGTTTTCCCCAGAACTTATAATCATTCCGTCCTTTTAGATATTCCTGCGGATATGTGCTGAGAAATTTGCAGTTGCGCGGAGATGAAAGGAGGGGGAAGATGTTTTTCTAAAGGTTGATCGCAATCATCAATTGTTTGTTCTTGTGTAACTGTTGACATGCTCCCGATTCAGTAGTTCTCATCTCCCTTCTTGGCTTGCAGGTCAATATCAAGGACTTCGACTGACGGACCTTCAGAAAACCATTCAAAAATGTCCAAATCGCCTGTCATTTTGACCTCGCGAAGCGAAATACACGGTAATTTCGCGTCAGTGGCAAATGCATCTGTGTAAATAGAGTATTTGTTCATTTCGCCATGGAGTACCAATCGTGGTAAGAATCGGATTGCTGTCCAGAGCTATACCCTTTCACTGGAAGTCATATCTGCTATTTCTGAGGCCAGGACCCGCCTCTATCGTGGAAAACGGAACCCAGTCCGAGGTTCGCCGTGAATTGCAAGGAGATAAGCCATACTTAAGACGCCGCCGTTCAGTCTCTCTGGTAACCTTGTCCGCCACAGTCGCTTTGAGTCCTCGCTTTCCAAAAAAATAGATGTGGCTCTCGCTCATTGCAGCAAGCACGGCCACTCTGTTGAAAAACGCCCTGAAATCAATGGAAGCAGAGCACGACTTCACGACACAACCCACAAATGAAAAGTTGATGCGTTTCAATCAGTAGATCTTCAGTATTTTGACAAACTCACAGCATCTATGGTATTTCGCCTAGAAACGCTGGCATTTATATATCAAAGACAACGGCACATTATGCTATACACAATTGGGGAAGAAGTTGGGGAGGAGAACGTTGTTCTCCGATGCTACCACTGGCAGAAGATGAGTTGAACCTATTTAGTTGCAAGTGAATACAATATTTCTTATTACAGTAGACTTTACAAGGAATATACCTTTAGATACTAGTTATATTACTTACCATATGGAAAGCTTAATACGGGAGTGGCGATAGGAATTAGAATTAGAATGTAAATCGGATGTGAAATGTAGAATCACGAGTTGCCAGAGCGGAAGAGCTCAGTAGATATATGCACTTTATAATCGTCAGGGACACTGAGTTTCTTAAATCGAAAGCTTATTCAGGTGCTCAGAGTCAGGACATTTCAAAGACCGCAACTCTCATTTTCTGGCTTGAATTCTTTGTACAAAACCCCAAAACGACGGGTAGGAGCCTGCATAAAACCCTAGTCTGAACCCTTCCTTGGACTTTTTCTTTATTCCCTTGGTGCTGTTTCCTGAACATCTCCTAACATCTCCCTGAAAGAATAAATTCATTTCTCCGGATGTTTCCAGCCAAAAACTCTGGCTTTTCAGGGCTTTTCAGGGACGGCCTCATACGGTAGCGCCCAATGTCAAACACAATACCAGAAAGATCACATTTCATGGTTGTTCTTGACGTGAAGAAGCAGATCGAAACGCAACCGGTTCTCTTCTAGGGAGCCATCCTCGCTGTATTCTTTGGAGTCTGTACCGTGATTCAAACGATTGCCTCAGTCTGGTCTCTTGTTCTCGCTCTTTAAGCGACGAAGTAGATTATTATTCTTCTCAGTCTTGCTGACGATAAAAGTGATAAATATCAGAAAACATGTACGTGGGTGGGTCACTGTAACTCCAGAAAGTTGCTTTCAACACGGTGCATTTCGGAATTTCCTGACCTGCCAGTGAGCATGTTTCTCCAGGTCGAATCTCATCCAAAAGTGTCCAACCTTTCAAATTGCAAATTTAATCATTCAAATCAACCCATGGGCATCTACCACCTGAAGAAAACTTTCAACGGAATATTACATTGATGCTTTTGTTTCGGCGTGTCTGATCGAGAAGCACAATATCACCTATTCTTTCACCAAGTTGCTTTCTTCAAATAATGTAACACAATGGTGGTCCTAAAAACGCTTTTCAGCTTACAATGGCGGTGGAGATCTTACACAAAGTTGCCGATCTCTTCGCATGTTGCACGCGGTGCTTGCAACTTGCAACTGGTAGATACAAGCAAAGAACAAGAAGCTCTTCCCGTCTAGTGGGAGGCTACCTTGAACGTCGATGTACAGTACAGTGGTAATATGTAATTCTCAATTAAAACGCAATTGAAACCGATCGCGAATACTTAGCTAGACTCAAGTTCAAGGGCATCCCTTTAGATTTGCACTGCATAATTCAAATCCCTTTTCAAAGCGCGATGTCACATGTTACTAACTTACGCAACAGACGCGTTCTTGTCGTTGACTTAGCCATGGCTGACAATCCTGAAGTTGAAATGCAAGTAGGATTATTACTATTTCCCAAGGACTTGTCCCTTAACGTCTACGCTATCTTACTTAAGGTCATCTACCAAAACTGCTCAACATGAAACGACAACCAACTCTGAACAAACTGCGAGCAGTACTACTACAAACGACGACATGGAGTGGGTACGCTTACAAAGTGAGGACGGGTTTTCGTACCTCGTAAGAAAGAAGGTAGCACAGGCGAGTGGGACGATCCGAAATATGCTCGATCCTTCAGCTGGGTATGCAGAGGCCATCAGTCGGATATGTGAGATCAAAGAGAAGTCTGTATGGGTTTTCGATCTTGTGCACAAAGAAATTTACGCGTTTTTTTCACTTCAGAGGAATCATCGTGGAGAAACTCGTAGAGTACATGTGTTTCAAATCGCATTACGAAAATGTTGGACCGAAAGAAGATATACCCATCAAAGAGTTCCTGGAGCGAATTCCCCCTGAAATTGTTCTCGAATTGTGTGTGCATATGCTCGGTTTGAATAACGGTTAAAAATTCATTTGTTTTTAGGTTATTAGCAGCGGACTATCAAGAAAGTGAGTGTCTAATTATGCTTCCGTGTTTATTATCTCATTTGGGATTTTTGTAGTGTAATTCAATCCATCTTGAACGACAGTTGATGGAAGAATCTCCGAAGACTAGAAAATTATCGTGTATCGTCATGACGGGCTTATCGCAGGGATTCACGAAGTTGTGATGGAGCAATTATTCCATGGTTTAGAATTACATTTTCGCTGATCGTTAGAAAGACGCGGAAGAACAAGAATCAATGTGTAATTATACAGAACGGAACACTATAACCCCCACGACTTGTCTGAACGTGCCCTTTTGTTCTATGAAAACGAGAGGTGACCGTCCCAACAGTGCAACCCCGGAATTTGGTTCCAAAAAGGATTTCTACACAGCATATTTCTGTGCCCACTCTTTGCTGACTCGCTGTGCATCCTTCTCGTTCTCCTTGTAATGCTTAGCGACATCCGTGGCGAGAGGATCATCTGGATTTGGGGAGCTTAGAAGAGCTTGAATGGAAAGCAGAACAGTTCTGATCTGAAGCGCAGGCGACCATTTGTCTAAACAGGAATCGAAGAGCAGGGCGTAAGCAAATTGCAAGAGCACAAAGTATGATCCTGCATACCTTTCAAGATATCGAGGCATATACGACCCAATTTATCTGTCACACGACTGATATATCAGGGCAGCAGATAGCAAGCGAAACCTCCTCACACACCAATATTAGGATGGTAGATCTTTGTCAAAAAGCGAACTTTAGGAGGCGCCATGGGGTATTCCTCTGGCAAGAAAAGTTCGAGCTTAAACTTCCCATCTGCGAACATGAAAAAAACCTTGAGAACAAAAGGCGAAGGGATTATTTGGAACTCACGTTGAAAAGGACTCCCTTCTGGACCATTGATCGTCACATCAAAGTATCGCAGATTGTCTTCATGAGGAATCGCTGCGATTCCAGGTGCAGGATCTGCAACAAGACGTTCTGTTTCCTAACGATAATGCAATTACAACGACATTAAGCATCTTCGATCTCCCTTCAGGGAATGTGTAAATAAACCTTGATAATTCTCTAATCTCATAAAAGTAATCAATCAGAGTATTCTCATTATACAGGTGTGTGAATTTACCTTTGGAAGAGCCATCTATGCGTAACTGTACCCAAACAAAAACCGTAGTAGAAAGTCCAGAGGAAACCTTCGAGTTGCAATCTTACATCATCTTAGCTGACTCAGCTGCTTTTAAAGGCTACGAACGGCCTCGGCACGTCTCAGAACTTTTTCAGAACTCCCCAGTTATAAAACAAAAGAGGAATATACATCTTTCCAAAAGGGCGATTTATTCCTTTCGGTCTTCTTCCTCTCTTTTACGACATACTAGGAACCCACAAATTCGCCAACTTGAAGTTGTCAGAAATTCTAATGAGATGCCAGTGCCAAACAAAGCCAACTTATGGAGGCTGCTGTCTTGGCACCACCTGTTGTCTGTTCATCAAATATGCCAGGTTTCCTCCCTTCGTTAGAGTCGTTCACAAAGGTAATATATATATGTGCTCAGATGCTCTATGACCCAAAACTTTTAGACTACCCTCGCCACCGCAGCTACGTTATCCACAGTTGGTGTGTGTTTCCCCAAAGTTTCACCCCTTTTTTGTTTCGGTTATCTAATTGACATCAATTTTCTTTAAAACAGGTGTAGGGCTCGTCTGGTACGGCCAGAATTATCTGATATATGCCTCGGAATTTCCACCGGGTTCGCGCATTGGTATGTGGCTTACCTTTTTCTCAAAAAATTTTGCGATTCATCGCGTCGCGGTATATTTTCTTTTTTGATGAAGATGTCGCCACGCCGTCCGACTACGACTTGCCTTACGAACCTTTGGAACTGAAGACAGAAGATAACATCCTGCTGAGATGCTATCTTCTCCCACAAAAGAAGGATTTGGGTCATTTCGGTCACCATCTACCCATCCCTGATGGAATGTCTGAAGAGGAAGTGAGTACCTGTACTTTTTTACGTGTGCTTCTAACATTGAGTTTGTTGCTTTTCTTACGCGTGTTAGTTTATATCGACTCGACCGACCATCGTCATGTTCCATGGTAATGGTGGTAATGTTGGTCATAGAATACCACTTGCCGCTATTTTCTACAAGAGGATGAGATGCAATGTTTTCATGATGAGTTATAGAGGGTATATTACCTTCGCTTTGAAACGACTGCACTCAATTTTAATTTTAAAAATATGTAGCTATGGTCTCTCGGAAGGATCTCCCTCTGAACAAGGTTCGATTTTACGCTCGAGAACACTGCCTTTGTCGTTCCGCGATTTTTAACCACTGTCTAGGTCTCAAGATAGACGCTCAGACGGCGCTACATTATCTGACGTCACATCCTGTCCTGAAACGGACTCGGATAGTAAGCGCTTAACCTCTTGACCCGTCTTCGTAGTGTCTCAAAAATTTTCATAGATCCTTTTTGGACAATCTATTGGAGGCGCCGTAGCCATCGACTTGGCAAGTAGAAATCCATCAAAAGTACGAACACTCCTTTTCTGCCTGCATCTGTTTAATTTAAACTCCCCCCCCAAAAAAAAAAAACAGATAGATGCTCTCATCCTCGAAAACACCTTCACTTCCCTTCCCGAGCTCATCCCGCACGCCTTACCCGTCCTCGGTCCCCTCTCCTTCCTCTGTCACCAAAAGTGGGATTCCGTGTCCAAAGTCCCACTGATCCCAGCTACGACACCCATCCTCATGTTAAGTAGCGTCCGTGACGAGATCGTGCCCAAGACACATATGCTTGCGCTATGGGAGGCGGTGGCAAGAAGAGGTGAGGAGAAGAGTCCAAATGGGAGTGAATTTAAGGCTGGATTGGAGAGGGCGAAGTATATGGAGTTCGAGTACGGAGGGCATAGTGAGTTTTTCAATGCTCTTTTTTTTTGTAGAATGTTTTGAGCCTGCACACGTGCTTGATGGAATGTTGTTCTTGTCGAATCCTTTGATTACTGATTGCCATCTTTTGTCGTACAGATGATACGTGTACGCAACCTGGATATTGGTCCGCTCTTGCAGAGTTCATCTCCAGCCTTCGACAACAACAGACGCAAGAGAAGATGTCGAGGTTTTGATTTTTTTGTAAAAGACTCCATAAATTCTTTGAGATTGATAGTTAGTTAGTTATATATTTATCAGCAATTCGTTTGTACATTAAAGCTAAAACCACATTGAGACTGTTTCTGCGTATTTCCCATCCCCAATCACAACCGATTTCGTTACGACTCGCGATCCGTGCCCAGCCGCTTCTATGGGAGTCCACCAAAATAAGCTACACTGTGTGTACAGTCCTCGGACACTGACTCTAGTCGTTCCACAACCTAGACAACCTCCCGCCATTTACCTTCAAAGGCACGGCCATCTTCCGTTCAACGTCTTCCTTTCGCTTAGTACCCACCCATTGCTCAGCTCGTGAATGGAAGAAAATATGGGATGTGCCCACTATCGTTCTTGACCACCCTATTACGGCTCCGATAAACTGCAAACACTTACCCACGACCATTTTCCACGACGAACACGAGTTCGCCGGTTTACGCTTTCCGTGTCAAGTTCAACGCGCCCAAGTGTCACCAAAAGCTGGGCTACAAGCGCGAAACTACCGTGGACGTCAGCAGACTGAATGGATGGTAGAATACTACCAGTTGATATGCCTTCGGATTCGAGCCGCAGTAGATACCGCTTTCTCATCCGCTCTTGAGTCGATCTAATCGTTACAACAGTCAACTTACATGTATTTATTGTGTTTATAAGCAGTAATGTTACAGCGGATCATTCAACAAAGTTGTTGCAAAAAAGAAAAGAGAAGAAAAGGTGGGTTTATCGAGTCTTTCCATAATGATATTTACAAAACACAGAGAGCGGCGGCCTTCTGATAAGCTATTACGAAAACGGTGAAAACCGCGATCTCTGTACATAAGACAGCCTCCGTAGGGTCAAAACTTTTAACCACTGGCCGTACAGACCCTATGATTCAGATGAGACGATCATAACATGCCGCGCATTTTCGGATAACTTAGGCATCGTGCAACTCACCTCCAAATATAATCTTTGATCAGCCAAAGAACTGCTAAACGAATTTTTCTTGGAATTTTTGTCGATGATGAACTTCCTGTTTTTCAGATATATGCTGTTAAGTCGAGTTCACATAAACCAAAGCTAGTAACATACTCATTTCAACTATGTTCGACTCGTTGTTCAAGGATACACTCGGAGCTGCGTCAATCGGTTTCAACGTTGCTTGTTGTCTATTGGGAGTGCTCACGACGCAGGTGTTCATCTACTTCAAGAGATTTTCCCTTGACAAACCAGTCTACAAGCTTCTGGTATGCTACTGCTCTGTCTTGACTTTAAATATTTTGACTTATATATGAAGGTTTCCATACTTTGGTAAATTGCTTGCCCTATCAAATCATCCAATGTTGTACTGACACAATGCAGGACGCTGGCGTTAGTGGATCATGTACTTGTTGGATACCCCGTATATTACTACACCATAAAGTCCGTTCGGTCAGACGGCTTGGGGCCGTTCTACTTCATATTTGACAGCAGTCTTCTTTGGTGAGTTCAAAGACCAGTCCTTAAAAAGATTACTCAGTAATGCACAGGATGTTCCTTGTAGTGCTTGAGGGTTAGGTTATATAACTGAAAATTAACTGAGACTGGACCTAACCGTAACCGGAAATAACTGCAGCC
>QDKV01004696.1_pt1 | contig 12622 bp, 18 predicted proteins | sample 1861101 | NCBI WGS metagenome assembly QDKV01 (sample SAMN04275158, study PRJNA302643) | Fungus metagenome, whole genome shotgun sequencing project. | isolation source: fruitbody | host: Mallocybe terrigena | place: Sweden | collected 2013 | reverse complement strand
CAGGTGTCGGAAGACGGTTGGAGATTGCGGAAGAGCGAAAGTACCTAGTAAGGGTGACTGGAATGTCCCCTTACACTGTCCACCACTTCAAAGGGTCCTTAACGTTCTCAACGGAGGAGTTGAGGTAGTCCTGGATTTCACTTATGCGAGGAGCAGAAGTAACTGAGAGGTCACCGATGGATGCGAATTCACAAGTCTTCTTCATGTCTTTCGTGGAGATCGGGGATTCAGCAGGTGCCTTCTCATACTTTGCAACATACTCCTCTCGGACAAGACGTTCAGCTTCTTCAACCCATTCCGTCTCCCATTTCTGATTACGAAAGTATTCGAGTTTCATTCCGGGGTGTAGTACCATGGCAATACGATAGACGGTTGACGAGTCTGTAAGCGAGTAGTAGCGGTTCATTTTCTTGTGTGCGAGCTTCATGGCAGCTGTGAGGGAGGGGGGGTATGCTTTCCCAGTTTGATGGTTCAGATAACTTGTTAAGCGGTCCATAGCGGGAATGATAGCAGCAACACCAGCGGAATCCTGGGAGAAAAAGATTGTCGCATTCTTGAATTCAACCAAGATGGAAACAAGATCCTCCGCAATCGCCCACTCCTCTGTTTCCAGCTCGTACTTCCGGAGCTTGAGAGACTTGTCCACTGTCATGGCGTCAATGGCTGTGCGATATTTGATTGCGAAGCTAAGCATGTAGTACGTAGAATTCCAACGAGTGACGACGTCGCGAGGGAGGATGCGTGACTTCAGCTTGAACTCTTTGCAATAGCGACGCCATGCAGGGAGGGCAATAGTTGTCTACCGTATGATCGCAAAGGCAAGGGAGCGAAGTTTCGTGACCATTTCACGAACAGCAGCTGTATCAGCTAGAATCTCTTTGTATGCTTCTGCATCGAGAGCGTCCAACTCATCAATGCCATCCTCAATGTCATCGATGTCTGGAATAAGTGGCAGGTCTTCATCATCTTCATTGTCGTCGTCTTCGTCTTCGTCTTCATCCAGGTCTAAGTCCAAAAGGTCATCGATATTCTCCTCATCATTCGCTTTACCCAATCTGGCATTGAAAGGACGAAGAAGGGTTTTTGCAGCAAGTTGCAGGGTGTGGTTGAAGCAACGGACACGGTGCTCCAGCACAAAAGAGTTAGGCATGCCTGCCAAAGTTTCTCCCTGCGTGTCGTTTGATGTCGCATTGTCAGCGTTCATAGCAAGAATCTGGTAAAATAATGAGCTCGGAATAACATTGGACTATGAACTTACCCGGTCTTCGAGCCCAAATGTCTCAAGCATTCTCTGAAAAGCCTTTGCCAATGCCACGCCAGTGTGAGACTCAGGGACCTCAACAATATCCAACAAAAAGGCCAACATAATCCCGTTGTGTTCGAAGTGCACCGTCCAAGCGACAAATGCATGGTGGTTGGTTGACGTCCATGCATCTGTTGCGAAATGGACCCGCCCTGGATGCTCTCGAAGGAGTTTGCGTATACGATCACGGCACTTCACATATGCCGCCTTAACATCACGTCGAACAGTGTCTGGGGATGGGACCTTGAGATGGGGGTGGCCAGTTGAAAGGAGGTTGACAAGCTCAGGATCGGTTACGATACTTGCTGGGCGGTTGCTTTCAGTAACCCACTTCGCAATGTGGGCGCTAATGTACATAAGTTGATGATAGATATCTGTGATAATTGTTAACCTACCGGAACTCGGTGTTAGAGTGCGCACGATGAGAGTAGGTGATGGGCCGTTGCCCTTGATGCGCGAAAGTACTGAAGACGTTGCCACTCCAGTTTGTCCCTGGCTCCCCCTTCACAGCAACATTGACGGCATCCTCGCCAAAGCAGCGACGTGCGTGATGCCGGAGGTTAGCAGTGGAGGACTTGTCGCCTTTGTCTTGATAACGCCGAATGCCTCGTGCCTCAGTCTTGCATTTCTTCGCTGCACAAGTGAAGAAGTGGGAGAGACGGCCATTGTGTACCTCAATTTTCACCTCGGGTTTGAAAAACGAGTATATATGGGATCTCCAAGTTTCCTTGGCTGCTGCTAGAAATTGATATGAGTGAAATAATAAGAAACGAATAAGATGACACACCAAGTTCCTTTTCAAGATCATCCGGCTCCTCACTGTCAGATCCGACCCCAATAACTTCCAATGTTGTATTGGGGTTGACGCTGGCTTGATCGATGATAGCTAGGTCGTCTGAGTCACTGTCCGGAGCACTACATCGTGTCCGCTTGAGAGGCTTAACTATCGCTGTCTTGAGACGCTTGATTCCGCGCCCAATTGCCTTCACGTTAGCTTTAGCTACACTGGACACTGTAGAGGGTGTCGTAGATCGCAGACTCAGAGATGAACGCGACGACTTCATCGACGACTTTGTCGAATTGTGAGGCATTAGTGGGATGAAAAAAAGGGACGATAATCTGCTCACCTTTATACCACCTAACCAGATCTCGATGAATGTTGTTTTTTCATAAACCTCAATGGGATTGGTCAGTACTAGAAGCTGATTGAGTGATAGGTACACCGTGACTAGTAGTACAATTGTGACATCATACAAAGTAACAAACCCGTGAACCCGTGAGTAAGGGTACGGTGTCACACGGGTATGACAATTCCAAAACCGTACCCGTACCCGGGCATACCCGTGACTAGATACTCACGGTGTTACCCTTACCCCTGCTGTTCCTTATTGATGTCTGGCATTTCCTCAACAAGCACCAAACGACGCACCAATATTGTCAGGAGAATTGCAACCCCATCCAGTTTCCGGAGCTTCTTGATGAGTTTGGGAAGTGGTTCTTCAATACATCTGTTGCTGAACAGATTAATGCTTGGCTGCAGGGGTATCACTCAATTGTTCGGGAGATGTTACCAGACAAGTTCGACTTTTTTCTCGATGAGATGATTATGAGACGAAATGTCGAGCATCTGAAGAAGTTAGAGGAACAAGGACACAACCCCCGATCCTTAGACAACTAAAGTTTCAACAGTAATATATTCTTGAATTCTATGAGATGGACATGTACAATGGTGACATGCTACAGTGACAAAACAAGTGGCTACATAAATGCGGGAACATGCTACAAAACGAATATTATCAATAACAACAAAATAAAGATAGAGGAACTCAAGACAAGTGAAAGACATGCAAAAGAGTGGTACATAAACAGCTAAAAGGACTACAAATTTAAGAGGTGCCTTTGGTACGCTTGGGCACCGCCGACCAAAGACCTGCTGGGGTACGGCCAGCATTCTTGAAAGCATCCCGCTGTTCTTGAGTCAGAGCCTTCCAGTATCGCCGTTGATCACGGAAGGTGTTTGCTGGGATGTTCTTACCAAACACAGTGAGGAGGCTTTCACTGAGAAGGGTCTTCATTTGGTCGACTTGATGGAATCCCAGAGACATATCAATCGCATACATTCCCGCTGGCCACCGTTTCAATGTTTCAGGGACATGAATAGACATGGTTGGTGAAACGGGACAAGGGGACGCTATCGAGGAAATTGTGGGGGAAGGAGAGAAAGGAGAAAGAGGCGGGCGAAGAGGAGTAGTGGTTGTACTCCCGGTATTGGAACGCTGGCGTTGCGAGGGTCGGGGGTTGACGTCCATGTCTTCCTCAGGGGCTCGTTTCAGTTGTGATGGCTCTTGTCGCTCAACGAAGACAACCTCGTCGTCATCTTCAGAAACATATTGTACGAGGTAGGCGGGTGGTTCTATCTTCCTCTGTTGGAGCTGCTTCTTAATGCCTGCACGTTCAGCAGTCATGTTGTACCGAAGATGGGTATCCTTGATCGTGGCCTGCTGGATGTGTTCGTCAAGGCCGAGGCAGTCAATTCCTAGAAGCCGAAGAAGGAGGGAACCATCCTTCTTGACAGTGTGCGGGTAGGAGGGGTGCAAGTGATCCATTGTGAGCTCCGTATGTCGAAGTACTCCAAGAGGAGGGCTTGAATGTTGAGTTCCTCACAAACATTGACAGCGTCCGACAAGATCCACTTAGGCCAAAGTGGGCACTCATGAATAGCCCGCCGTTTTGGTGGCTTTCCATCCTATGAAAATAGTCAGTATACATTACACAAAAAGCAAATTGAAGACGTACCGCATGCCAGAATATAAGCGAGAACGTGTTGTCAAGGTTGATTCGATTACGTCGCTTGGGCTTCTTCGTGTTGTCTACTACTGGCCGCATCCAGTCCTCACTCATGTGCTCCTTAGGACCTGGCTTAGGTACAGGTGCTCGAAACGGGATGGTGCGAACAGCTGTTGTTGGTTTCGTTGACGGCTCTGAGAGAGGTGCAACAGAGGGTGTTGCAGACCCAGAGGAAGGAGCGAGCGGAAATGATGAAGGGGATGGCACTGATGGGGTGAATGATTCCATGGGGATCCAAGAAGATGACGCTGAGCTCTCAGAGCTCATAAGGTGGGTTGTGCGCGCCATAGCGAGAGACGCAGCAATGGCAGCCTGAAACTGCTGTTCGTTGTCGGCTTCGAGCTGTTCACTGTGTAGGTACTCAGTCTCGGCACGTTGCTGTTCGTTGTCAAGGAAAGCAATGACAGGGTCGAGAGCGGGGGTATGATAGGCATCAGTTGGAGCAGGCATCGTAGATGCAGCTATTTTACCCCGCTGCCTGAGAGTGAGCTGGTCGAAACTATGGGCCCATAAACTACAGCCGCTTTGAGATAACAAGCGAGTAAGGGAGATACAACATTGTTTGCACATTTGACGCAAACATTGTGTGCACCCGCGGCGTTTGCATCCCGGCTTCGCGCAGTCAATACCCCGAGATGCTGTGAGACCACCCTGGGTAGCTGTAGGCAATGGAGTAGCAAGCTGAGGAAGGGGACAAGGAGAGGCCGACTTCGGGAATGTAAAGTGGTAGTTGCATGCAACGCACTACACAATGTGTGAACTCGTTAGCCTGATGTGCAATCGGCTTTATAGAGCACTTACGTGGATGTAATGATGCCTCAGTGAGTTTCCACCCATAGCAAGTTTTACTGGAAGGTAGCCTTCACAATTAACGCACATGCAAGGCCCATTGACATCGTGCAGGAGAGCCATGCGTGTGTGTGAATGTAAAGGGGTCGTAAAGGTCGTCGTAAAGGTCGTGACAAAGGTGTTGGAGAGAGCGGCGTGTTACAATGAGGGTATCGCGTAGGGAAGAAACCACGTCGGCGGCGGGATCACCACGACGTGAATGAACTTTGCGCGAAAAAAAAAAATACACGTGGGGACATCGGATATTGCCGCCAGTGCCACCGCCGGTGAACGACGCCGGTGTTTCCAAATCCCAGATTCTTTGAAACGGTCGTAAAAACAGTCTCAAACCAGAGATATATATTCCCAGGCTCCATAATCTGACTTTTGCCTGCTCCAAATTTGGTTCAGTGGGGGTTCAATTTTCAAAAAATTTCGGCCACCAATTTTGGCCACTGCACAAAAGTAGCGGTGACTAGGCTGGGCGCACCATACATCACCCGTCAACTGCTGATTTTTTCCCTCCCAATGACGGCTTTGATGGCCGAAGTGGTCCTGATTCCAGGCCATTGGTAAGAGCGTTCTGAATAGTTGGTAATGGGAAAGTTGCAAAAGTTCAGACGGTTGGCATTAATTGGCCATTTAAAAATGCGCAATAGCTCGACGCAGTTCCTGACTCGATCTCAGCATCGTCCCGACTTATCCAACGAAAAACTTGTACGGAATAAATGGGTTGAAAAATGCCAAAAGATACGGAGAGCTAGAGTCTCCATAAACACAGGCTGCTGGCCTCCAACGTCAATAGAAGCCTTTGGTCAACTGTTCGGAATATATTGGAGATGGCTCAGGAAGCTGCCTGAGAATGGATCTGGGGGATTCTAGAGAGCATCACAGGAAGACCTAGAAATTTTCCTTCTTGGACTCTCGTTTCAAAACCTCACGTATCCATCACTTTTTTATATGTACGTGGAGGATTGAAGATTCTCATCCGTGTTTTCACGGGCTTACATTGATGTTGACAAGTTTGCAGTAGCTCAATGTTCTGTCGGTGAGGGTACCTACACGGTATTAATCATATAAACCAGCTAATCGACCTATTCTAAGTCGTAGCTGCGCCAGAAATCACAAACTATATGCAGTAAATTTTAGGGACGGCAAAATGGACATCTGCTGAAGAGCCACGCTAAGCACTAATGCCAAAACCCACACCAGCATGAGTGTAACCCATAAGGAAAGTGAGGCATTTCTTTCTTCGTCCAATGGTTTTGGCGGAGGCTGCTTTGCTTTAGGCAGGAGCTCGAAGGTCCTTTCTTTCAAGACTCGCAGGCCATCTTTGCGGAAATAACGTTCACTCTGTTCACATAGTTTCAGGTAAGGGTTGTAATTGCTCGAAGAATACTGCGTACCTCAAAACTCCATTGGTCGTTAGCCCGAACCCAATTTCCCAATGCCTCCGCATACGCTCTAGCTTCTTCATTAACGGTCTTATCTTTGAACGTAGGCAATTTTTTGAAATCATCGAGGAACTTGTCGGCCAATTGGTCATGAAGCCTACCGATCCAATCCAGGGCTCCTTGGGGACCTAGTTTGTGTTGGTTCATGACTATCGTGACTAAGTTGTGGAGATCGTCGCCACGGCTTTGCCTTCACAGGGAGTCAGAAAATTTTCAAGAATAAGCCGCCTTTATACTCACTCGACGTTCCAGGAGACGAGGTCGTTGCCAATGCACAGCATGTCTACACATGAAGCGGTCAAAGTTTTGAAGACTGGGTGTTCGAGGACATAGTCAGGAAGATTCATGTGGACCTCGTTGATAGCGAAAGACGGCTTGGCACCAATGGTATCCCTTCTCACGACGAAGTAGCTTTCTATATCCCGGATGAAATTTTTGTCTCTGTCTTCAGATTGCTGAATAACAGAATCCGTATACAGTTTGAATTTATCAATGAAACGCTTCTGCGCTGAAGGAGTAGCGGTACGAATGGCATTCAGCCAGAAACTGGGAAATGAAATAATTATGCACGTCAAACATCTATGAAGGGAAATAAGCTCACGAGCGGGTGACTTCTCCTCCTATCCATTCTCCCTTTGGACGAGGTTTGTACGGGTTGCGAAGAGCATCCATGATAGCGTCCGCCTGAGTTCTAGTTTCTTTGGCATCCGAAACGTCAGACCACTCGTCGAACACGAAGAAAAGGTTCATTAAATCGCATCCAATGCGGCATCCATCTGTAAGGTGTACATATGAATAAAGGACCGTATTCCTCGTACTATCAGCTGTTCTTACCCTTATTGATGCGGGAGAAAGCAAGGGACGCCAAAAGATCTACGACTTCCTTAATTGCGATTTGCTTGTACGAATCAGGAGACACCCACTAAAGTCACATTTATTGAAGGCAATCTGTGCCTTCGTGCTGAAGGCTTTGAAGCTTTCTGCCCATGCTGCGGATTCCCGTTTGCATTCCTCATAATGAGGGTTGATGTCTCTGGGCCACGGCCAGTATCTGAGCGTGTCTGGGATAACAATGGTTTGGAAGTCTTTTGCTTGGATTTCGAACATCTTTGAGGTGAGTGTGTATAGCAAAAATCTATGTTTGAGTCTTTTAAAATATTTTCTGTGCTCTAGTAAGCATGGCACAGGCCTAAACGGATGATCAATCCCCGGTGCTCCAGACCTTGCGAGGTTGCAGGGGACTCGGAGTTATTTGATCATCACAGCAACACTGTCCCGGAAAAGATTGCTTTGATCGTCGAAACCTTCTGATATCTACCGGGTACTCAAAACGACTCATCCCTTTGATTGGACAATATGCATACTATAAATGGAAATTCTTGCAATGCCTACCATATTTGGAATATCGGATTTTGTTGGATATGTAAATGTTAGTCATCATTACCTCCGACTCGGAGGTCAAGTGAAAATCGTCAAACACATAGCCTTTATGTTTTGGATTTGCTCTAGAAACTTTTAGACTTCCATTTTTTGTGGCATGTTCCATTTCGCAGACTCGCGACTTGTGTAACCCAGAGATAAACGTTAAATACGATTCGGAACTTGAATATTCCACTACCCGAACCATCTACAGTACTACGATGGCATTAAGATGAGGATAAATTCTGGGCTGTTAGACCGCAAGCAAAATCGGGCTTTGGCGAAGAAAACTCGAGGTTTGTGGACAGCATATGATTTTCTTGATTCGATCCCTTGTCGCTGTGAAAATGATTTCCATCTTTTCCGCCCGCTTGATTCGAAAGAGGGAGGAAAGTAATTAAAGCCTGAGCAGCTTTGAAAGATAATTGTTATCTTACGAAATCGATTCATTATCAGACTTTGATGAGTCTGTACATGGAAGAAAAACAGAGTCGGTAAATAGAATATCCGCTCGCAAGCGGGGACTTGCTTCGAATCTCGGCGTTCGGATGCGATGTGATACTGGTAAAGATCCGGGCCAATTCAACAGCCAATTCTGCTTCAAAAGATGTTAGTTTTTTTTTTGATATATACATGTTTATTGAGAGACTACCAAACACCAGAGGGCCTCCTGCTTCAGAAATACTGATTCTGAGGCTCGCAAGCTCACCCTGCCAAAAGTAGAAACTCAAGATTGCTTGCATAACCGTCCAACAAAGTGTGGGAATCTCATCATTCTGAACTTACGATCACTCGTTTATTGCCTTGCAAGGTCGGATGTCCTTGCAAGGTAACCGTACCTGCTTACATGTTCACAGAAGATATCACAAAAACCATGGCTTGGTTCATTGAATCGATACCCCTTTCAACCCCTAAGCATGGAGAATTTTTCTCTGTCCAACTTGAATACTATCCACTGGAATTCCCCAGCTTCTTTAGTGGTCTTGATTGTGTTCGTCACCGTATTGGTCGTTAGGTATAACACGAGCCATTGGAGAAAACTACCTCCCGGTCCACCAGGTCTTCCTTTTCTTGGAAACTTGTTCGATCTGAAGCACAAACAATGGTTGACTTTCACTAAATGGAAAGACACTTATGGTGAGTCCGATTTCTGTTGTGTCTTCTAACTTTTATCTTGAGTTGTGCAGGGCCAATCATGCATATCAACGTCGTTGGACAACCTTTAATTGTCCTCAGTTCGCTCAAGGTTGCCGCAGATCTACTCGATCGTAAGGCTGGTATCTATTCAGATAGACCACAAAACATTGTCGCCTCCGATATCATGACCCGCGGCCTCCTGGTCGTCTTCACACATTACAATGACATGTGAGTGCAATGTATGGTTATTTTAAGATTCAGATATTGAGGGGTATGGTGTTAGTTGGAGAAGAATGCGGAGAGCTGGCCATGAAGCGCTAAATAAGGGTGTTGTCAAGAAGTACCAGCCCATGCAGTTAAACGAAGCAGTGCTTCTGGCATCGGGCATGATCGCAAACCCAAAGACTTGGAACGGTCATCTTCGTAGAGCGGCTGCGTCTTCGATTATCACCATGGTTTATGACAAAGAACCAATTCAATCTACACAAGAACCGACCGTGGTTCTTGTAAACGATTTTGTGGCGCGCCTCACCAGGGCTGCGATGCCTGGTGCACACATGGTTGAATTCTTTACATGGATGAGATATATCCCAGTACAGTATGTGACAATCAAATGCCTCGAATCTCCAAATCAAACTTTTTGTAGGTTTGCGTCGTGGAAGCGTAGGGCGTTGGAATCTTACAAGGTGGACTACGAGCTATTCCGTAGTTTGTATGATGGTGTACGAGAAAAGATGGTTCGTCGGACTTGAGTTCGGTCTCGTTGTAAAAAAATCTAAAAATGTTATCCCTAGTCCCAGGGAGACGAGAGGCCTAGTATATCCGCCACCCTGATTCAAGACAAGGAGCGAAATCAACTGTCAGACACGGAAAACATCTGGCTGGCTGGAACCATGTAGTGAGTAACCCTTTCGTTTGATGTGCGACAAGGAATCTTAAGTCATGCAGCGCTGCTGGAGCGGAAACCACGGCAGGAGTCTTGGCTTGGTGGATGCTGGCCATGGTGGCTTACCCGGAGACACAGAAAAGAGCACAGGAAGAAATCGACAGGGTCGTAGGACGAGACAGACTACCTTCATTCGATGACTTCGAGAATATGCCGTATGTTCGAGCCATGGTATGTAATTGCCTACCATTGTGATAGTTCATACTAAAGCAAGTCCAGGGAAAGGAGGCTTTGCGTTGGCGCCCAGTGGATCCCGTTGGATTGCCGCATCGTTCTATTGAGGTACGTCATTTCTGGCTCTGATCAACGCGAGTCGCTCAACGCAGGGTTTAGGATGATTGGTACGAAGGTCATTTCATCCCGAAGCATTCTATCATCATAGCCAACGTATGGCACTTGAATCGAGACCCTGAAATATTTGGTCCAGATGCGGAACACTTTAACCCAGCGCGTCATTTAGACGAAAAAGGCCAAATCGCTCCAGCTCCAGCCGACACGAAGGAGGAGAGTCATGTCACATATGGATTCGGACGACGCATCTGTGTGGGTCGGCATGTAGCGAACAACTCCTTGTTCATCGATATTGCTATCATGCTATGGGCTATGAACATTGAGCGCATGTCAGATGACAAAGGAAATCCAGTACCACTTGATATTGACGGATGCATCGAGGATGGTTTGGTTGTGTGAGTCTCAAAATCTACAGACAAAAAAAAACAAGAATTTAACATATCTTTTATAGACGTCCCATCCCGTTTGAATGCAAAATCACTCCTCGGTTCCCAGATGTAGTGTCGATGCTTGAGAACGCAAAGGAGGAATACAATTTGATGCACGTCAAGACGTCCTAAATAGTTCTGTATAATATCCAGTAGTGAAAATTCTCCCTTGAATATTCTCATATCAACTCCCTAAGGCATGGAATGTTTAGGGTTTCCTCATCTCGACTATGAAATAAAGGGACGACTTCATTGTCATAGCCTTGCTGTGTGGATGTGAGAATCAACTAAACAATTATTCCTTGATATCGAAATTACAGAGTATGTAGTACAAGTGAGATGCAACTGCAAGTGAGACAATAATGTACATAAATTTAATAGTCCTAATTTGAATTTCCTACCTTACATTTTTCAAGGGAGGAACCTCAAACCAGAAATTGTTTTCAGGCCTCAAGATCTGATTCTGCCTGCTCCAAATCCGGCTTGGTGAGGGTTCCAATTTTCAAAAAATTTCGGCCACCAATTTGGCTACTACACAAAAGTAGCAGTGGGCGCACCAATACAGTAAATGCAAAGTGTTCCCGTAAACTCAATAAGCAATAAAATTTCTGTTCCCACACCTGAAGCTTTAGTGACGGTGAGCGACTGGACAACTTTCTACTAACGAGTAGACGACGACACCCAAGAACCAAGAATTACAACAGAAATGACAAACAGAGAAGGGCTATAGGCCACGAAACCGCAGATGCAAAGAAATCTCTGTGGCAAACGAGAACTTGAATTGAGCCATTGGTGAATAGTTCTTCGACAAGGCCATGGCCCTCTCTGGCATGATCAATCGGGAATCTAAACAGAAGCAGATCGAAACGCCAGAGTTTTCGCAACATTCGGCATGTTGCCATAACAAACATACGCCGCGTTTTGGACGGAGGTTATCCAATCCGTTTAGCACTATGGATTCCTTTATAACGAGGTTGATAAAGCATGAAGCTGCAGCTAAGAGGTGCGTAAGCAAATAACGCAGCAGTCATCCAGCATGGTGACAGACCTATAACAGATTTCGAGTTAGTGTAGTCACAGCGTTATGTTTTACATTATGGGAGAAGGTCAAATATGCAACACATGTATATCTTGCCTTAGAACTGTTGAGTTGAGGAACAAGTGCATGTGCAAGAGAGGGCTTACGCGATGCGACGAAGTGTTTCTACAATCCAACCTGATCACTAATAATACCGTGACTCATCTGCAACGCTTTGTCCAGTGATCCAATCGTATCATAAATATATTCCACTGCCTTCGGCATCGAGCAGTGGGCGGGTAAAGAGCAAAGACAGCGTTCTTCCGGCTGGTTATTAGAGGTTCTAATAGTTCGGAATCCCTTGCAATCTTTTGGAAGAAATGGGGCCTTCCCCCAGGAATTTATTCATTTGGGTGTTACTACATATTCGTTGGTCTTCAAGGCAAGGTCGTAGTAAGAAAGAACATACCAGGTCATTACAGACCGCATTGCTATGATTGGTAGTTCTCGTCGTACTTCGGACATACTTCCCAATGAAATCTAGAAGTTTCTTGAGTTGTTTATTGAGTGAAGGCATTACAAATTGGATAATCGGCATCATTAACGTTGGCGCCCGCAAATCATGAAAACAGACGACACAATTATCTTCCGCGACGTGTCGATTTTGACCTTTTCAGATCCCTATTCCAACGCTGAGTTGCCTCCATCAAAAGAATAATATTGTTGATGGACGTGCCACTTGTAGATCGACCATGGGCGGAATTGATTAGGAGGGAGAAGTTTGCTTGCGTAAGGATGTGAAGTGCTGTAACAAAACCGAATCCAATGAGACTGAGCTTCTTTGACCAGTCTTCTCGAACAGGGAATTTTCCACCGAGTCAACCTTTGCTCCTCGTCCATGATGTATGATTGTACTCGTTCTCCGAGACTTCAAGTTCACCCAGGGGAGAC
>QDKV01004698.1_pt1 | contig 12635 bp, 15 predicted proteins | sample 1861101 | NCBI WGS metagenome assembly QDKV01 (sample SAMN04275158, study PRJNA302643) | Fungus metagenome, whole genome shotgun sequencing project. | isolation source: fruitbody | host: Mallocybe terrigena | place: Sweden | collected 2013 | reverse complement strand
GTGCCTTATCATGCCGAAAATGCCGAAAATGATGCCCCAAAATTGTAATGACTTGTAAGGTGAGAGAAAGTTTGTAATCAGGCACCTGATGGTTATAAGGGGTCGACATATTATAAGACGCAAAATAATTACAAGACTATGTAATATTACAACTCATAAGTTAATTACAAGGCTAAGTGGGATTACAACTTGCAAAATAATTACAATATTTGGTGACATTGCAACTTCATCAGTAAATTACAATTCGTCAGTAAATTACAACTCGTCAGTAAATTACAAGGTTAGATAATATTGTTAAGCGACACAATAATTACAAGATTCGGTAGTATTTATAAGATACTTATAAGCAAGAAGGCATTACTTACAGGTTGTCTAACCAGTCCTGAATCGTTCGGCCATACACTGGGGCTAAGAAAACTGGTAATCCTTCGTTTACCCTGCTATTAATCAGTATGCATTACCTCTGTATTGCCTGTCCATCCTGTGTTCGTCTCCAGCTGATGTTCATCCCATGTTCGGCTGAACCCTGGTCAGTCCATAGTATCACCGTGAGTGCAACGAGTTTCTGGAAGGGGATAGGTGTCACCTGGGGTGGTACAAAACTACGGTAAGTGTTCCATGGTGGTCATAGAAGGGAGGTATTACTCACATGGGCACTGGACGTGTCGATGGGTTCAAAGAATCTACTATGGGAAATGGAATGAGCAAACATAACGAGATAAAGAGAGGTGCCTGTCAACGTCAACGTACCTGTCAATGAACATCTGGGACAACATCGCCAAGGTTCACGGCAATCGATTGTCGGGGTCAATATTACACCGGTTGGTATGGTAATGGGTTCGATGTGGTCTACATGTTCAGTTGTCAATACATGTAGTAAAGAGGGAGTGGTGAAGAGGTATGCGAAAGTTGGTGGAGGTGGAGGAAAAGAGAGAGACGGACCGAACAGATGTAAATTGCTGTTTTAAGAATTCAACATAATCACGTGGTAGATCCTTTTTTGGGAATTGTTTTCGTAGAACGAAATGATAAGTGTTGAATAAGTTGTTCAAAAGGGCCTTTGACAGATCCAAAAGACAAAGGGCCAACTGTAATAGTTTTAGTCCAAAAGGTGTACACTTAAATAAATATTGAAAGCAAAGAAATCACACCAAATCTCTTTGCAGTCACTGAGCATGTCAATCAGGATTTGTTACCTATCTACGACAATGAAATGTCTATGTGAGCCTAAAAAGGATGACACGATAGGGCGCGTTGAATACACTATATAGAGATTTGTTCCCAAGTACGTTTGCTATTAGTCTTCTTCTTGCGAGGACGGACTTTGAGGGCGGCGACGAGTAACAGACAATCGGGATTGCAGTACCGATACAAAGGGGCGACGTGGAGGAAGGCATCTTGATAGGGGTGTTTGAGCTTGAATGTGGGCCTCGACCCAGGTTCTCCCACAGCAATGCCATCCGAAACAGTGCGCGAGCACGGTCAAGGCCAGCTACCGCCTTTCCAAGTTCCTGAGAGAAGGCTTGAATTTGTTTTAATTGCTCTCGTCGCATGCGTGTGTCTTTCAGCCATATACGGATTTGTGCACGGCGGGAGTTAGCCATAGACGGTGTTTTGAGTCGTGAAAAGGGGAATGCGAAGCGGATTCGTCGTTCGAAGTGCTTGTGTTGATTCGACGTAAGTCTTGTGAGACATATCAGAGGCCTAGCAGTAAAAGGAGGGATAGAATTGGGGATGTGGTTGGGAAATGGAGTGGTCGTGATTTTGTGAGTTTGATTTATTGTGGATTTGGGCGGTTCTTATTGGAATGGGTAGATAACCTCGCCGATCGGCGGTACTGAACAGATGAGTCACGGCGCTGGTGGTGTTCGACGTCGATAGCCCAAGCCAGAACAGCAACTGCAACAATGATGTTGTTGTTGTTGTTGTTGATCATTTGGCAATTCGTGTTTCAGTGAAGGGTGAAATCGAGGCGACAGCTTCGCTATTGTAAGATTATTCGAATACGAAGTGGACGCGGAGTTGGAGGAGGCAATGCTGATGTCTTGATTGACCCCTTATTCTGCAGCGACAAGTTACAACTCGAGCGAAGTTTCTAGCAGGGCACTAACAAATCCCACCTTCAATGTTGTGGGCGTCATCACGATTGGACCCACAAGACGGGAGAATGGTGTATCAAGGCAAGAAATGGTTTTTCGTTGCAGCCTTGATTCGACATATCTGATCCTCTGCCTTCGCATACACCAGCAACGGCTCGTCATTGTTGCTGTCCACTGCAATAGATTCGGCTGAGACAGACGTCCTTCGAGCGAAAATTGCCAAAGTAAGGAGATGCTTTGACTGACTGGTGTCACCGCAGAATTGTCGTATGAACCGAATGGGTTCACAGTCGTCAAAGGGGAAGTAGGTGGCATCCCATTCTGGGCAACTCTAAAAGAAGGCGGACTGGGATTTTCGCTAAGGAGGGCATTCCCAGCTACGTTCAAGGATCCGAATGGACTTTGGGCAATACTATTCCTGATAGATGACCTAGGCCGGGGAATCAGAGCAACAATAGGCGGTGCTGGCCATCAACGGGCTTCCGAATCCTGCCTTGTCGGTGTACAACTCGGTAGGAATCATCGACGGCGAGCGGTTCGCGAGCAAATCTCGTGAGCGTGCCCTTTGTTCTTCAAGCCGAGATTGAAACCAGTTGGCACAGAATTGAAGGGCATCTCTAGGTTGGATGCGATTGAAATCACGAGTTAGATCAGCTATAAAAGAGTTGAACGTCAACGACATCGTATGGCTTGACGACGACTCGGACCTTCGGGAATGTTTAGCTCCCCAACATTGCTGTGAAAAATGATAAGTGTTCGCTTATTTCGGATGTCCAGCAGAGTGGAAGGAGAAGGTGCAAAGGAATTGAAATAGCCACCAACTTTGAGGACGCGCAAACCGGTCATCAAGCTTAGGTCCCATCCAAAATTGAACGATGTGAGGGAACAAGTGTGTAAATTGGGTGTACAGCCATTGAAGAGGAGAAGGAGACGGGGTAAATAATTATTGATCTGCATCGAGTGATACACGTGGACGGTCAAATTTTTGAGAATCGGTGTGTCGTCTTGGCAGGATAAAAGCGCTGCGTAAGCCTGTGGTCAATTCGGCACTGTAAGACTGAACGACTGAGTGCGCCACAAAACCAGTCGGAATAGATCCATGGCATTGGAAACTTGCTCGACATTATGAGTATTCGAGTAAAAAGCCGAGGACCGAGGTCCAAAATTGATGTTGATGTCTAGTGGACACGATTTTGATCGCATGAGTTGCCGTTGAGCCTTCTCAAGCGAGTCGTGCGGGCTGACTGAAATCTTCGCCCACAGAATTGGAGTATCCAACACCACTTCTGCCCAATATCGACTGGGTTCGAAGTTAAATGAGGTTAAATCTTTGAAAACAACAATAAAAATTCGTACCATACAAGCATTAAGGTTGGCACCATGATGGGATTATCATCAGATATACCCAAAACACCGATGGTAAAAGTATTTCGGTTGGAAGGCGGAGGGTTTTGGTGACTACCTCTTATTCCACCGCTCCTCATATTTAATCCTGGACGAGCTATAAAGCTCTGTATCACCCTTCCCCTTCTGTCCAACAACCATAACTCGAATTCCCCATCCATCAAAATTTCTGGACCCAATCCCACTTAGACCCAGGACTGAAATCAATAGTGTGCGCTGCGACGGTTTCATCGCCTTCGTCCAGTGGATAAGCGAAAATTTGCTCGTAAAGTGAGCATGTCCAAGATGATTTTATCTTGTGCAGATCAGAGCCTGTTACAACGGTTAGTATATATATCCATTATGAAGGGAAATTTGAAGCTGTGAACCATCAGGTGCATGTGAGTGATATGCACTTCGAGATCTTTCAGGGCCAATTTAAAACTGGTGACAGAAAGCATCGGGCTGGGTGTGGTGATAACCAATGCGGAGATGATTCCTTGCAAGTGACTGTGACACCACCAAGGCGACCTCAAAGTTCTCCCGGAGTGAGATTTGCAACATGACAGACGAGGAGGTATTGGACAAGTCACGATCGAGTTGGTTGTTGCAGTTTGTACAAATCAAGGCTTGTAAACATTGTAAAGATATTATCATATTGAAGCTCATCGAAGATTGGTGCCTTGTCCACCAAATAAGGGGAAGGCGGAAGCTTCAGTTGAAACAGCTGCGTCGGGGGGAGCAGATTTGGGTTGAGATGGAACTGTAATATCCCTCTCCGCAATGAGGGTTTAATGCGACCGCTTGGTAATAGGAAGAAAGGACAGTTCTGTGTCAAAAATGAAAGTGAGATAAATGTTTTTTTCAGAGATGTATGTCGAAGTGAAGAATTTGAGCACATTCGATAAAAGCGCACTTATTTTGCCTCCATGGATGCCGCCCTCTGCATTGTGGGCAAGAAATCTGGCAGAAAGCTCTATGGTCGCTTCTGCTTTGTTTTCTAATTGGGTTGTGGTGAGAGCGTCTTACTTTCTGGTCCAAGTCAATTGATTCGACAACATAGTATGCGACAGAGATATATAAAAAAACAAGATTCAGAGTTGAATCTGAATCAACTATAGTGCAAAAAAAACAACCAGAAGACATGTCGACATGAGGTTAATGTTACCAATCAATTACCGCCACGACGGCTTTGGCCCTTACCCTTCTGACTGCCTTCACGTTCCTCTGCAGCATTCAAACCTGCCACTACTTTTGTTCTACCGGAACGCCGTGCAGGGCCAGGAAGGCCTTGCTTCTGTGGCTTGCTCTTTCTGACTTTTGAGTTCTGACCACCAGGAGCTGGTACTGCTGATTGTGTCCGGGAAGTACTAGAAAATTGGGTATCTGCCAATTCTGACAGAGGTGAATCAGAAGGAGTGTCGACGTTCTGAGCCTGCCTCAGGGGCTCCGAATCCAAAGCAGGAGAGGGTGACTTCAGACGAGCAGGGATTGGGTGCTGGGTGACATTGTTGTTAGTAGTCTCTGTGCGGATCCTGAGGTTTTGAGCAGAAGGTCGTGAACGTGGTGGCGGCGGCAAAGATGTAGCATACGAAATAATGTGTGAATCATCATCAGAGGTCCCGGAAGCTTTGGTGATCGGTCGTGGATGTGCCAGTGGTGGCGGTGGCAATAAACTAACCTCAGGTGAATCATCATTGGAGATCCTGGAGGTTTTGGCAATCGGTCATGGACGTGGTGGCGGCGGCAATGACGTTGCATACGAAAGAATCTGTGAATCGTCATCCGAAATCCTAGAGGTTTGGATGATCAGTCGTGGACGTGGTGGCGGCGGCAACGATGTTGCATACATCTCTGAATCATCATTGGAAATCCTGGAGGTTTGGGTAATTTGTTGCGGACGTGGTGGCAGCGGCAACGACGTTGCATACGAAATGATGTGTAAGTCATCATTGGAGATCCTCGAGGTTTTGGCGGTCGGTCGCGGTTGTGGTTGTGGTTGTGGCGGCAATGATGGCGGCAAAGGCGCACGAGGAAGAAAGGCATGTTTGTCATCTGAACCTTCTGTCATCGATGAAGAATGACGGTAGGTATTAGAATTGTGCTGAGGAACAACCTTTTCTGAATCAGACGACGAGGAGGACTCGGAGTCAGATTCAGAGATCGTGTTTGATCCAGCGACCTTCATGCGTCGCATGAGATCTGTGACTGCACTGGTACCAATCACCTCACGAGTGGCTGAGTCTTCTTCACTGTCATTGTCCGCACAATCATTAGTTTTGCCTGGAAACAGGTTTTTATCCCATTTACTGATAAGATTTCGATACCAAGTCTTATTATTCCTCTGGCCAAGAATTATCATCATCTTGTAATTCTCGAAATCTCCAGGATAGTCGTACTTCGAATGAAACCCAATTCCTGTGGATGATAGCTCAGTGTCTGGCGAAAGAAGATAACGCGCCTGTAAAGAAACAGTGGTAGTGAATTCCGAATCTGGCAGTAATTATAAAACCAACGTACCACAATAGCACACCATGCAATGAGCCCAGGTGTAACCTTCGTCCTTCCGTGGAAAGGACTGCTTGCCCTAATTGATGCATTCGGCTTTCCTGCCACACTTGGTCCGTATAAAACAATTCGGGCCATCTGGGATCAAAAAGAGATCAGTATTGCATAGTCGTTATTGGCAAAAAATCATACCGTCATCAGAAGTGGGTTGAAGAAGAGTTTCCCGATATCAGCTACATCTTCATCCAGATAAAGCAAAGGAGGTACAACTTGATCTTCCAATGGCAGGTCAAGACCAAGCAGTTTCCGAACACGTGGATTTTCGATGCGCGCTTTTGTGGTCTCAGAATCCTTTCCGAAAAGGTTTTTCTTCACGCCAAGGTCGAAGATGCCAGAAGCGGCTGATTTTAAACGTTCAACAGAAGATGCGCGCGCATTGGAAACGGCTGTAAGAAACTAAAAATTTTCAATGAGATTACAAGCAGAGATGCAGTCGATGTCAATACTTACGGTGTCTCCAAATACCCGACCCTCAATCATAAATGAATGGAAGTTCTTGTTGACATGGGCATACAACTCAGCGACGGGCCCGAGTGCAATGTTCGATGTATTGTCATAACGAGTGGGGTCATGTGGTCCAAAAAGCGGTTCTGGGTGGTCGCTACTGAAGAGGTCGAATTTGGGCTTCTGGAATGGCGAGTAAAGGAATTGAAAGCTTGCGCCCAATTTTGTGATTTCGGTATGCAACTCGCTCTCCGCTGACTTCTTGACTGACGCATTTTGGGACAATTCCAGATCGGCCACCCTGGTCAAAAGTCGTTTCACCTCGGTCTTAAGCTTTCCGATAAGCTCTTGGGCATTCTGAAGAGCCTGATCAGGTCAGGGATAAATCATAAATCAGTAGGTTGACTCAGATGATGTCGATATGGTGTAATGCTTACCTCTTGCAGATGCTTCTGATTCAGGTCACCGTTGACAGCGAAGCCGAGCTGCTGCTCAATCTCAGCAGTTGAGAGAAGAAGCCTACCAATTTCACTGGCAGCTGGAGTGGATTTAGACGACTTGCTGGTTTTGCCTGAGCTAGTATTGGATTTAGACAAGGATTTACGTTGCGTGGTCGACATAGTAGTTGACAAGAGGTTGCAGAACACTGTGAAAGTGAGATTTAGAATCGTCAGGAGTTGGGCTGGCTCCAGAATGTTATCGACATCGTCTTTTATAGTCTATGAACACCTACTAATGGCAATGAAAAAATTAAAAACATACGATTGTCCACCCACAAGATCCGGAATTCAACGAGGCTAGGTGAGGCACTTGCGAAGTGCAGGGTCATTGGAGATTTATCTGCTAATCGGTTGAAAATCCTCTATCTTGTGTGGATAATGTTTTAAGTCAGAGTCTGTAAATCGCTTCCCAAGTTGCTGGGTCTGAATAAGGCACCAGTTTATTTAGTTGCCTGACAAACAATAATTGGATACGTATAATCACAATGCGCTACTAATTTTATGAGAGCCTAACTTTGGATGTTAGCTTGATAGATTTCATCCACCACCACATGTCCTCATCTAAAATATCAAAGACAATAAATTCATCACTTGTCTCGCCATCGTTTGAGCTGATTAATAATGCACCACGTATAATTGAGTTTATGTTGATGAATGCTGCATCCAATCGGCGACGTGAACGGACACGAGTAAACCTCAAGTCTCGGTCACTTGGCACGGACTCTGCCCTTGGTATGGTTTCGTCCAGTGGAAAGATTAGTGCCATATATTGCATGTCACTCTCCAGAAAGATTCCAAACACGTAGAGCAATTGGGCGAAGAAGCTTTTACCTTCGCCTGCATCTAAAATGACATAGTCAAAACGAGGGAGGTTGTGAAACTTCCGGTTAACACGTAAAAGATCCGTTTTTGACCACCAATCGATGGCGGATTCATAGTTTACACGTAGAAGCTGATAGGGAGTGATCTATAACATAACACAATTCAGCTCCAGCATGTAATCTAAATCACTAAACCATACCTCATCTTGACCAGAGAGCCGGATCTTCTTGCCATATATCATCGAAAGTGACTTTGACAGCCTCTTCCGGAAATCGCGGAAGGCTCTGTCATTATCCTCCCCAAACATACGATGCTCGACAAAGTCAATTGTCAATGCAGGGAGAGGAGAGCCAAGGGACACATGTTGATTACCAATCAAATTATTGTTCGAATCGCACAAGTTATCGTCTTCAGCCTGCACCTTGAGGTCAGCAAGGTATTTGTCCAACATATCCAGTTCTTCGCGGATGATTGTTGAAATAACATCATTCTCATTCAGCTTGAGAATCTGCAGCATATGTCAGAGTCGTGTGTCATAAGGAATTCGGGAATTCAGCTTCACCTGCCCAATAAAATCCTTGAAGTTGGTCATAACTTGATAGAAATCCTTCAACGGGGAATGGGCCTTCTCATTTGGCTTTGTATTGTATATCCGAGTGACCCCCTTTCGAATAATGTCGGCAAAGAGATGAACATGTGAATGCATCTTTGGAAAATTCCACGACTTGTCAGGGTAAATATTACGATATTCCTAGAACTGAATCAATAAAAACAAAAACGGAAAGGCTGTAACAAGACCTTGGCTATGCGCTCAAAAATTGCAAGCTCCATCTTACCAGCAGCAAGTGTGCTTTCTGTTTGAACTGAAAGTGACGAAAACATGTCCAACTCAAGATAGCTCCGTAGAAGTCGAAGTAAAATAAATCCAGCAGGGGAAGTATCTTTCGTCAAGAGGTTGTGGGATGAAAACATAATGACCTGATGAGAGGCATACATCATTAATCCAGAGCAACGAAAAACATCGGCAAGCCACTAAATCGTAGCACACACCTTAGCAATATCCTCATATTTGCTTCCGTCAGTAAATTCTTGCTTCATAACTGCTGAGAAATGGTTTAGCCCACTCCAACGTGGAATTTTATCGACTCTGATAAAGGTATAAGAGATTAAAACACACAACAATATTCACACTTGACATTTCGCGCACTTACTGGAGATCAACTTGTTTCGTCTGCTTTTTCCCCAATCCCTCAAAAACGCGTTTGAATTCTGGCCAAATGTGGTCCGAAAAGAGGCCACCATGGTAGGCATGCAATCGATCCCACGAGATGGCTTGATATGGATCAAAATGCGCACGATCCCAAAAGGCATTCTACGCCAAGATTCATATGAATTTTAATCAGGTCACAGGCAATCTTAAAAACCTACCTCAACATCACGTAATCCTATTGACTTCAGGATTGCATCTCCTTCAGCTACATTATGCTCTTGGGCCTGTTCATATTGCTCTTTCATGCTTTCCACTGTTCGTAATGGAAAGGTCATGGAGAGATTGGAAAGGTGATTGCTTGGAACAAGGCAAACAGGACATGGCATAAGACTACCAAATCCACGGATAAGTGCCATGATACATCTGCCAAAATTGTATCAGTAATGATAATAATTACAGACGCAAAATTAAGGTGCACTGCTCCTCGTAATCAGACGACAGGATGAGGAGCAAAGGGAAAAGCCATCTTGCAATAACATCACCGCACAAAAGCTTGTAGCCAACCTTGCCTAAAAGTTGTATTGAATTAAGTATCTCGTAGAAGGCCCGATGCCAGACAATGCGTTTGAAGTTCACATATCCCTTTTTCCCGGATTCACCTGGATCCTCCATGACCTTCAAATCATCAATTAATGTGTAAGTAACGCTGGATTAAAACACATACAATGGGTAACCAACCAACAAGCCTTCCGCCCCCTACACCATTAGAATTTCTGATTGCTGTTGGGAGATTAGCAATTCGGGCGACTACAGGATATCCTTTTGCAGTTCCAAATGAAGATAACCGAGTCTTATCAGCATAAACAATTAAAAAAACCGGACTTGCACCATCAGGCAATTTTGACTGTGAAATTTCAAGCGCGAGATAAGCACTAGTCCGAGTCATAGTTATTAGTTGGTATCAGATGCCTTGCCTGAATGTTCCACCAATCATCTGCTGTCCAGGGCTCGTCAATGAAGCGCTCGAATTTTGTCCCATTGAATTTAAAATGCCGTTCAGCATCCCATCAAAAATGTTGAATGAGCATGGGATCTTGAAGAATCTCACAGCACCAGTCCCATATTGGTCGTGTTGAAACATCAAATTTGATATCCTCGCCCTTGTAAGGCGTCGTGAATGATTTTGTTACAAACTATATAACAAATTCAAGCTACAACCCAGTATCAAAAAAAAATACGGCATACCCCTGTTCCCTTCAGGTTTCGGGCATGGTTCCAGGCGTTCTGAAGATCATGTACATTTGAAATGGTGAAAGATTCAGGGTCTTTGATGCAACGATGAATGAGAGAAAGAAGAGAAGCTGACTGTTTGGCGTTCATATGGGCGTCGAGCATTAGATCAGCAAGTTCGAAGTCAAGGCGAGTGCGAAATGGTTTCCAGGGTTCTTGATTTGGCAGATCGAAGGTCGGTGTGCGCACATCGGTGTACTCATGGAATCTGAAGAATTTGTCAGGTTTCGTAGACTTCGGGTGATACTCTACTTTAATATCGTCGAGCTGGACTTGCACGGGATCTAAGGCATGCCCGCTGGTGTTTGAAGGTAGCTCATTCATTTCTACATCTATATGTGGATAAGTTGGTGCAAAGGTTATCTTTCTTTGACATACCAAAGTCTGGTGTTGGAGGACGGCTGGCAGGGTTTGGCGATGCGGATTCCAACCGTTCCGGAGAACTGGGAGGACGAACTTTCCTCGACAAGCAGTTTAGATGTGCCGGCTGTGAATAGAAACCAAAATACTCACTATGAGGATCATATCCGCCGGCATCGCGTGAACTCCCTTCAATAAATCGAGCCGGCAGAAATCCATCTCTCAGTGCCGCAGCTGTCGATAAATTATAATGATTAATATTATATAAGAAATCACTTCTTACACTCACCATGCTCCATTTTCTGTGATAAAAGTCGGTCCATTGCTGGTCCTAATGGCAGGTTGTTTGCCTCACAAGCTTTGAGATGCCTGGTGTATCCTCTTGAGTCAATCTCCTGGCTACAAGTCGTACATTTCTTCTTCTGTGCTGATTTGCGAGTACTTTTCCTTCTCCTTGTGGGCCCAGCCATCATAGGAGAGTGGATGTGTTAATGGATTGCGAGAGCGAGATTGCGAGAGTGAGAAGCAGGTTGCAAGTTCTGATCACAATTGGAAGGCGTTACCACGCATTACAATCGCGATAAACGTTACAATCGCGATAAACGTTACAATCACGAAGACGTTACAATCGTGATAAGTGTTACCACCATTGCAATCGTGATTAAGCGTTACCATTACAGTAACGCGTTAGAATCGTGACAAACGTTAGAATCGTGATAAGTGTTACCACCATTGTCAGCCTGATTGTGGCATTGTAATCGTGACTTACGTGACAAGATATTATCTCACCCTTTTTAGACCAATGAGGGATTGCAAATGTCAATTTATATTAAAAATTAATTGAGTGCAATTGGAAGTCTCTCACATCCCTTGCAATGCAAATTGCAAGGGACATTGCCGCCATCACAATCCCACACCCTTATAAGGCACTTTACTGATTTCCGACATAAGGGGTAAGGGTATAAGGGGTAGGGGTCAGGGTAGTCATTTTGGTACTCTTGATAAAACCCTTACCCTTGGACAAGGGTAGGGGTTTTTGAGGGTAAGGGTAAGGGTAGACCTGGTATGACCCCAGGGTTACCCCTGCCAATCACTAACTGTTCTGACTGTTCTTTAGTTTCATCTTAAATGCTTAAATTTCGAGTGTGCGCCTAGAGGGTGGCGTTGCGAGAACCATGTAAAGCGTACTTGAAGAGAATAGAGTCATGTATATTATTAATTATGGGCGATTTTTGTAAATTACCATATATGGCCTTTTTTTTCTTGGAAATTACCATTATAAGTATGTTTTTCTCACAGGGGAGGGGGGGGTCAACGAAAATGGCTTAAATTTTTTTGCCTACCCCATGCTGTTGTCAACATTCCAGATACCCCTTGGAGCCATTCCATGTCAAGCTGTCCTACAGTTGCCTAATTGGGACTGCTGAAGGAGAATTACTGCTAAATTATAAGGTGATCCATATATGTATCAGGCATTTAAGGGCATTAGGGAGACATGTTAAAGAAGGTGCATGAATATTTTCAGGGCAGTTTGTGCTTTCCTGCTACAGCTAGAGCTGTTGAACATGCAAAAATGCCCTAAATAGGCCAAAAATGCGAATTTTAAGATCAACAAATTGGCCCATTTTGATGTGTCCATCATCTCACTAATACATTCGCTTTTACACACAAAAAATACTAAGCCAATCTGTGGAGAATTGACTGAGTTATAACAGTTTTACTGCTGGAATCAAATTGAGTTGTATTTCCTTGTTTGGCAAGGTCACGTGAAAAACACAATAAGTGCACATCCAAGTAAATTCCCTTTTTCCTGATGCAGTCGGCAATAGTAGTTTTTGTTTGTGCGGGTCCGAGGTCCACCGAACCGGACTTCGGACAGTCTAGTCTGTTAGAGTATCGCCTCGCTTCGTTAGCAACGTGATGTGATCAACATCACTCCTTGATTTATTTATGTTTCAA
>QDKV01004697.1_pt1 | contig 12635 bp, 12 predicted proteins | sample 1861101 | NCBI WGS metagenome assembly QDKV01 (sample SAMN04275158, study PRJNA302643) | Fungus metagenome, whole genome shotgun sequencing project. | isolation source: fruitbody | host: Mallocybe terrigena | place: Sweden | collected 2013 | reverse complement strand
TTTTATGTAAAGAGAAAGCATATGGAACAAGGCTGTCAATTCCCATACATACATATGTGCACGAATGTAACTTCAATCCGCATGTCTCCTCCCAAAAAAAAAAAAGGAATTGGATAAGACTTGAAATCGAATTCGGAAATAGTTATATTAACAAATCGACAAATCGACAGAAAAGAGAGGAAGAAGGAAAGAAGGGAACGGGGAGATATGTACAGATAAGATAAGAAAAACGAAAACGAAAACGTGGGTGGCTGAGGTGAAGTCCCTAAAATTGGAATTCATTATACATAGAGGAGCTCCAGCGCTCAAGGGGCCTGCGGATGACAGTGACTCTGGAGTGATTTCGTTACGTTGCGTTCTCAACAAGGATGGAAGGGAAAATGAACGCGAAAGTCCGACCAAACCCCCCCCAACCCCCAACCAAATGAGAGAACGCGTTCAAGAATGAAAAAAAAATGGAAAGGGCCCCGGGTTCAAATTTTTATTGTGCGCGTCGCGGATGCCTGTGCGAGTTGTGCGAGTTGTGTGTGTGAGCGTGAGTGATTCGAAACAGAAATGTTGGTTCTTTCAAGTGCGGGCACGGGGTACTGGGCAGTTTTGAACCATTCACTGGTCCACAGAACATCGTTTGACGGGAGTTGGGCAGGGTGTGGGTGTCTCTGGTCGGAGAGGGGTTGCTTATACAGATGGCACCAAAAACCCGGGACATGGGACACGGGACGGGAGTAGGACAGAGATTCGAGGGTAAAAATAAACGCTGTTAAAAAAAGGGGGGGAGAGCAGTGAGCAGGCCCTGCAGGGTGGGTTGAATGATAAAATAAAAAGTGGCTTGGTGCCTCGACACAGTTGTGTGGAGAAGGATTAAATACATGGGAAATGGAAAGATTTTGACAAGGGTGGGGGGCATCTATGAAGCCAGGTAGTGATAAGTTGATCTGGGCATAACGAAGTAAAAGAAAAGGGGGGAAAAAGGCAAAAACGGATGTAAAGTAAGAGAGGAAAAAAAAATAAGACGGGATTAATGATGGGTAACTGTGAGAGGGACAAGAATCTAACAAGAAAAAAGAGTAACACAAGAACAACTTGGAAAGAACGACGAACAGAGGGAGAGAGTGAGTGAGTGAGAAAATAGAACGCCAGACACAAGCGCTGTGGACTTCAAAAACTTTCGTCTCCCCCTTCTCCCCAACCCGTTGTAACCATCTCCGCAACCGCAACCGCGACCCCGGTGCGGTCTCGACCTCGACTCTATTCTACAACCACGCATCAAAAAAGACACACGCACTCAACCCCCCTCAAAACCCGTCGTCAAACTCCGCTCCGCTGTGCCCATCCAATCATCCCGAGAGCAAAGTGAACCGATAAAATCCACCCCCCCCCAATGGTATGTATTGCATATCACATATCACATATCACATATCACATCATACCCATCCCTCCTCCTCAAGCTCCAACCCGCATCATCAATAAAAAGGGGCACCTCTTACACCCCCTCTCAAAAAAGTTTCTTCTTCCCCGCTTTCTCCTCCACCGCCACTTTGATATGCAGATGTTTCGGAACGACCCCGTCACGCGAACAAGGTTCGAGGCTTTTCATCCACTCATCTCCATCATCGTCGTCTTCCTCATCTTGATCGTCGTGGTCGATGCAGTGGCCGTCCATGAATGACGATGAAGATGACTGTGAGCTCGGGGCGGCTCGTACATCATCAGCTTGAGATGTAGATGTAAGTGGACCGTGAATGAGGCTTCCTTGCCCCTGCCCACTCCCTCTCGCACCCCTCCGACAGCCACACAAAAGTGCACTCGTCTTCCCCCGCCCCTTCAACAAGTCCGTAAGCGTACACCTCAACGCAGGCTCAACAAATAACATCCTCCTCAACGCAGGCCTCGTCTCCCTCGGCAGTAGGCGGAAGATGGAATCGGAGGCCACGCTCGACTTTTCGTGGCAGGTCGTCACGCTGTCGGAGCGTTGGCGGCGCCGACTGGGAGTGCGAGAGTTTTGCGGTTTGTCCTTTGCCTTGTCTTTGCTGGCATCGGGTGAGGGAGGACCGTAAGCTGCAGGCTCGGGAGTCAACTCGGGCACCAACTTCGAGTCATGCGAACCTTCGTCCTCGTCCCTCACCACCACCACCGTCGGCAGGGGCAGCATAGGAGCTCTCACCTCCACATCCGCACAATGCGACTCATCCACCGGCGCATCATCCTCCGTAGCAGCAACTGCCACTACCGCTTCTACAATATTTGGTGTCGCTCCAGATTGTGTTTCTGTCCGTTGCTGCTGTTGTTGCGGTGATAAAAACGATGACGACGAAGACGAAGACGAGTCCAGACTGATGATATCCATATCGACTAGTTTGATGCTCCCGGTCAACATACCGTTTTCTGAGATGGAGCGCGGGATGGTGGGGGTTCGATTGGTGCCTCTTTGACGCGGGTTCTGGGCAGGCAGCGACTCGGTAGAGTTGGTAGGGCGAGGAAAAGCAAGCACAGAAGGGTCCTCTGATGATTGCCGCGGCATATGGTGTGGGTGTAGGTGGTGAGTGTCATCAGCCGTCTCCTTGATCGTGCTGCTAAACCTCGAAGGAGGGTCAGTCAGCGTCGTCTCTGCGCCGTTGGATGAATTGGTAAACAAGGATGTCGTCTCCGAGGTGGTACTCTTGCTGCTACTGGAAGAAACCGCAAGGGGGGCGATAACGCTCGACGGGGCAGCCGGAGGGGCGGTTGCACCACGAACGGGAAGATTCCGAGCAGCGTCCTGCTCCGACCCTGAAGTGATGTGAGGTAAAGTCTTGGCAGCACTCTTCCGGGTGGGTGGAGGTTTAGCGGACAGATCAGGATGGGCAGCGATGAAAGCTTTGAAGCTAGGATCAGACTTTGAGTCTGGAATCTTCCAAGGGAATCTCCTGAGGACCATACATAGAAAGATGATGGCTACAGACCAAACATCGGTCTTTCTCGGATCGTAGGAATCGTTAGAGAGTACTTCGGGAGCGAGATAGGGATCGCTGCCGACGATGCCCGTAGCAGGAGTGTGGGCCTTACCTGGGTAGTGGAAGACGGTAGCGGTACCAAAATCGATGAGTTTGACGACGTTTTGTTCCGTCATGACGCAGTTGTCAAGCTTGAGGTCACGATGAGCGAGACCTATTTCGTGAAGATACTCTACACCATCACAAATCTGGCGAAAGACGCAATAGATCTCTGGACGACACATTTTGCCTGTCATGACGACAGAGAAGAGGTCGTAGGGAGCGAATTCCATGACCTAGTATAGTTTAGAGAGGGGAGGGGGGTTAGAAGGAGATTTTAAGGCAGACCTCATAATAGTGGCCATGGTCATAGACGATATCAACGGTTTCGATGATGTTTGGATGCTTGAGAGTAGAGCCAACACAGAATTCAGCAGTGACCTTTTTTTGGTACTCTTTTTCTGATTCGCTAGAGCGCTTTGGACGGAATTCCTTGACGGCGTAGATATTTCCGCCATTCTTGCCCTTGATTAGACGGACAGTGCCTCCTGCACCGCTTCCGAGGACTTTACCCCACTTGCCGTATTTTTTGGAGAGATGGGCGTGGGTAGCTTCATGAAGGGAATGAATAGGATGGTAGCCTTGGTCAGATGAGGGAGAAGGGGTTCGATCCTTGCTCTGCTTTACGGGCTTGGGGGTGGAAGGGTCGGAAGGGAGATCGAAAGAGAGGGATGGTTTGCGGAGAGGAGAGCTGGGAGAAGGGTGGTGAGAGAGATGGTTGTTGAGAAAGCGTTTGAGGTCATGAAGAGGACCGAGCTTGGGTGGTGGATGGGGAGAAGAGCCCCTACGAGAGAAACGGAAGCGGGGAGTACTGTCGTCGTCGTTGTTCATTTGGTCATGCAGGATGCTACAAGAGACAGAGGGAGTGATAAGGGTCGCTTGGATAAGACTGGCTCTAAGCGCACTTTCAGTAGCCATGTGAGTGTTTGTAGTCAGCCCATGTGCACCACATCCTCGGCATCTATATCTGCCGGCTATAAATCTAAACACAGCTGCCCGAGTCCTAAATCGTCCAGTCTCGTCATCTTCACCACCAATCCCAATGCCTGGCTCGTGTTGCCCATCTCGACATTCAACATATCCCACACCGTCTCATCCATCTCATTCCCCGTGTGTCCCCATGCGGTCTTGATCGCCCCTGGAAACTCTATTGATGCCACCACAAAGCATACCGGTGAACCTGTTTCAATTCTCCGTTATCTCTCTCTCTCTCTGCAATAGGAAATACCTTACACAGTCCACTTATCTCCTGTTCTCTCTGCTGCACTCCCGATCCCGCCTGTGTCCTCTCCTCGTCCATCAAATCCTGCAACACATCTCCAATCCTATACAGTCGATGACACGCCGGACAAATCCTGCTCTTTAACCGACTCTTATTATACCACATAATCTGCAACACGTAAATAATCTTTTGGATACTTTATTTATAGAACCCACCAGCGCGGTCTCCTCTGGTAACACCGTCTTCAACATCTCCAGCACCTCCTCCTGTGCAAATTCCCTACAGAGCGGATCGTCCAATGCAGGTGGTTGTGCAAAGGATGAGTTCATAAACATCTTCGCGTCCCGTACTCGTGGTCCGTTCCCTGGGTCGTGAATAAACGGTGGTTGAAACATCACCTCTTCCACCGTCTGAGGAACTCCAGATTCAAGAATCGGTTCCTCCTCACTCCGGTGTTTTGCACGTCCTTTCTGCTTTTGTTTCTTCTTGCCATTCGAAGGGCCTGGCATCTTTTCTTCTTGTTGGTCGCGTTTGCCAACCCAGCTACATGTGACAACGTCCGAGCCGACACGGCATCTCGGCAGAGGCTATTCCTGACGATCATTGCTTTCGACATCGGCCGATTGGCTTGCCCTTTTCAGCGATGACGTCGAGGCCATCCTCTTGGCTACAAATTTTCTGTGAGCACTCATTACGCCTTTACGCCAAGATTTTGCAACAACTTTCAGAGGCTGTGAACCCAAGTTTAGAGATGCACTGCCTCTTTGTTTTGTGAGGGCGTGAAAAGAAGACCTTCGAGTGAGATTTCGCCCTTGGCTTACCATTCTGACTTACATTCGGCTTTCTGTCGTCTGTGAGGAGTCAGATTTATGTTTGAATTCTCCTTCTTCTTCACCAAAAGGAAAAGATCAGCAGTTACTTTCGTTGCTTCTTTTAAAAATAAAACTTGACATCAAGTCAGCAGGATCATCAGTCTTTTCTTAGTAACTCCTCGGCGCCAGGGATTCCGAGTCGGTCGGATTCGCATGTAAAAAAATTGTTTGTGTTAGGTAAAGTTGAGCCGCCATGACAAAAAGAACTGACCAAGGCTACGTCAAAGAAGCCCCCCCGAGTCTGCTCTGATTCCCGAATGCTCGAAATTGCTAGGTTCACCGTATGGGTATGCATCTTCTTTTTTTTTTCTGGTCCCGAGCGGGATACAAACATTTCATGCTGAGTGGAGTACCTCTCTCCGAGTACCCTTATATATCATACCTTGCAATGGAGCGCAGTCTAGATGCCCACTTTGCCATACGTTCCAGTATTCGTGATCACGGGCGCTTATTGATCGATCATAACCCGATCACTACAGTACTTTCCTCGACCAAGCCCGAACGAAAGAAGGCCTTTCGAAGCTGCCATTCAAAAATAACGTTTTTATTTTGCCATGTGAATCTCACATGGAGTTGGGGGGTTGCTACGTCAATCTCTGTATACAGCATAGACAAAAGGAGATCATACAAACCAGTCATGCGCTCAGCTCGAACTCAGAGTCAACATTGCACTGTGTAATGATGATGCTCGTCTTTGGATATTAGTCAAGTAGATGAAAATCATACCCTACATTCTGGAACAAAAAAAGGATAAGCGAATGCGACCCCGGCCGTATAATGACCGCTTGTCATTGAGACCTTTGACTCTTAAGCTTAAAGACCTCTGAGTCTGGCCGGGACATATCGGGACTAGAAATCCCGGGTCAAAGAAACCATCGTTCTCTCTCGGCTCCCCTTTTCTTCTAGCTGTAGTTACTACCACACTGAGCGGTGCAATGTGACATACATCCATCGCTAAACCATCCCTGGGGTTCGTTCTTACCTCAATAGACAATCTCCTGATTGGGAGGTCAATTCATAAATCCCTTTCGATAGGAACAATACCATTCCCATGACAACCTTTCCCCCCCCCAATATCTGTGAGCTTTGTGTTATGATAAGTAGTCGGGATCCGGATTCGAGTTCCCGTAAGTGTTAGGTTTACGTGGTTAGAATCCCAAGTCTGTCAGTGCGATCCATGTTATGAATTTTTTTTTGTCACAACATATCAAATGTCCCCTTGTTCATCATGCATATGGTTTAGATGTTCTTTTAATCTTCTTTCACTATCACCGATGTCATTTAACGCAACCTCAGCGTCATAACATACTTCTCATCATTTTGCGCTTGTTCACAGCCCTGACTCCTGAGTGATTGAATAATGACCCTGAATTTCCTATCTTGGATATGTTATCGCAAATCGCAAGACTATGACCCGGAAGAGAGAAGACCTATATAGTTCTTTTTAAATTGATTCCAACAAAGGTGCAGTATCACCGTCGTTACGATATATATGTTTGACAAATCCCTAACCTATTGCAATAGTAAGTAATAGTTACTAACTGTCTGTCACTTTATCTCCCTCCCACCCGTTGTGCTTTCAGAATCTTAAGATACACTTGACAATCCAGGAAAGATGACGGGGCGCTACCCAGATTGAGAAGGCTTGGTTGCATGTCCCGACTGTTCAGAGAGGGTAAGCAGAGTGGTCGTTGGTGAAAGTGATTCAATTGCCCATCCTTGGAAGTGCGGATTACGTTAGGAATCACATGCGGGTCGTCTGCAGAACATAGAAACCGTGCATTCGGGCGACTTATAAACTGTTTTGAGGACAACAGAATCTCTGCTGCCAAAATGACAACATTAGACACACATATACTTGGAAGAATAGTTAAAAATGCTCACAATACGGGCCACACCGGCTTCGTCTTGAAACGCCATAGCTCCGTCATCTCGATAAAATCCTCCCAGTGAACTCGAGCACCAGGAGAAATAACGGTAGCATACAGATCCCAAAGGTTGGCTGCAATGAAAGTGGCCTCAGCTCAATACACAACCAGTGTCGGGTCTATCGAATCCAGCTGTGTTATCGATACACCACGGGCTTCAGTCGCTAGGATAATCTCAGAGAATGATCACTCATGCTGTCCATTCCTTGATAGCAACTCTCACAGGACTAACACTGACTTCGTCTCTACTTTGCAGACGACATCTGGATACTAGTCACGTCCTGCAAGATTTTCTGACATGTTTGATCACGATCGTCGTGATCATGGATGTTGGTAGCCAGACCATTTAACGAGTCGCCCCGGGAACCTCAGTGACCACTTTGACCTTCAAAACTGCATCATCGTCCGTAAGAGCTCCGGGGGGTGATTCGGAGTGGGATTTATTCAGTCGCATTCAAGTGCAGACCACCCTTCCTTCCAAAGTTGGCAACACACGCTCAATAGAACGCATTAACCGTCGATGTTCCTGCAATGCATAAACCCCCATTCCATGTTCCTCGTCAGGAATTATAGCATAGTCCAGAACCAGTGCCTCCATGTCAATTTGGTACCGCATCCGTTCAATGGAGATCCCATTGCCGCAGCCAAGGCTTTGTTTCCAAAAGAATGTTATTTTCAACCGTCCACCTTTCTTGGGTTTCTTGGCTTCTATAGGCGAGGACTGTAGATTATATACACTCTGCAAAAACTAGATATTTTAGGGAACTATTTATTCTCAGCGAAATGGATGGCACTCACGATGTACATTGCATCTAACAAAGGGAGGAGAAGGATGAAGATACGCCGGTTCATCTGCAAAACGAGGAAGGGAAGTTATATCAACTAGTGTGGTCGTGCCATGAAAAGTGTGTGAGATAGTAATTGAGTCTCGTGGACTACAAAAATAACATTAGAAAAGCAAGAAACCTGGAGATTGTAGTAGGTACGCACCTGGCTGGCCAACCCAACGTGAATTTTGTTTTGTAAATGCAAGAAACATGGTCCAAAACTTCCACCATATGTGCATCTTCCACAGCAGGATCCCGTTCCTTCCGAAGTTCTGGGGTCGTTAGAACTGCCTTCCAAAGACACTGACTCGTCACCAGTGGGAATACGTTCTCCCCGCAGCGGTCCAACAGCACATCAGATGGTAAGGATGAAACCTTTGCATTCCCCTTCTGCTTCGTTGATGAGAAGTCCAATGCATTAGATAGATGCTTCCAGTCCGTGGAAGGCGACGTTGTCAGCTGTTTGAAAGCTGCTGTCCAGTGAAAGCTCTAAGTGCTGAGGAAAGGATTCGTGGTTACCGGAAGGCTTCAACGTGGTCGTGTGGGATCTGGAAACAGTCGGTGCAGATGCGGATGGCAGCCCCCTCCTTCGCCCTCATCCAAGGACTGGTGGTGTACTTGACCTGAGGATTGATAAGAAGTGGATCGTTAGCTGGTGCGTCTCTTTACTGAGACGTTTTCTGCTCAAATGGCTTACTTCTATTTGATTATAGGCTGTCATACGCGTTTGGAATCGTGGGACGCTTTCAACATTGTGCGGCCATGAGGGACCAGTGAATGGTGTCACCTGTCGGCCTCCAGGGGGAGGTCCGAGACCTTAGAGCTAGTGGGGATGGCAAGATGATATTGAGAGTGGCGATTAGAGGACCTTGAAAACAACCTTTTTATCTTGACCAATTGCTTACATGGAAATTGTTGGCAAGCGTTGGACTTAAGTACTCGTAAATGACAATGTTGAGTCATAAAATCGAATAAGTCCAAAGTCAGAAGAACTTGTCGGTCAAAAATGTTCGATTTTGTTCTTTGAAGGAATGAATGACTCGGAATTGTGGTAGAAAGCCTCATTGCAAGAAAAGAACATCCAATTATTTTTCGTCTGTCTTCGGACCTAGGCACTCAGGGAGTTGTCTTTTATCCAGGATAGATTTCTTGGACATAGAAAGAAAGTAAACATGTCATGCAGTCTGCAATGACCAGAAAATTAACACATAACAAACCAAAGAGAAGGGCAACATACAATACACTATCGCAGCTTTAAAAGTCTGCTTCAGCCAACATCATCAGCGTCGCGTTTCCTCTTCATCTCACGCGACACCTTATGCTGCGCCGACTCGTGCTTGGCCAATTCTGGTGGAACCTTTGACACAGGACTCTTCGAAATTTCTATAATGGAAAAATAACGTCAGCAAATGGGAATTTCAGTTCTCCAGAAAAAATGATAATGGAGAGGGGGTGAACAGGCAAAAAAGCTGTAAACCTCCGTTCCTTTTGTCATTTTTAAAAAAAAGGATATCCATACCTTGCTTGAGATCATACCTAAAAGAATGTCAGGAAAGAGTTTCAACAATGTCGGGTGAAAAAGAAAAAAAAACTCACATCACTTCATCGTCATCATTCGTGAGGAAAGTGATCGCCACACCCATCTTGCCCGCACGGCCAGTACGACCTGAAATAATCATTGAAATTTTACAAGGGCCCAAACAAAAAAATCCTCAAAAACACAAACCGATACGATGGACGTAGGCTTCAATGGTACCAGCCATCTGGAAGTTGATGACAAGACTGACATCCTGTACATCAATACCACGACCTGCAAGATCCGTCGCAACGAGGATGTCTGATTCGCCATTGCGCAAGGATTGCAGCGAGGCCTCTCTCTGTTCTTGATTCTTGCCCGAGTGTAGTGTAGCTGCGCTCCACTGGATGTAGCGTTTGTCAGATAATGCACGAAAGAAAGAAAAAAGGTGAATATAGAAAGACGTACCCCCGCTTTTTGAAGATCTTTGGCGACCATATCAGCCGTCTTCTTCTGGTTGACAAAGACGATGATAGGAGGTTGATACCCTCCCTTATTAAGAATCTCAAGGAGTTTCTGTCTGTAAAACACAAATCCATCCGACATTGAGCAATGCAAGAAAGGAAAATAAAAGGAAGAACCAACGTACTTTTTCTTCTCGTCTCCATTTACGAACTCGACTTTCTGCTCAACGGTATCAACCGCACGACCGGCCTCGCCGATAGTAATCACAGCGGGCTTTTTGAGGTACTTCTTCGCAAGGCGTTCCACGGCCGGAGGCATCGTGGCAGAGAACAACGTCGTCACGCGCGTGCGGCCTTTCTTGACCAGCGTCTCGCCATCCACATCCATGTAATCGCCCTGATCCTCGCCCTCCATCGTGCCAGAAGGAAGTGCATCCAAAATGAACGTCAGATCGTTTTCGAAACCGAGATGGACCATACGATCCGCTTCATCCATGACGACGTAGCGGCATTGGGAAAGCACCAAAACATGCCGTTCGATCACGTCCTTTAGACGACCCGGTGTTGCAATGACAATCTCTGCTCCTTCTCTTAGATTGAATTGTTGTTCTTCTACGGCTCTCTGATAAAGCAAATTTTTCAGCCGCATCTATTTTTAAAAAAATTGTAGATACTTACACCTCCAACGATAGAGACACATTTGTTACCGAGAGGTGTTGCAAATTTACGCGCTTCTGTCTCGATTTGCTGAGCCAATTCACGAGTAGGTGCAAGAATGAGTGCGTATGGACCAAGATGTCGGTTGTCGTCCGTTAAAGGAGGAACACTAGAAATGAAGGCTAACATGGGAATGACAAACGCGGCGGTTTTACCAGAACCTAGAAGTAGGAGTAAGCCGGAGGATACAACAAAAAACGAAAGGTGTTGCTGACCCGTTTCTGCAATGCCAATAATATCACGGTTCTGGAGTCCAATTGGAATAGCCTGCCGCTGAATGGGTGAAGGTTCCTTGTACCCAATGCGTTCTATGCACTCCAAGATGGATTGCGGAATTGTAGACTCGGTCCAAGACCGAAGCGGATGAGGAATTGAACCACCTATGATTTCCCAAAACAATCAGACATACATACTTACCGATGTCAGCGAAAAAGGATCCACCTCTAGCAGAGATGCTGAAATCTTCTCTGAATATACGCCAATCACGCTCCTTCATCTCCTCGAGGGGTTTCTCCGTCCAGTGTCTATCGTCATAACCCGCTTTCGCAGCCATCCTCCTCTCCATCGCATCAGCCAACTGTGTGGTAGCAGCCGGGGCTGAGCTCTTCCTAGGTCCCGTTCCTCCTCCATCATCCATCCCAGCCAACTTCCCTCGTCCAAACATCACCTGCGCTCCCTGTCTATTGCTCCCCATAGCCAAAGGCGAATCCTCAGCGAGCGTGTCGTCCTGCACATCCCAATCAAAGACAAACTTGCGATCGTTCATCTTCCGGATCTTTCGACGCTTCTTTTCGACGCCGAGGTAGCGGGAGCGGATGGCGGTGAGGTCTTTGTCTGTCATTGGGGGTGTGTAGCTGTCGTTTGAGGTTAGAGAATGAGGGATGGAAGTAGTGTCGGAAACGGAAGTAGAAGCAGAAGCTGACGCTGACGGAGGTGGGGGTGGGGGCATGGAGGTGGGAGGGGGGGCCATCGTTACGTCTCCTGAAGAAGACGAAGGAGGAGGGGCACCAGTTTTGCGCTCTGCACGAGGACCAGTAGGCACGTTTTCGAAGCCGTCGCGATGTCTGTCTTTGGCACCCGCACCTCGATCTCTTCGGCCTGAACGATCTCCACGTCGGTCACGGTCTCTATCACGGTCTGGATATCTGTCTTGGTCTAACATACAAAAAAGCACGGAATGAGAGGCGAAATATTACAAAGTGTGAAAGTACACTTACATCGACCGTCCCCCCCACCTCCGTGAGAAGTCCTCTCTCGTCTTGTAAGCTCGTCAGCTTCCTTTTCTAGAGCCTCTCGATCACGACGAGCCGCTTCATGTCGTTCTTTTTCATCTTTGATTTCCTTAGCACGCTTGGCAATGGCAAGTTTTGCGCGTTCCTCTTTCGAAAGGAACTTGGGCTAGGTGACTTGATTTTAGCATACACGAAACCTCAATTCCAGTATTACAAAATACCTTTGAAGCAGCTTCCTTCTCCTCTCGTTGCTTTTGCAAGAGTGTCTCTATTGAGAGAGGTTCTGACCGGTTGCTGTTCATGACAGTAGAATGCAAAATGGCATGGGCGTCTTTTCCCTCTTATGGTAAGTCATAGTTTCGAGCTATCCCACCTTCGCCATGTCTCATAGTAATACTTCGAAGCTTCTAAACGCAGATGGCGATGTAACAGAAGAGGTATAACGAACATTTTTTTTGTCTGATGTCACTGAGTGTTTAGCCAGCTAGAAAGATGCTTGAAGCATATTTTTGCCAACTATTGCACACTTCAACAAGAAAACGACACAGATGGCTATTTAACACCGAGTCCTGACGCATACCTAACACAAGAAGGCCTAGATAAATGGGCAGTGGACACAAACGGCGAGGTCTTTTCTGATGAAACGAAAGAAGAGATCATAGAATTCTTCGACACCACGGGTGAAGGTAATTTGACGTACGTGTCCCAGACATAATACAAAAGCAATGACCGATTTATGGCAAACGATATAGTCTGAAGGGTTTCCTACAACTTTACTTGTTACAGACCTCTAATGACGAGCAAGAAACATGGAAAGACTTGGTG
>QDKV01004699.1_pt1 | contig 12657 bp, 12 predicted proteins | sample 1861101 | NCBI WGS metagenome assembly QDKV01 (sample SAMN04275158, study PRJNA302643) | Fungus metagenome, whole genome shotgun sequencing project. | isolation source: fruitbody | host: Mallocybe terrigena | place: Sweden | collected 2013 | reverse complement strand
CTTGGACAAAAGTAGATTGTCCAATATAGCATCAAAATCATCACAGCTTGAGCTATCACAGTGGTCTAGTAGTTGATATCTTTTCCCTTCATTCGTCCTTAGCACTGATTGCATTTTATCTTATTGTCTGTCTTTTACCAGCCCACTTTTAATCACTTTGAAACATTCACCTCAGCATTCTTGCTTTTTTCTTCCCTTCATGCATTTTTTTTTTGATCATTTTTTTGGCAGCTCAGCTGCATCCACTTCATACTAGGACACGCATGGTTTAGCCATGTGCACGCGTAGGTTTTAACATAATTCCATGCTTTCGTATATAGACAAATCTTGCGGTCGAAATACATGGTTACGACCTAAGCTTCATGAAAAATGCTCTTTTTTTGCTTAGAAGAGTCGAGCCGAAGAGTGATCCCTGGCATTTATTGATTTTCTAACACGCCAAGGGCAGAACTCTGCGCCTTGCTTTAAAAGCTGGAATCATCTAACGGGTCTACCATTTTCATTAGCTCGAGCAAGTGGGCCCAAATTTAAGGTCTTACTACGACCCATGAACCTGAATGAACGTTCGACTGACCCGGAAAATTCACCAAAGGAAAAGCACATCTGGAGGAGAATTAGCCATCAACTTAACTTTTACCGTGTTCACACTCTTTTCTTGTAAGTGTGTCCGAGTCTTATGAGCGCGTCTAAAACCATTACTGAACTTTACCCCGGGTCAGTTTATTCACACCCCTCTTCTTTTCTGTCATTTTCTATGTCTGCAATGGACGATATAAAATCTCTTACATCGACTCCTTGTTCAACTGCGTCAGCGCCATGACTGTTTGTGGGCTGGCAACCGTGAATCTCAGTTCTTTGACTGGGTTCCAGCAGGCGTTGTTGTTCATTCAAATGTGCATCGGGAATCAGGTTAGGTTGCTCCGTACTCTTCTTGTTGAATAATTCTTAACCTTTCAGTGCTGGGTAGATCATTATCTCGTGGGTTATGGTCCTCATTAGAAAGTGCGCAAGATAATTGTTTATTGATCACCCTTTAAGTTTCACTCCGACGGTTTCACAGATATTTTTTTGCGCAGAAATTCGAGCGTATGTTTCGAAATACGGTTGCAGCTCAGGCTGCAGAGGTGGTTGCGGAAGCTGGGAAAGAACATAAACCATGGCCACACCGTATTGTGGCTTTCTTTTCTGAGAAACACATCTCCCTTGTTGGGGTAGGACGTCGGGATGTCGAGGAGAACCAGCGTAGTTTGGGGAATCAACGACTCCGTACGGATATGATACGTCGTGTAGACGACGTTCCTATACTGGTCGATCCGGATGGTTCCCGAGCAGTGCAAGACTCTGACCATCAAATGTCCGAAAGGGCAATCCCTAAGGACACAGGGCCTGCTCCTAGTGCTCCTGATGCGACGTATGTGACTACATTTACATCTCTTTATAAATTAGCGAATCTGTTGAAATCATTGCAGTGCCAACAGTTCGAGACCTGCATTGGTCAGATCACCGTCGCCAGTCCCATGTATGTCCAACAAACTTGTTCAATCCCCCATTTCACTTACATAAGAATCTTTCAGCTCTAAAAAGCAGATCACATCAATTAGATTCGGAGGTTGACGCCAACCTTTCAAGGCGACTTCCTCGAACACACACTATCGAATTCGCACCGACCCCAGAATTTTCTGAAAGATCCTCTTTCTGGGAAGAAAACAACGATGCTGAAGATCCTATCTCATTTGAATTGAGTATGAAGTTCCCTGTTCTGTTGAAAGCGAGTTAATTAATTTGCGATGAAGGGTCCTTTCGTAGTCGACGGGGGTCCACGCACTCACTACGTACACAACATACTCATCATTCATTACATGAATCAAACAGCAAAAACCGTGGTTTTGGAGGTTTTCCCACACCATGGACGATCATCCAGCATCACTTGTCTCGCTTGTTCCCTACAGGAATTTCACAGAAACTTGCTCGGACAGTGACCATACCTGCCACAGTTCCAATAACTCCCAGCCATTGGAATGTGCGTCCTGGGACAAAATCAGTTTCGTACATCTCGTTTGAAGCAGTCGTTGGGAGGAACTCTGCCTTTCGTATGTTAACAAGGGAACAAATGGAAGAAATTGGTGGCATTGAGTATCGTGCATTGAACGCCTTGGTGTGGATCGTTCCTATTGTACGTTTGTCTTCTCTTTTTCCAACACACTTGATACTGATTTGTATTTATAGTACCATCTCCTTGTCCAGCTCGTTTCATTTACCATAATTGCGCCGTACATCTCCCAACCTAAATGGCAACATATTTTTAAGGAAGAGCAACTCCGCCGTCTGAACTCTGTTTGGTTTTCAGCCTTTCAAGTCGTTTCAGCATACACGAACACTGGCATGTCTCTCGTCGATCAGTCAATGATACCTTTCCAGGATGCTAAAGTGATGATTGTTGTCATGATCTTCCTTATTTTAGCAGGGAATACATCTTTTGTGCGTCCATTAGTGCCTTGTTTACATTGCTCCTCTGACCTTGATATCATTGCAGCCAATTTTGTAAGTTATCCCAGATGTCACATTTTTGATTCTGACTCTCATATGATATGGCATCGCATGCACAGTTTACGTTTTGGAATGTGAGTCTATTTCTATCACCTCATGGATTTGGGTGGCTAATATTATAACAGTTGGTGTTCCACGAAAGTCATCAGAAAGAATTCTCGTCTCCATGAAACTTTGCATTTTCTCCTGGACCATCCTCGTCGATGTTTTATTTACCTCTTTCCCTCTCATCAAACTTGGTTCCTCTTTACAATTGTTCTTGGCCTCACGTAAGCTTTCCAGATTTCTTATGCCTCTATCGTTCTTAATGTCGTCCTCGACAGCTTGATTGATTGGTTTTTCTTCCTAATTTTGGATATAAATAACCCGCCCATCAGCGAAATTCCATTAAATAATCGCGTTATAGATGGTTTGATGCAGGGCGTTGCTGTGCGAGCGGCTGGCTTTGTCATAGTTCCTCTGGCGGCCGTGGCCCCTTCCGTCAAGGTTCTTTATATGATTACGATGTATATCAGCGTTTGTACGCGATATTTCCCCCAGTTTTATCTTTGCACTTTGTCTCATTTCACATACAGATCCTATTGCTATGAGCGTGCGCTCGACCAACGTGTATGAGGAGCAATCATTAGGTGTCTTCAAAGAGGATGACGATCAAGACGAGGAGCAAAAATTTGAACCTTCTGGTCCAAGGCTTACGGTTTGGAGTCGATATTTAGCCATGCATGCCCGGAGACAGCTTGCTTTCGGTATGTCTAAAACATCTTTTGCATGATGTTGAAGTTTATAAGATACCACAGATATGTGGTGGTTAGCAATATCCTTGTTCCTGATCTGTATCATCGAGAAAAACAATATCGAGAACCCAGCAAACTTTTCATGGTTCACCATTTTCAACATTAGTGTGTGCACCATTATACGTTTTGTAGGAGAGATCTCATTCAAACTCTAGTATTTGAGTTGGTATCGGCCTATGGAACTGTTGGACTCAGTTTAGGCATTCCAAATGTGAGTTTGGCGTCTTCCCTAAATTTTCGGTTCGGCTCATGCTCTATTCTCGTTAGCAAAATTATTCTTTTGTTGGTGCAATGCATACACTGTCAAAGCTCGTTATCTGTGCTGTCATGCTCCGGGGTCGACATCGTGGTTTACCAGTGGCCATTGATCGTGCCGTCATGCTTCCCTCGCAGGTGGAAAAAGCTGAGGATCCTCGTCTCGGTCATGCAACCTCAGAACAAACGGGTCGCCCCTTGAGGAGATCTGGTACCATTAGAAGTCATCGTACCAGTAGGACATCAAATTTATTGCACCGGCGGTCTCGAATAGCTGAGGACGATTTTGAACTTCTTCCGCGAAAGGATAGTGATGGCCGACAAATTGAATCCGAAGTCTAGACTTTTTTTCGGGATTATGTCTGGCAAAGATCATGTCACCCATTTGAACGACCTCTGCTGCAGTTTACAAGTCAGCTTTGCGCTCGATATTCGTACTACTTTATATCTTATAAGCTTTAGTTGTATATAACAAGTCATTAATTACAGTAGAGCAAGTATAAGTAATACATGGTTGGGATACCAGCTTTCAGTGTCGCAATGTCATGTAACCCATCCAGATTTATAATGCCATTGGCACATCTTTCCAAATTCCGTGGCGACAGTATTTTCGGTTTTTTATCTGACGGTCTCAACTAATTTTTTGTAATTAGAACAATCTGCTTGAAGGTAGAAAAAATTGCTTAAAATTATAGCTGCTTTCATAAAGGTTGGCAGTAAACTACGCTAGTTTACTTATGATGTGTGTTTGACCCTTGACATGCCTTTCAGGATCGAATTCTTATGGACTGCCACAATTTTTTTTTTGGATCAATAGTGCCACAAGTGACAGGTAGTAGACTGGTACTAAGACGCACGGGCACTTAGGGTGCCTAATTAACTATGGTATGTGCTAGAGCTTTGGGGATAGTTTTGGGTGTAGTAGGAGGTTTAGGTTTGGTTTGTAGGATTTCAAAAAGTTGGATTTCAAAGATTTATGCAAACGACTGTAATATGCAAAGGGCTGTAAGACTTCTTACCGGCACCTAGTAAAAATTTGGGATATGGCAGGTTCCTCAAAATGAAAAGCTAAACGTTGGTTGAACAGTCGGTGTGTAAACTGGGTCACAATGGATCACACTCTTTTTTCATAACAAAAACAGGAAGCAGTATGTATACTCACCTGGTAGAGGTAGATCCACACCCTGTGGGTACACCGCTCCTTCAAACTCTATTCGAAAAGATTCTTCAATTGAGGGATCAATACGAGTTGCAAAAACCCTGCAGGTACAAAGCGACTCGCTGCGAACTGGGCTTCTGCAGAAAGCACAATAGTAGGTGGCATTCCCCGATGGAAACAAGCCAAGTTGTTTTGCATATAATAGTCTTGCAATAGTTTCCCAGTCTAATGCCGGTGTCTGTAACAGTTCTTCGATTTTGAGGGGGGCCTGAAGAATACGCGTGTACGCGGCCTTGAGCCACTTAGCAACGTGGTATTTTTTTGCAAGGAGCACGGCATCTTTGGCAGTTTTGGACATGACGTAGGGGTCTAGTACAGTGATTGCCTGAGACCGTATCTGAGAAAAAGATATAATTTCAGCTCGAATAGCTAATAGTAATAACCAGACGAGCTCCTGGACTGACCCAACCAAACTTCCACATTGTCGCGAGCTCCAATACACCCAACCAAGCATCGTCGGTCATGTTGAAATTACTAAAAATATCAATCAAACCTACTGTACCGACAATTCAATGATTCAAAACAATCAATTACCAGAACGGGTACATTGCGTCCAAGAACCCTCTGAAATGCCCTTCATCCACGCCCTGTAAAACAATTGGATTCTCATCACTGGATCCCTGAACACCATGAAGGCAGAGCGGTTCCTATGACTTCAAAACCATTTCTTGGGACTCGAAAAACGGTGCTCCTGACCTGTGAATTCAGTCATATAATATGACATGTAATAGTAGTCATCAAAAATCAGAACGAACGCACTCGTAAAACAATGTTACTGATGTAGAAGTGACTATCAGGAGATGCACCGGCTGCAGCTTCACTGTCATCTGCCATTTGTCCTAGAACTTGGTTTGGAGAAACAGAGACCGTATCTTCGCGATCAGAGGTACAACTTGAAAAACGAGTTCAAGTTGTGTTTGGGCACAAGGCTAGAAAAGCCAACTTGAGGCCGTCTTATTTAAATGGCGTCGATTCTTTGGGCGCTTATCAGTATCTTCTGAAACAGACAGTGACGTGCGTTTCGGGTGAAAGCTCTGGATAAATTTTCTACGAATGAAAAATGAACCTATATGAATAACGCCTTATATAAAATTCTGGCAATAGTTTCCCAGTCCAGTGACGGAGTTCTTCAATTTTTAAGGTGCCTTGAAGCATATGTGTGTAAGCGGTTTTGAGCCAGCTATGGGCGCCGTGTCTTTTTGCGAGAAGGACAGCATTCTTGGCATCTTGGACTTGACGTAGTCATCGAGGATATTGATTGCCTCAGGCTGATTTCGTATCTGGGTGGGAGAAATAATTTGAGCGTGAATAACGAAGTCTCAGTTCTCAAAATCTATGTAATGATTGACCCCATCAAACATCCTCCCAAGCTCCAACACGCCCAACCAGTCATTGCTGGTCATGCTGGATTCCTGTGAAAAATATTAGTCAAAGCGCAAGACATCTTTCTAATCAATAATTACAGGAATGCACCCAAGAACCAAAATGATGTTCATCCACATGCATTCTCTGGTTCCCTGGACACAAAATCTGTTCCGGCAGGCAGAGAGAACATGGCCTCGAATACGATGCTTTGAACCTCAAAACCGTTTCTTGGGACCCGAAAAATGGTATTCCTAACCTGTAAATTCCATGAAAACGGTACATATAATAGCTATCTCAAATCAAGACGAACGCAATTGGAAAACAACGGTATGACGTAGAAGCGACCATCGCGAGTGGGGAGCACAACAGGACACTTTCTGGAAATAACACCCAGGCCCTCGCCGTTAGCGTCACTTTCATCTGGTTCTAGAAGCTTTGGAGGATTCTGCGTCATCTTAAATAATATCAAGTTCAGACTAATCGACCACATTCGAATTAGAAGTAAGGTGATAACAGGTGAGTACACTTGGAGATGGAGCCACGTCGACCAAGCGTATGTGTATCAGGAATCCGCAAAAACTCTTCGTATCAAATAGATTCCATGATCCAACAGATGTGAAGGTGAGGTAGATTCCCCATCAGATGTGTTGACGGGAATTCTTGTGTTACCATCGGTAGGCTCTGGTGTCGGACTGAGCTCGTCTGCGGCGAGGTGGTCAAAGCAGAGTCTTATGTTGTTTGTTAGCCTTTTTGAGGTGGCCAAAAGGACAACGTGACCGAGACTCCACCGTACTTCAACTACACGACCATCTCAAATCAAGTAGTATGCCCTTGTCAAATCAGATCGCGTCTACACCCTCTTGAAGGAGTTTGATCAATTCAACGATTGGCTCAAGACACACGACGTTGTGTTCGACGGAACATTAGTCAACCATTTCGAACGCGACGCGAAGGGACGACTCATTCCAATGCCGCAAGTGACTGTCGACCAAGAATCCACTGTTAGAGAGATCGCTCGTCAGGTCGGCGACTAGAATATACACACCCAACAAAATGGCGTTGTGACTACGTCCCAAGGACTCGGAGGCTTTTGGAGGAGCTATTAGAGCACCAGATGTTGCATTCACCCCAAAAGAGATTTATCATGGTTTAACTCACCAACAACTCCCTATGTTTCAGGGTCCAGCTTTCTGCCCAACCTTTGTCGTGGAGGTTGAAAATTTTCAGGTGGTGAACAATGAAGCCGACCTCGTAGCTAAATTCAAGCAGACGTACTTCCCGGCGAGGTTGGATGGTTGATCCTTTCAGAAAGGATGCAGATGGTGTTGTACGCCAACGTGAACATATGTGGTTCGACGACGATGGAGAAGCGACAGTCCTGAGTGGTCACGACGTCCTGCCGGGATTTGGGCTGAAGGTATGGAAAATAGACGAAGTCACCTCGCAAGTCTGTTTTGTCCAATTACTTCTAATTACAAACGCTCTAATGTATCGATTGGTTACAGGACTCTTCGGAGTCGGAGTCGGGAGAATCGGACGATGATGAACCTGGAGAAATCTTCTGCCCCAAATGCGACTAAGATTATCAGTTTATGCAGCATTACGAAGATGGCCATATGTGGAGAAAGCACAAGCTTAGGGAGGTAAAGGTCACTCATGTCCTACATGTTTTGGTTCTATTGATTAATGGGTCAGACTTTGTTTGAGTCAAGTCGAGGGGAATCCAATTAGCTGGCCCCCTGGAATCAGTTCATGACCTGATCGGCGTTGTTTATTCCTTGTGTTTGTATTTTCTCTAAAGCTTGTAAGAGTGATGCCCTGCCGAAAGCAGTGAGCATTGGGTAGGGCAAGACGGCCGGTCTTGATGTCATTCGCAGTTGGCAAGCATCGACATCATCATGATGTAGCTCATTGTCTACCTCGTGGTTGTAGCTGCTAGCAGCAATGCCTGGCCTTATGCATGAGGCACCCTTCATCGAACAGCTGCACGCAATGCACCCGTTGGTACAAAAAGGATATGGAATGGCATGTAATCCACATCCGAAGCTCATTCAGCCTCATTATTAATTGTCTACTTTGAACACATATCTATTCCAGCCACGACAATACACCATGCCTTACGTGACCCACCAAACTTCCTTTATTTCCGAGGTATAGTGTAGAACATGACTCTTGTGCATACATAAATGTTGACGGTCGAAAATTTGGTTTTTAGCATTATGTTGATGACGACATGAATCTTTGCGATCTGCTGCAAACTATGAAATTGGACCGTGACGGAGCAGTACTGAGCAAGCACGGAGTGAGCATCCCTCGAAGTACAGTTCAACCTCCTGATCGAATTCTAACTGCAAACTCGGAGAAAGAACATCACGGCGGCCGACACTATCGGTCACATCTCTATGCCAAACGCGGAAGACGAAGTCATGGAGGAGGGTCGGACGTTCCAAGTAGTAGGTATTTCCCAACGTATGGGTGCTCCTCTGAACACAGCTGTCTGTGCCTTTAGCTCGACACCATATCGGAAAAATCCTCAGCAAACAAGATCCAAGACTCAGAGCCGCCTTGCGGTTGCGCCTACCTACGAGCCATCCGACACCAGCTCGAATGGGGAGCTTACCCAACCACCGGAGGAGAATATTTGGACGTCATCTTCACCCATCGCGAAATTCTTTTCTCGCATCAACCGGCACACCTAGATTGCGCTCGAGCATTCAGCGATCTGGCTGGTTTGTTGGAGAAGAGGGCATGGAGATCGGATCGTGACGCTGATCCAGAGGCAGTGGCTGCTTTCAGGCATGAGGCTATGTTTATTGCGTCAACACAGTAGGCGCAGTAAATGATTCAGGATGCGGCTGTTTTGCTCAATTTTTCTTTTTTTTAAAGAGCCCCGCTGCGGTCCAATGAGATGGGTAATACCGCTACCCGCTCTATTTGCGTTATGATGCCAATGGCATAGTCGGAGACGTGGACTTGACGTTATTTAAATTGTGATATCTCAGAGCACTTCTAGCAAAGAAAATTGACCTTGTGTCTTAGCACAGTAATCTACGTTCTAGATAGTTGCAAAATACAAACCTCTCGTGTTCATGCCACTGTACTCTCTTTTGAAGCCTTTCCCTCATTTCCAGATGGAACAGATTTGACCAGTTGGTCTTCTCCAGCTTTGGAATCTTTTGTCAGAGAAAACTATTTTTCAGGGTCTCCACTAGAGTCATTGGTATCACTGGAGTTTTTTTGAAGCAGGACCTCCTTCCGCCACTCCATTCCACCCTCATATCCGAACCATGTGTACTGCTTGCAATGAGGCCCTCGGAGAAGTAAAAGCAAGAGTGTGCATCCCATGAGACCGACGGACAGACCAGCACCTGTACGCCAGCCGTGCTCGAGAAAAATGTGCGTACCCGCAGATGTGCCCAAGACGAGTCCGAGGAGAATCTGAGATAACGATGAATACCTACAGCTGCTTCTATGGTTCGGAACTCACGGAACACGTAGCAATAGCGTTCAAACGGGCTCTAGCCCCACTTGAAATTCTACAGATCGATAAGCTCAGTTTGTTCAAAGATCAGATGATCCTTGATCTTACCCCATGATTGCAGACGTCACGGACACCTGGATTATCTGGGTACAGACATCAATGCCAAAGGCAACGACGACCACAGCTCCAATGCTAAGTCCCCCAGCACCGAGTTGAATAGCCTGAAAAACGATTATCATGATTATGCCGATTAATGCCCCATACCAGGGTACGAGATGATCAATGACACGGCCACATAATGGCCCCATCGTTATGCCGAATATCCCCACTAAACCAAATAGTCCGATGGCAAGGCTAGTTGGGGAAATTGTTATACGTATATAAAATTTTACACTCAATAAAGTCACTTACGTTGAGAAATTGTACAAGGGACCACCAAGCAAGAACGTCAACGTCACCCAAAAATTGCTGAAGCCGGCATTCAAACAAACCAAAATCAGATATCCTTGTACCAAGATTGGTTCTGTAACCGCAAATTTGACCATTGTCGAGAGAATTTTCAAATATGTCAGATCCTTATTCTTCTTCGGATAATCCGGGATAATGAGGTAACACCCGACCAGGATGAGACTCTGCACACCGATTGCGTAATAATATACGACTCTGTGAGAACGATATTCTGCGATGGTTCCTGCAAAGACGCGTGCGATTAGGATGCCGAGGTGGATGCCTGCAAGGACAATGGCGATGGCGGAGGCCTGACGCCAGGGTGGGGCGAGGTCTACCGCCAGAGGGACGAGAATCTGGGGGGTCACACTGGAGATACCGACAAGGAACGAGAGAGCTTCGAAGACATGCAAATTGGAGGTGATAGACAGACCGATGGTAAGTGAAATGGAAGTTGTCACGGTAAGAAGAATTATGGGACGCCGACGGACGAGATCACCTAAAGGAGAGATGATGACAAGACCCGCAGCGTAACTACAGTGAAGATCTTTTAACGGCTGTCAGTAAAGACAAGTTGAGCCCCGTACCCCGCCTGAGTAAGTGCGGGTATTCTAAACTCATGTCAAAACGGAATACAAGGGGAAACAAGTCGCGACCCACCGCGACACGTCGTTGTATGTAACGCCAAACGACTTTGCAAGCTGAACTAAAACCATCAGTGATTGAATCATTTTTTCAAATAAAAAAAAAGCTCACTGAGTAATGGATGACAATAATATAAATTAGACACCACTACAAAGATCAGTTTGGTTCTCGGTTGTGGTGACGAACAAACATACTGAATGAGCTAAAGAAACCAAAAGCAACATTCATCGCAAAGCCAAGTCTAGGTGGCTTGTGTGGGTCATATCGCAGATGTCGTAGAATAGGGAAAAAACCGAAATCTTTTGTCAGTGGGTAAAGATGATCGGGTTCTTGGAGATCAGAGTCAGTGGAAACAGTGTTCGGGTTTTCTTCTGGATGAGCCATTTTGTGTTGATGAAGATGGTCATCATAGTATTTCTTACACAGCGAATAAATTGTCCAGTCGCGGCCCGAGTTGTCATATCCGGTACAACCCAAATTCGACGCACGACCAAAATTTTCCTTGTAGATACGTCTCTATGATGATACAAAACTGGGTTTCGGAGTGTTAGATAGTCTTGAGTTCAGGAGTTATGAACTCACTCCTACAGTCTACTCCAACAATTCTAACTCAGCTCCGTCCGATCGGGAAAGTTGTTAACTGTTTAACAGGTTTGTTCAATATGAACTTTATGGATAATCTGCTCATATGTCGTTTTCCGACATTTTGATCTCAGAATGGTACACTTTTAGTTCCAGAAATCGCCTGACAGGCATGTCATTGAGCGCTAAGATCCAGATGTGATATGGAACCCCATTTTTTGTGATATGGAACTCTCTTTGTGTTTGGGTTGTCAGCTATGGAAGGCTGTATGTTTTATTGATAAGGGTATATAAGCTCAAAAAAAAAGTTTCTGTATGTGGCTTATTTTCTTTTTGCCTGGTGGAATTTTTCTGAGTTTGATTCCTTATTAGAATGAGCAAATCTTCTACTGCAAAGAATCCGACTCCGCTTCCAGCAAAGTCTCCCTCCTCTGTCAGCAACGGTGCCAAGTCCTCGCTCTCAATCTCCAGCACTTTCTTCCGCTACTCCAATTCATCGGACCCATTCTCGTCGTCCTAGCGCTCTTGGTTCTCATCCATCAAACTCCATTGGTGGAATGACCCCTCCCTCTACTACCCTACCTCCTACTAATCGATTGAATACCACTTCCTCGTCTTTTGTGCCGCGACGACGAAGGAAGGTTACGGTAAAGAATCAGGATGGCGTTGAGTTGACTTTGGGAAATCTCAAGCCACCCTCCGCTTCTCCTGTGACTAATAATACTGCAGCACCGCCGTCGTTTAGACAGGGTAGTCCTGGCACACCTAATCGGAGACCTGCAAGCATTCGGATAGAAACTGAGGACCAGCGCAACCAGCGCCTGGCCGAAGAGAATGAGAAGGCAAGGTTGAAAGCCGAGGCAGAGGAGACCGCGAAGAAAGAAAAGGAGGATGCTGAACGGAAAATAAAGGAGGCACAGGAAAGAAAAAAGAGGGAAGAGGAGGCTGAGAAGATGCGTATTCGGAAAGAGGGGGAAGAGAAGGAAAAGGAACGGTTGAGAAAGCTGGAAGACGAACGGCTGAAGAAAGAGGCAGACGAACACGAGGTCCAGCAGATAAGGGAAGAAAAGGAGCGTAAGCGTAAGGAGGGAGAGGAGCGTAAGCGTAAGGAGGAAGAGGAGCGTAAGCGTAAGGAGGAAGAGTGTAAGCGTAAGGAGGAAGAGGAGCGTAAGCGTAAGGAGGAAGAGGACGCCAAGCGGCTTGCTGAGGATCTAGACCTCACAGATGCGGAGAAGTCCAACATCCCAGCTCCTCAGAGTGCTCTCGCCACTGCTCGTGTCATTTCAGATATCAACGCAGTTTCCTATCCCGAAGGTGTCTCT
>QDKV01004701.1_pt1 | contig 12665 bp, 7 predicted proteins | sample 1861101 | NCBI WGS metagenome assembly QDKV01 (sample SAMN04275158, study PRJNA302643) | Fungus metagenome, whole genome shotgun sequencing project. | isolation source: fruitbody | host: Mallocybe terrigena | place: Sweden | collected 2013 | reverse complement strand
TGATTATTTATTCACTTTGGACATCCTGTCAGTCTTTGGGGTTAGTTGCGACATCCGGCTGTATTTATATTTCCGGCTCACTTCCGCTCCCTACCCGATAGTCGCCCTTACACCATACAATTTATTGCGGCTAATAATCCTCACATTAACAGCCTGAGCTCGAACTGCCCGGACATCATCAGTAATGTCGCGAACATTGTCCTCCACAATTCCAAGACGGTTGTTTACGTTTCCAAGGAGATTGTCGATATTCCCGAGACGGTTGTTGATATTCCCAAGATGGTTGTCCATAACTCCAAGACGGTTGTCCATAACTCCAAGACGATGGTTGATTTGTTGCAATGACTGAGCAATATTTTGCGGGCAAAATTCAGTAGCAGCATCTAAGAACGCGTGAGTTACTAGTGTTATGAGTAAGTATTTACAATACTTACATGCACTCTCAACAGCTACAGCTCTAGAGGCTGAGATTGTCGCCATTTCTTGTGATACCAGAGGGTCTCCGGATTCTGTGAACAGGTCCAGAATATCAATTATATCCAACTGGAGCAGCACTGACTCCGTAAACCTTTCAAGGCAGCAGCAACGGATTTGGCATGTACAACTTGCTGGTAGTCAAGGGGGTCACCAACGGTGACCTGACGATTGAGGTCCAAATTGCCGAGTGCCATAGGAACTGTCTGAGGGCGTTTTTGGTGGACGCTAGGGATGCTATACACGAAAGTCGGAGCACCTTGCTGATTCATGTTGAAAAACTTGAAGTCAGGATCCACATCAGCAACGAAGTGGTTTAAGAATAACCAAGTAAGTCAACCAGTACAAACACGCTTTGTATTACTATGAAGTCATTTCCGCTCGTCTAGTGTCAGTTCTCTCATTATTCATGTAGTGGAAACTGTGGAACAGGGGCCTTATCAGCTCTGATTACAGGTTCTCCAGTTGCACAATATGGTTTCCACCCCAAAGCCACATTGTTGAATGGAAATTGACTCCGTGGGTTTGAACCCACCGCCACTCTGTAAACAAGTGACGAGGGGCATTCGTGCCCACCACGGCACCACCACACAACATGCAACGAGAGGAGACGCAGCGAGTGAGAGGCTAACCTACATGGTGCACTTTTTTAAATATTTTCTCTTACACTTTATTCCCGCTACCTTAGGTAGAGGGTCTTAGGGGCGTTCACGAAATGTTTTTGGCAGGGATCGTAACAATCTCGTTCTGGGCTGTGCAGCTTAGTATAAAAGAGTTGCAGATGTGACATCATGTGGAGTTTAAACACAAACTCGCACCGATCGTTCGCAGAGGGTCGCGTTAATAACGTCAAGAAAGTGGGAATCGTCGAGATCGTAATATGAATTGATGGTAGTGGTTCGCGATAACATGTTACTGCCACTGGAGTAGCCGATGTTGCATAGGTATACATCGTTTGACTGGGGAATAAGAACTCTGTGATTCCAACCACCATCATCCGGAACCATGCATTTTGGGTCATGCATTCGTGCATTCAAGAGCAACGCCCAGGCTAAACCAGATGGTGGACTCCCTACAGTGTCTAAGACCTGTAGACATGACAGTGCACGAAGAAGTTGTGTCACGGATTTTTGAGTCACGAAATTGAGGTCTTGCGTATGGATATGTGCCACGGACAAGCTCTTGAGGATGACGGTCAGGAGAAAGGCAAATAATTCGTCATCCGCGATGTGCAAAGGCCACATCTGAGTCAATCACAGCGCCTCTGGAGTGGAATGCTTGGATTCGAAGAGATTGACAATATCCATGATTCAGGTCAAAACTGTCTGCCAGGAAGCGAGTCCCAGTTTCCTTTCCAGTCAGGATAATCTTTTCACAGATTGCATGCCCTCGCCATAACTGCTGACATAGTTTCCAGATGTTGTTCCGCGAATCCAAAAGGGTCCAAATCTTGGCGGAGAGATGGGTTGAAGGTGGGAGGCAAAGGCAATCCAGAATATTCGCAATCTCGATGGTGGAGCCAGTGAGCGATATAATCTTCTGTTTCGGTAATGTGCATCATTCCAAAGACTTCATTTCGACCAGTTCCAGGTTGATGGGAAAGGAGCGGTAGATTGTAAAGTGTTCAAGGTCCTGCAGTTGATCGAGCATGAAAAGGAAGTAGCGAACGGTCGGCCGTTCCATTAGAGGCAAATCGTGGAGATGAAAATGGGTCAAGTTCGTGCAGCGTGGAGTAAGGAGATAAAAAGGAGCGGAATGTAACTCCATATACTTGAGGTTCTCAAGTGGCGGGCCATGAGAAGGAAACAGAGGTCGTTTATATACGTCTCCAAAGGGACGTGATTTAGGGATATCGATGTCGACAATGAGCGCCTCCACCGCAGGATTAGGGTGAGTTAGGAGCTCCAGGAAAGGGTTCACGTCTTGCTGATATGGATGTCTGCATGATGAGGCATCATCGCAGTCGTCTTTGTACGGATCTTCAATGATGATACCAAGCTCTTGCCTGTTCATGCCTGGAGCAGAGAGGTTTGTCCATTGGACATGTTGGCTGCCATCTTCGGGGCCTCATATGGCCGATATTGCTACAAACAGAAGGATTAGGCAATAGTCATAAGGGCAACAAAGAAACAGACCTCCATGAATGAGCGATCATACTGGCTTTCACTTCCATGAGTCTCATACCATGCTTTGTGTCGAAAATACCATGGACCCACCGCCATCTCTCTCCTTGGGGCTGTCAAAGTCAAATTCAGACCGTGATTCGACAGGTGTCGTTCGCCGCTGCCACCATGAAGGCGACGTTTGGATTTCCTCGTGGTGTTGATGCTCTCTTCCTTGCCACGTGAGATGTGGTGGGTCAAAGGTTGCGGTCGAAGAAGTTGATGGTATCAGAAGCGAACCCTCACAAATGTAGAAATCAGTGTGGGTCCGCTTAGGTGCCTTTTCTGGTGTGATTGTTCCCCACACTCTTGGTCGAGGTTCGGATTCGGTTGATGTCTGGGACACATCTTCTAATGAAGATTTGTTGGAGCGGTCAGATAACGAAGACAATCGTTTTTCAGAAACGGAAACGGAGGGATGTCATTTGAACATGTGGGTTAGAGGAACTGTTGAAAGACTGAGGGAGACCGTGTCATCGCTGGAGTTATTTGCAGAGGTGGCAGGTTTGCTGTCACCTCTTGTTGGCGTCTGAACAAGCTGAGTGTGGGTCAGGGTTGAACTATTTGACGCGAAAGAGTCGGAATGGGATTCTACAGGGGAAAAAGACGAGGACTGGATTGCGATCCTGAGGGCGCTTTCAACAACAGAGCTCGCGACTTTTGCGTCCTGGGCTTCTTCGGTCGTGCTTCAGGTCGAGCGATCCCATTGTCACACAGCGACTTCAAGCTCCTCTCCCTTTAGCCCTTCGGCGACGAAGCTTGCTATCTTTGCGCATCTGGTCTCCTCGATAGAGGGCAAACGACCCGTTTTTGATTTGGACTTTCCTTTGTCTTTTGGCTTGGGTTCTGATTCCCCCTTCTCTCCGGTCTTGGAAGGTGACGCCCTGGTACAACCTCGCACACTGCGTCGCCATGTGGCAGATGTACTTGATTCTCCAGCCTTGAGTCTGGCATTAGCACCAGGACGGAAACGCCAATCCGGATAACGAGTTCGGTGCTCGGCTTGTGTGTCCACGGCTCGTGCCTCCCACTTCTCTCGTTCTTCAGCAGAAAGTTGCTTCCAACAAAGACCTGATAAGAAGGTTATATTCCGTGTAATGACAAATAAGAGGATAACGCGTACCAATGATTTTGAACCAACTTGCTGTGGTTTCCTTCAACCTTTCCAGGGATATTTTGGTCACGAATGAACGCAGAACAGAAAAGGATAAATGCATTTGGAGGATGGGGGATGTATGATGGATCACGACGTTTTCCATGAGGCCATGATTGGGTAGGAAAGGCAGGACTTTCTGGTACGAATTCCACTGGAGTTGGATCCGATGGGCAAGCTGGAGGGTCCATTGGATTAATTGAGTATTGTGTTCGTTGACGTAGGTGTCGATATGCAAAGCAGACATCTTTGCTCGCTCCAAAGTGGCAGTGTACGATGATGGATGCGAGAAATCGATATATTTCCACAACTCTGGGTATGAAAATGCAACCGTCCTCCAAGACAAGCAAACCTGAGACACACTAATCCAACTCCAGCCTTCGGACAGGGAGGTAACCGTATGGATGCTCAAATGGACGCATGCGAAAAAAAATCTTGCGCAAAATTTCTTCGGGCAGGCTCCATGCCACCTGTTGGGAATTATGTAGCTTGAATGCAACGGGTAATTGATTGCTAGCCTGCGTCAAGTAACCATACCAGAGGAGGTATGCCTACAAGACAAATTAGGGTTCAGCCCACTCAACAGGAGCTCAACTGGGTCGTACCACTTTAGCTTTGAGACGAGGCAGGTGAAGTGGTCGCGATTCTCGCGAAGGTGAAGGCTCTCTTTTTGAGTTACAAAATCCGGAAACTGAGGCCATAACGGAGATAGTCTGAACAGGCATTGTTAGCCGATTCTGGAGAGCAGGCGGAGGTAAAACAAGAGAGGAGAGTTGCCAAACAGGAAGGTGGTTATATATGACATTTAATTAACAAGCTGTGACACTGTAACAGGCGGCTCGGATTTGAGCAGATTTATACATTTGTACCGATACAGCAAAAATCATATTTGATAAAGTACAACAAAAAAAAATAATTACTGTGGTGGTTCAGCAGTCTGATGGTGAGCTTGCCTGGCCCGCGCCTCCTTCAGCCTCTTCTGCAAAGAGACCATTGCACGACGAGGAAGGGAACCAGCATTCAAATTAGTACTGCTCGGTGAAACGGGGAAAATTTTACTAAAGAAAAGAAAGTTGTACGCAATCATAGACTGATAGAAAAAACACGTACTGATTCCACCACTGCAGAAGGTCATCCACACTCTTTTTCGAAGATATGTCTTGAGCTTCCTCAAAGAAATCAACTATGAAATTATAGAATGACGGATAATGGAAGCTGGCATGTTGATGAACCCAGTCACTCGCGGTATTGAGAGAAAAGAGAAGCTTGCAAATAAAATGAATAAAAGAAAGTCAAGCTAAATAATAAAAACAGACCTGCGTTGCGGCATAGGCAATTGAGCGAGGGGTTACATGACTATTTAAGCCAACCTTAGATGCCACATCACGTCGCCTGGACTTTGAGGCTTTGTTCAGGTTCTCATCTGCAGCAGAAGAAGGGGATGTGAAAATGTGACGATAAGCCTGAAATTGTCAGAATGGTATTATTGAGAAAACTTGGAGCTTACCCGAACAAGTAGTGGACCCTTCAAGAACCCAGCCTCGGGAGACTCTAAATCACCAGTCTCATCTTCATATAGGCAGCATAGAAAGAAGCTAGAGGCAATGTCAAACCCGGGATTAGCATTGCGTAGCTTGGCGCGAACTCTAATTCGTGTTTCAGACCATGAAGACAGGGCAAAAAAACCAGCAATATACTCAGGATCTTCCCAGTCATAATCAATGGGACAGAGAAGACGACCAGTGGTGTCATTGCCAATACCACGCTGTTCTTTATTTCGAGCAGCCAAAGCTGGCGTAGGTTCAGGTGTGCGATTATTCAACCAGTCCACGACAGCTGACTTCAGTTTTCCAGTATCGTCACTGCGCGCATCGTTCGCTCCTGTCTGTAGCTTATCTAAAGGTCAAAAGAGGTCTCAGAAAGAAAAAACCAGACTTACTGGAGATAAATAAGAGTCGACATCTTCATCACCAAGTTTGTTTTCAAATCCGGGAATGAGTTTGTTCAAGAGCTTAACGGCAATATGGCAGCGCTTGCGGCTGTGCAGCAGTTATTGTCGCAGCATCACATTCGATTAGAGTCAACTTACTCCTTACGCTCCTCCTCAATTTCCTCATCTGTGAGACCAATAAAGTCAATCTTGTCAAGCTCGGCCAGCTCTTCATGGTCAAGGAGATCAATGGCCGCATGCCTGTCAGCCTGGGCAACCAAATCTGAGAGATCATGGTAGAGATCAACGACCTTTCGGATTCCTCGACCAGGGGCCGTCGCAGATATTTTTCTTTCAGTTCAAAGGTTAGTATTTTCTATTTGTTAAAGTCAAGACACACCTTTTTTTATATTCTCTTCCAGGGCCATCAGCTTCAAGTCGATTGAGGGCATTTTCAAGAACAGTCACTTTTCGTCGCAGAGCCGCTTCGCCGTGACACTCATTGGTAATCGGTGGGGAAGAGGTTCGAGATGCACGGTCAGGATCGTCATGGTGGGACATAGCTGAGAGAAAGGAGAGTTGTTGGTTGGAAGGGAGGGACGGATTGGCCCTGTATCTATAGCAGAGAGTTGTGGAGCCAAGTGGTGGTTCAACAATTTCATTCGTAAGGATGTTCAATATTCGACGTCAACGTTCTTGCAAATAACCTTCCAATGCGTGCGCTCAAGGTGTTGGTCGCCTTCTTTTATCTAGCCGCTTTTGTCTGCAAAATGGGAGTTCTATGTTGTGCAAAATGCCCTATCACTTCCTCTTCCACGGGTATCAGCAACCATCGCCATATGTGTTCTGTATATCAGAAATTCACCCAAGACCAACTTTCACTACGTCAGAAGCTTTCCCAAGCAAAAAAAGCGAAGTCTAGATCTCAACACTCTAAATCAGCCGGACTGCACATGCCGTCGGTGAGTCCAGGCATCCTCATTAAATTGCATTTTGCTTATATGTTACAGCCTGAAGTTGAAGCTCCTAGTATGGATCTGGACGACTCTATGCTCCCTCATCTTTCTGCCCCTTCTCTGCTCCTTCCACAGCCACTACCATCTGTAACGGCCACAGACCGTCTGCCCAGAGCATGCAACTTGAAGGTGCCTGCTCGTTATGACGATGTTTATCCAGAAGCACCTCCGTCTGCGCTCCCTCCTGGGCCTTCAACACTGATCCAGCGTGTGTCCCTTATAGTACGGAATCATTTCCAGACAACTGCCAATGTGTTTGGATTGTGGAAGGAATATCTTTACCGACCATCATATGATCCCGACGCATTGGTTGCTCCTGAAGACTTATACTGTTCTCACACTTCGACTCTTGATGTAAACAATGGATGCAAGAATGACGAATCCTCATTATATTCAAACAAGACAGTCGAGCTGGTTATGGACTGGCAAAATACTGGGAGCTCTGTGAAATCCAACAAAGAAGTTAACCGGCTTGTCCACAATGTCGTACTTCACCCCGACTTTGATCCCGACAATCTCCAGGACTTTAACGCGACGCGAGAAAATCAGAAGGCAGATGCAGCTGAAGAAAAATCACCTTTTCTGCAGTCTTTCCAGGAAGTAGATGTGGATATTGAAGTTCCATCGGGCAGCAAACACATTCCCTCGAAGAAATTCTCTATACCTGGACTCTTCTGCCGCAAAATCACAACATTGATTAGAGAAGCCTTCGAGAGCCCTCTATCCCTAAAGTTTCACTATTCGCCATTCAAATTATTCCGCAAAAACCCAAATACCAATGTTAACGAGCGTGTGTTCTCAGAGACATACGACTCCGACGTCTTTTTGGATGAACATGACAAAGTCCAGCGTGCACCGACGGATGACCCAACATGTAGGCGAGAAAAGATTGTCGCGGCTCTCATGTTCTGGTCTGATGAAACCTGTCTTACATCATTCGGTACCGCCAAGATGTGGCCAATCTACATGCTCTTTGGCAATCTTTCGAAGTATATTCGTTGCCAACCCAATTCTGGCGCAACCACACACCTTGCCTATATCCCTCCTTTCCTCGACTCACTTCAAGATCACTTAAAGTCTTTCCATCAGAAATGGAACACCCAGAAGAAGGACATTCTCACACATTGTCGCCGGGAACTCATGCACAGTGTCTGGAAGTTCTTACTTGATGACGATTTCCTTCACGCTTACAAATATGGAATGGTTGTGCGGTGTTCAGATGGGATTGAGCGCCGTATATATCCACGACTCTTCACATATTCTGCAGACTATCCGGAGAAGTGAGCATTTTATTTTATCTGCCTGATCAGATACTGACTATTTTGCAGAGTACTACTTGCAACCATTCGAGACAAAGGCCTCTGTCCCTGTCCACGCTGTTTAGTTCCCAAATCAAAGCTGGATCAACTTGGTCTTCTAGCAGATGCAAGAAACCGGATTGATAGAGCTCGTAAATATCTCGGAAAACTTGTGGAAGAAGCTCGTAAAGCCATCTATAAGCTTGGAATACCTATTGGCGGTGCCGCAGTTCAAAAATTACTCAAATCTACATCATCCGTTCCCACTACTGTGAGTATTTCTTTTAGTGTGGTTACAAATTGAAATTCACTGTTGATCAGAATGCGTTTATTGAGAGACTAGGGCCCGATTTTGACCTATCACGAATGCTTGTTGTTGATTTCATGCACGAATTTGAACTCGGCGTATGGAAATCGCTTTTCACACACTTAATTCGGATTCTTTATGCGGCAGCACCAGGTGGAAAACTCGTTACACTGCTAGATGAAAGGTGATCAAAAGTTTTATCATGTGAATGTCTATTAGGTCTCATGAATAGCAGATTTTGACAGATACCACAGTTCGGCCAGACAATACGAAGCTTTACAAACAATGCGTCCGAAATGAAAAGGCTAGCAGCGCGAGATTATGAGGATTTACTCCAGGTAAACCGATTTTGAACTTATGTCAATTTATATACTTAAAGCCAGACACAGTGTTCTATTCCAGCTTTTGAGGGCCTCCTTGATGAACCTCACAACGCACGTCTCATGAAGCTACTATACCGAACAGCAGAGTGGCATGGCTTTGCAAAACTCCGAATACACACTGACTCAACTCTTGAACACTTAACAGCTCTTACAAAAGAGTTTGGCCTCCTCATGAGGCAATTTCGGAACCTGACCTGTTCGCAGTTCCAAACAATGGAGCTTCCTCGTGAGGTTGAAACACGTAATCGTCAACAGCGCGTACAGGCCAAACAACTATCAACTGGCACTCGAGTACCGACTGCTTCTGGATCCAATTCATCTTCAGCCTCAACATCCCGAAAACCCAAGACCTTGAATCTATTGACTCCGAGGTTCCATTTCTTGGGTGACTATGTACGGTTTATTCAGATGTTTGGGACTACAGATGTATATTCTACTCAACTTGTAAGTAAATGCTACCTATATTCTGGAATGTGTTGCTCATGATAAATGTCAGGGTGAATTGGCTCATCGGCTTGTCAAACGCCTGTATGGAAGAACCAACAAACGCAATGCAACAAAACAGATAGGGAAGCGTGTCAGACGTCTTGAGCGGGCACAGCTTGCTGCTCTGCGACAAGCAATGAAGAACCGATCAAAAACTCAACGCAACAACACAGAGGAGTATATGATGGCAGCAGAGCAGAACCTAGAAGTACGTTACCAGATTTCAGATTTCAAGAGGGATCCTGTCGATATCTGTGCATATGTGCATGCAAATCAAGGGGATCCTGCATTCAGGGTATGTATTACCTTCGCTTTTTTGACTAATAGCTACTTACGATGAGATCAGGCCTTCATCCCAAAACTAAAAGATCACATTCTTGGTCGTCTGCTTGGTCGAGAATACGAGGGTGATACCTACGGAGAGTTTACGGAGGAGGAGAGGAATACTGTCCGCATATCTGGTGAACGAATTTATCGCTGCAAGACCATGCGTATCAACTACACGACATATGATGTTAGACGTGATGGGGATGTAATAAACCCAACGTCTTACCCGGATATCATGGTTAATTCTCCGGAAACAGGACCACAAGCTCAGCCCTACTGGTACGGCCGTGTCATTGGGGTATTCCATGCAATGGTGTCGTCTTCCCATCAGGATGTTAAGGAGAAATCTTTGCGGAGGATGGATTTTTTGTGGGTGCGATGGTTTGGAATGGAGCCAGGCCGATATCGACATGGATTTCGGTATGCACGTCTTCCAAAGATCGGTTTTGTGGAATCAACAGACGAATATGCATTCACATTTCTTGATCCTGCGCAAGTCATTCGTGGCGCCCACATCATTCCTGCCTTCTCAAAGGGTCGCTCTTCTACACTCCTCTCTGTTACAAAGTCAGTCGCAAGGGTATTGAACCCTGAGGAGAATGATGATTGGTTGAACTTTTATGTAAATATGTGAGTCCGAGTCATTTTCTTGGTCAAGGATGCTCATTCTCATCTTCATAGCTTCGTTGACCGTGATGTGCTTATGCGCCATTTCGGGCGTGGTGTTGGACACTTGGACTTCGCGAAACACGAAATCGAATCAGATGTAGAGGAGGAGGAGGAGAAGCAAGTAGAAGGAATGGATGTGGACATGGAAGCAGCGGACTCAGAGGAAGAGACAGAAGTTGAGTCCGAGTCTGAGAGTGACTCAGATATCAGCGATAGTTATGCGAGTTTGTAGTCAAATACTTGTGTCATAGTGTTTTTTTTTTTGCTCGGAGACGACAGAATGATTGTACAGTAGAGGAAAACTTTATTCAACTACTCTGGTTTCCTACACAGGCTACACTGCGAATCCCACAGATCAATATCTCGACGGTTCCCCCTTGCTTCAGTAGTGCTAAGTCGAAAGGTAAAGAGCCTGAGTCTTTGCTGCCAGTCCTTATGTTCGAAGATGAATTTGAACTCGTAATGGACATCTTTGAGAAGGTTACTCATGGCCGAACCGAATTCCTTCACAATGTGCGTTGATCAACATATTCTCGTTCAAGTTTAATGTTTTCATAGGGGCTGGACTTTCCCGCATTCTCAGGACGTGTTTGCTGCCTCTTTGCCTACCTCCGTTTTCGCCAATTAATCTGTGCTTTCATGGATACCAAACGCCAAGGCATTATCAGAGCAGCCCTTTCATTCCGAATCCTGTGGTGCATGGAGCGTGGAGTGCACCCCACACTCCACACTAGAAGTCCAGCCTCCGATCTTCCGCAGTATGCCAAATGCATAAAAAGGCTACCTTGGTGAGCCATGGCCAACATGAATCGATATCGCCGCAACCCCACTCCCAACTCAGCCCACCCAACTCGAAACGACTCTGAAGAGTTCTCGGATTTCCCTCCCATCAGGATACACAAGAGCACACCACCTGCTCCTTCCGCGTCTCCGTCCCGTCCGCATTCGCAAGCAGCATTCAGAGGTGAGCCACATGAACCGCCAGTCCGCTGTGTCATATTCCAACATCCAACTCACCAGATCCAGTTCGACCAACTCGAAACGACTCCGAAGAACTTCCAGATTTCCCATCCAATCCACATTCTCAAGCGGCTTTTGGAGGATCAGAACGTTGGTCATCTGAGGAAGAATCGCAACCACGTCGGCTGCAGGTGAAGAAAGGGCTTGGACAAAGGAATGTAGTTAATTTGATTGATTTAACTGCTCCGGAACAACATGCAAAGGTGAGCCCCAAGAAATTCATTTATGGATAGTTTTACCAATGCACTTGCCAGCGCGTTCAAAGTACTGTAATCGATTTGACGAGACCTGAACGATCTCTGAAGGTAGGCTTCTATGCCCCTTATTTATAGGTTGTTTATTGTTATATGTCTTCCAGCGGGTACGTTCCTATCATGCAAAATCCCGAATCAAGCAATTCTCGGGTGCCGTTATCGATGAACGTCCACCAAAGAGGCAGCGCCTCGCAGGAAATGACTTGTGTTGGCTAGAAGATGAGATTAATGGGATTAAGGAAAGTATTGAGGACATTGCAACCCAAGTCCGACACCAGAGACGGAACATGAGTGAGGTTCTCAGAGAAGTGCGACAGTGGAAATCGGCGGTAGTACATTTTATTTTCATTACTCCTATGCTTTTACTAATATCTTTCTTTAGTAGTGGTCCTTTTCTGAGATATGCTTACCGTTGTGGACAAATTATTTCATGTATATCTAGTGTACCAAATATTATTTCTTTTCTCTTCGTTGTCAGATTTTGCAAGACACAAACGATCTCATATGTTACAGCATGATTGTCAAACAAGCCTGCCCATTATCTAGAATCTTGTATGATCTCATGTTTTTAATATCAGATGATACAGATTCTACATCTTGTAGATAGGATTTTCATAGGCTCGTGCTCTGAGGACCGGTTACTACACCTGCTCATGCAATTGACACCAGCTGGCAAAATTGGTGAGCACTCAAGAAGCCTCATCAGGCCATGCAATGCTGCCATTAAATTGCACTGTGTCAGTCTGAGTGTGCCAATTCCACGACTTGGGGCCAAGATTTTACTGGACTCATAATATGAGAACCGGATTACAGTTGCCAGATGATGCCTGTTGAGCGCACGCCAATTTTGGCAAGGCCACATCAATTTCATGAGCCATTGCAATGGCGCTCTTAAATCACACTGTGTCCGTCTGAGTGGACCAATTTCACAACCTGCAGGCATGAATTTACTGGACTCATACTGTGAAAAACAGGTTACAACCACTCATGAAATTGATATTGCCCTGCCAATGGGCGCACACCTATTTTGGCAAGGCCACATCAATTTCACGAGCCATTGCAATGGCGCTGTTAAATCACACTGCGTCCATCCGAGTGGACCAATTTCACAACCTGCAGGCATGAATTTACTGGACTCATACTGTGAAAAACAGGTTACAACCACTCATGAAATTGATATCGCCCT
>QDKV01004700.1_pt1 | contig 12665 bp, 11 predicted proteins | sample 1861101 | NCBI WGS metagenome assembly QDKV01 (sample SAMN04275158, study PRJNA302643) | Fungus metagenome, whole genome shotgun sequencing project. | isolation source: fruitbody | host: Mallocybe terrigena | place: Sweden | collected 2013 | reverse complement strand
AGTCTCTTTTTGCGAGAGTCGGAATTGAGCACATCTTGGGTCTGACATGTTCCGAAGGTAGCGATGGACGAAGGGTTGGAGAATCGGGTTTTTCTCTTCAGTCTGATGTTGTAACGTTGATTCTTGGTTGCAAAATGATTGGCTGATGCTCTTCACGTGTTGTTTCTAACCAACTCGCGAGTTGGAAAGAGTTGAACTCATCAACACTCGTTCAATCGAGTTGGAGCGAGTTTGTCAACTCAACTCGGCTCACTCAACTCGCTGGCAACACTAGTCTACGGGATGTATAGTCCCCTGCCAGCAGTGATAGAGCCGACTACGACCTACAGTCGGGTGTTTTTGTAATGGCCGGCCAAACTGGTCCTTTAACCCATATTATCCCACCACCTGTAGCAATATCGCCCACATGACCCTCCAGGAATACTGGTGGTTCCAGAGATTCTCCGAGTGAAAATATTCGATAGTTGTATATAGCTTTATCAGATGTAAAGTTTTTCGTTTCATAAGGGAGTGCTACTATATATTTATGAGACTCTAAAAAAAAAAGGGACCACAAGCACTCACTATTCATGGCGGAATGGGCATTTGTCGAAAAGGGAACTGAGGAAGTCGAACCGATCCCAGGCAGTTTGCGGGAAATCTCGGGGATTTCGCTCGCACAGCCGTGACGCCCAAGCACTAGGGTACCGTGAGTAATTTATATTTACTAACATTGTTAATAATTCGCGTTAATAACATGTTATTAACACATTATTAACAGAGCGGGGCTATCAACCACTTTTTAATATGTTAGAAAATGTTAGAAATTCGTGCTAATAGATGAAGAGGAATCCCTCCTCTTCATCTTCATCACATCCGTTTCTGCCCTGACCCTGCCTGTAAAAGAACAGAGGCATTAGTTTCATGTAAAAGAAAAAGAAAAAAACAATATGGACGCACCCTGTACGCCCACATCGTTCCCTCTCCCCCGTTGGTGTCGCTGGCCGATGGCGGCGGTTGTCGTGCTGTGGTGATGAGATGGGAGTGAGGACCGGATCGATTCACCTGTTTGCGAACCAAGGTATTACCAGAAGATGTCTTCAATGTCAGTCTCGTTGGTCCTCAGCAAGCGGACGGTGATCATTCGGACGCCGACATCCATTATTAACACTCATGCATTTTTCACCAATCCACGCTCAATGGGGAGGTTTCACATGAGACGGTAGATTCCTCCTACCTTTACAGTTAGTCTCGCGGGAGGCATTCCCATAGGAGGAGGATGGTTGGCGACGTAATCTAGCACTGAAGAATATGGGATTGCATCCGAATTTGTCTCGTCCAAGTCGGAGTAACATTCTTGCAGAGAGTCTGCTGCCATATAGTGGCGCACGACGCCGGGAAGTCGAAGTAGGAGTTCGTGTCAGATATTGCATTGGGTCTTGTAGCACGTCGAAGTAAAGCATCCAAAGACCGAGACGCAAGAAGCGAGACACGATAGGTGGCTTTGCCCACCGCCGAGAATTTGCGAGAACATTGAGTATTTGTCGGGCAAGACAGCCTGCTGTGGAGAAAAGTGACGGGTGCGAACGGGAGACGGAGTATCATCCATGCAAATGAATGAAGAATCATAAATATGTTGTAGTTTTTTGGGATGGACGATGTTAACGCCTCACGCCGACCATTGACCAGTCCGAAGACACCGCAGACAGTGAAGGGGCCCATTGGAGAATGAGGATAGGGAAGAAGAATGCGAGGCAAGCCCCTAAACGAACGTGGCTCCACTTGACGGCAGCGTTCAAAAAGAAAGAAATAATTCAAACTTCAACCGATTTCACCCGCGTCACATCTGCCTTAGTGAGGTTTCAAAATTTCACCTTTTAGCGGAATTGGTGGGTACGATGCATTAGGATCGCTACTTGGTTCTCAGTAGATACCACAATCGTAATATTCATTGTACACAAGAAGGATAAATTGTACATTGATAGCCATACATCCGAGTCCGATGCTCCGAATAGGTGTCACAGGCAGGTGTCACTAAACGCGTATCGACATCGTCGTCTTTGCCCTTTCCCTCCCTGTTCGAAAGTATCGTCGAGAGTATGCGTCTCTTGAGCTCGTGGATTCGCCGGAGGGATGGCCCACCATGGTGGTAGCGGGTGGCTGAGGCATGTGCGGCGCCGGGGTTTGACGCTACAGCAATCAAGCAAATGCAAGTTAGTTCATGAGCGTAAACCGTGAACACAAAAAGAGACCGGAAAACAACACGTTCCTGCTCACCTGGCTCTTGCATATTCTCCGGCAAAGACGACATTTGCAAGGGCGTACGACGCGGCCTGCGGCGCCTTCTCGATCCTCTCTTTGCAGTTGGCTACTTGGGTTGCTCAAGTGTGTGTCGGAGGAGCTGGTGACTGCGGTTGGGGTCTGTTTTGAAGATATTAGGATTCATATCAAGTCGTATGGGTTGGAAGAGGTGGGTGAGCAGACAGACGAAGGAACGGGCTGTTGGTCTCGTTTGGTCAAGGGTGCGAAGCGAACGCGCGCAAATCAAACAAACAAATACCAATTTCATTAATCATTTGCAACCTCCATGGACCTGACAGGCTCTTTGTCTGAGGTCTTCGCTTATTTGTCTGTGGGTGATCAGAATCCGTCGCACGACCCCATATTCCGAGATACTACCCCATTTCTGACTCGAGTATCACGCGAGCACGATCGCTTCATCGACAACGATCACAAGTTACTCGATGCGAAGCTCATGAAGAATTTCAGCGCTTTTCGAAGGCATAATGAGGAGCCCGATTTGCCTGCACTTCTATCTATTCTTACCCTTGGAGACAAGCGACTCGTGACTCTTACAGAAGAAGAAGCGGAGGAACTGCTAGCGAGCCAACTGTCTATCAATCTAGTCTTACAGAAAGCATGGAAAGAAGCCTCATTCAAAGAACTGCGATAATTGAGTGAGTTTTTTGTTGCCACGCAACCTCTTTTTGAGGCCCTAATTATCATCGAAGGAGTCCTCTGGCCTGTGGTGCGAGAAGGTGGTCAAGTCACCTTGAAGGCCTACGCACAAAATTATACAAAGCAGCCATTCAGGTGCGTATCCGTGAAGACGGCAAGAAATATCACTGTTAGTCATTGCATTGGCAGGTTCTTCCCGAAATCCAGAAGGGGCATGAGGAGTTACTCGCGAAACGTCGATCGAAACCCGAAGATTCTGACCATACCCATTACGATGTGAAGACAGTTATTGAGTTTGCCGCGGCGGAAGCAGCAAGAGCTGCGCTTGGACAGCTCATTAGCAAGCTGGATGGCTGGGTTGGGTCGCAGCGAATCAAACTCATCTACTTCGACGAAGCACATCCCTCTCACGAAGGTGGCGCCCAAGAACGACGACGAGAAGACGCTTTACGATTTTCTATGCTCATGTCTCAACCAATTTTTGGCCTTTCCGATGTTTTGCATTTTCCTATCGACAAATTCGAGCTTGGCCCAGTTCGCTTCCCCACGGGCCCTTGCCAAGTCCGCTCGCATTTGCGGCGGGAAAGCCACAACACATGCCCCGGTTACTGAAACACCCTTTGACTGCTGCGGGGACCTCATGGTCAAGCCAAGATATTAGCACAATTCCATTCATGGCGCAATTTTCCATTGTAAGTGGTTTTTTTAGCTGTTCAAATTGACATACTTGACTACTTGTTGCTATAGATTTTGGATGCTGTTACGAGGAGCCGGGATGAAGGCATTTGAGCTCCTTACAGAAACCTTGGAAATGGCACGCGCAAAGCTTGTTGCTTCTCGTGAGATCGACTTTAGCTATGACACCTTCTCACGTGCTGCAAGGCTGGCAGTTCTAGACATCCAATTGTCACTGGACTTTGAGCTTCGCCTTGAAAAAGTGCAAATCGAAGAGGCTAGTTTAGTCGAGAGCCACATGTGGGCTGCGTATTCTATTCCTGATCACAGAGAGTATCTGCGATCTGGATACCCTTCCGAACCCCTTCTTGCCGAGGCTGCCGCCCAGCAACTCTGGACGTGCATGACGCAAAATCCATTTATGGTAGCCGAAACGCTTACCAACATCCTCGAAACGGGCTTGCTTGACCGTGGAGGCCTGGGGGAGCTTACCGGACGCCAACTTCTCCTCGATGCCTACCATCGCGCTGTCGAGCTAGAACAAGGTGATCGTCCCTAGAAGACGCCTCCCAACGTCGTTTTATAACCTTTATTAAAACATTGTATACCGACGAGTGTGCAGATATGGTTCTTGACAGCACCCCGGTTAATATGGAGGAATCTCGTTCAGAGAGGCATTCAAGGACGCTCTCATCTGCTTCACACACTTTGGGAAAATGGTGGACGACACCAGCATAACCTCCACCGCTGTATGGGCAGCTTTCATCCGTCATATGGCGATCATGTGTCGGAACGGCCAACGCAGCGTCGACTGCATCTTACCCGCCCTCTTGTGGGACACTCGGCTGTGCGAGCATGTCATGACTGGCGTGCTTATTCAGTTTAAGCGACGGAAACGAAGCGGCACCGTTGCTGAATACTCCGTCGATCAAGCCGAATTCGATTTTTTCCCAAAAACGTTAGAGAAATGCACACACGGGTCGATCCCCACATTTCACCGGCCGTACATCAGCCTGATTATGGAGCTAGGGGTACAACTAAAAACTCCAAAGAAAGCTAAGACCGCCACTATATATAAACCAGCCTCGTCGTCAAAGAAGAAATCTGATGGCTGCCCTCAAACTCCACCACCGATTGAGGGAGGTCCAGATCGCGCAACGCCGTCCAAGATACACATCCCTCAGTATGGCCAACACCACCCCCAAAAGGGACATGCCATATACAACGCGTTTGCATACGGTTGCTCCCCGACAGTGTACCGCGGCATCGATGTTGCCCACAAAGCTTCGAACGGATGCGCAAACACTCAAAGCGGTGCGGCGAATGAAACCATTTGGAATGGGGGCGATGATTGTTACCACTGGGTTCAACATGACGATATTCTTCAGTTTTCGAAATGCTTACAGCAGTCATGCTCATTTTTTCGAACAGGCGGAATCATGGTTTAGGTGGTTTAGACATCCGAAGAAATAATTCGCTTGGTGAAGGACAAATATTAGCTAAGCGTGATAATCTCACGTCCTGCCCCAACTACGTTGGTAAGTCAAACCTGTGTCAAATCGTACAAATGTAGGCTCAATTGAACCGTATTATATAGATGACCAAAACGTGCTAGAAATCTCGTGAATTGAACCACAGGTGACGGAGCAATGAGGGAAAAGTTATACAAAGCTGCGCAAGGTAGGTTCACGCTTAGTGCTTCTGACCTGCCTTTCACCTTTTCAAAGGGTCTATTGGCATCCTCTACACTTGTTCGTGGCTGCAGTTTTCCTGCGCTTGATTTACACCCCCAGCACAACCTCCCCCACTTACCAGGTAAGTCAAACCTGTGTGAAATCGTACAAATATATGCTCAATCAAATACTATTATCAAAACGACCAAAACGTGCCAAAGACCTCGCGAATTGACCCCTGGTTATGCAGCTATGGGGGAAATGTTATACAAAGCTGCACAAGGTAAGTTCTGACTCCTATAATTCATTCAGTGCTTCTGACCTGTCATTCGCCTTGTAAAAACGTCTATTAGCATCCTCTACACTCGTTTTTGGCTGCTGTTTTCTTGCGCTTATCGTCTTTCTCATTGGTCCCCATTTGTGCTCCCAGCCCAACCTCCCCCAGTTACCAGGTAAGTCAAGCTTTTGTCAAATCATACAAATTCATGCTCAATCGAATCCTATTATCAAGACGACCAAAACATGCAAGAAATCTTGTGAATTGAACCACTGGTTACGGAGTAACGGGGGGAATGTTAGACAAAGCCACGCAAGGTAAATTTTACTCCTACAATTCATTCAGTGCTTCTGACCTGCCTTTCGCCTTCTCAAATGGTTCATTAGCATCTTCTACACTCATTTTTGGCTGCGTTTTCATCGCTCCTGCCGTCTTCCTTGTTGCTATCCTATTCTTTATCCCGCATATTCAAACCGGGTGTGGTTTTATGTGAGGAGCACGACTGCGCTCTTTGGTGGCAGTGGTACGGACGGCTGCTAAATGGTTGACTTTCTACTGTGCTATAAATCTTGAAATTCGAAAAATATTTTGCCTCCATTTGCCATGCAAGTTTGTCACCCGTATCAGTATCTTGAGTCCAACCGACGCTTTTCTTACAAACTCGTCCACCTTTCGAGATGCCCCCTCCGGATGCCCCCCGCACGAGACAAAGGTCTCATCAAAGGCACAGGGCCATAAATTTTTTTTTGCAGGCTCCGGTCGCACAAGGCACTCCATCGCCTCCATCGTGGGGAATGTGTGATAGCGGTCGTCGTGATCCTCTGTGGTTGGAAAAACATGATGACGCCGGGCTTGCTTGGGTATGAATAGTGGCACGGACAAGTCCAGGCGTTTCCTGCAGAGAACGGCGAAGATGTTGTGTACCCACGATCGACTTGTCACTTAGCTCGATTTCACTGTAGTGCTGCCCCCCAACAAGCGGTCTACCCGTTTTTAAGGCGGGATCCGTGGGCTTCAGACATGTCGTATCAGTAGGACTTGTTATCCAAGGGCACCTTGAACAGGCCGACAACTATCATGGCGCCTGCATAGTCCCATTGGTCACCAAGCCAGTCTCAGGCCTGCCCACTTAATTCCTCCAACCAGAGGGTGTCCAATCTGGTATACACTGCCCTTATGGACGCACAACCTAAAACGAAGGGCGAAGATGCAAGCAAGAAAGCTGTGTAAGCAACAATTTTATCATTGATTTTAGCTTCGTGCTCCATGTATTATTAGTGAGTCGCTGCAAGTCCGAAAAAGGAAGAAGTATTCATGTGAATATCATGATGCTGTTAAGAGACGGACAATCAAGGAGTGTATGGAAAGGAATGACGTCCCAAGAGAATAGGGACTAGAGGGTATATATAAAGCTGTAAGAAAGTGTTCGTCTTTATTATCCCTGGCTGCTGCCGTGCCTTTTACGGAGGTTGGCTAAAAGCTTCTGTTGGTCATTGAGTAACAATTTAGCGAATTCTGTGGTTTCGTGTGCCATTGCATTGCACTCGGCTCTCAAAGAATCGGTGTTGGCAGCATGGGTGGCTTTGAAGGATTCAATGTCACGCACAACCGCCTCAAGCAGTTGATTGGTTCTCTTCTGCTCCGCCAAGATCTTGTTGAGTGTCTGGTTGATGGTGGGGTCCTCCTGGATGACGGTTTGTGCGGGTGGTGTGAGGAGCACCACTGAAGTACGGCGTGCAGTACTGCCATCAATGATAGGAGAAGAGGAGCATGCGGGTGATGGTATTTCCTGTAGGGCAAGTTCAGCACCGCTCTTTGCGGAGGTTGGTGTTGTCGGAGTCACCTCATGACAGGCCCCAAATAGGGATTCAAGGTCTGACTCATCGGCTACAGCACAATTGCAATTGTTTAGTCTGAATGTACATACGTAGAATCTAAACCAACGGGACAACGTACCATGATTCTCATCCATCATAATCCCAATGTCGTCACTGGCTCTGCCAGCGTCCATTCGCTGACGCTTATTTGTGTGATTCTGGGAAGACTGTGAGACAAATAAACGTTTTGGTTTCATGGTGAGCGGGTGAGCATCCGGAAAGAGAAAGGTTCAGGCAGAGCAATAGTCACTAAACTCACTGAGGCTGTGTTCGGCAGACGCAGCATTGATGGCCAGTGATGGCCAGTGATGGCTAATTCAAAACCACTATGATACCCTCCCCTTGACTAGCTTGACTCTCCCTTCAACTAGAGCAAGACGCTGTTCTGGACATTATCGGAGACAAATAATCATTTGAAGCATATGGCGAGAACCAAGAAACCTACCAAGAAGATCTCTAATAGCTTCCGGCCTCCGGTGGTTGATCAACAAGACGATGAAGAGGATTACGGGCCTTTGGCCTCCTTATCATCTAGTGGTATTGGTGAAGGCAAATTCTCCTATTCTTTATATCATGACTTGAGAGAGCAGCTTTAACATCAGCCTCAGGCAACCCTTCCAATATTCTTATCCACTCAAAGACTGTTCGTCAAGTCAACCCGAAGGTTCAAGCTCGAAAGGAGAGAGACCATTGGGGTATTTCTGTCTACTCATTTTCTTCTAGTTTTTCGTGCTCAAGCTAAAATCACAGTATTGACCTCTGAAGCATCTTTAACAGCCCTACGGGCTCTAGAGAATTTGATTGTCCTTAGACTTTTCAGCCCAGTGGGTAATGCGCCAATACTGGAAGGTCCTTCAGAGGATGGCACATACTTGGTCTGTAACGGACGTCGCAGAATGAAATGCTTCCATCATGTCCAGCCGCCTTCCGATGGTTCCATTGTCTACGTGGGCTGCGCAGCCATGTTATATCTGGGCTTCTATTGGTCTCCAGTACTCGGCTGCATGGTTTCACCCAAGGACAACTCCATCATTCTTGCAGACGATTTCCAGAGTCTTGTCCATCAAGGCATAGATCTTGACCCGCAGGTCATTGACCACATCCTTTCATCCTTTCAAATCAAAGATCAGAAGCTCGCTGTTCTATTTCAGACCAAGCTCTGTGAAGGGGTCGTTAAGATCCCGATACCTGGGCTCTGTGAGGCCGAGGCCCGATACCAGTGCTCGGACTGCAGGATCTGGTGCTCCACCCCGAAAAACCATTTCAAAAAATCCCCAAAGTGCAAGAACGTTACAGAGAGATCTTATTCTATTCCCCTCTACCCACCCAGTGACAAATTCCAATCTTCAAAAGGGACGGATTATAGAGTCCAGCTTTTCATACCTGATCACCGCCATCCATCCACAGTCAAAGCTCGTGATCCTCTGCTCCCGCCTTCTCTTCAGAGTGAATGGCAAGATGCTGCTGAAAATGAACCCCTGATTGACACTTGGACTGACGCAGAATTCGCAAATCCTTGTGGCCCTAGAGCACCTAAACTAGCCAAGAAGGAACAGGCTTTCCACTTTTCCGCCCTCGGACGCATATTCTGCTGCCTCCATCCGTCGGTTAGTCCACGACCAGACTCACACATCTATACTGGGTGTGCAGTCCTCTCCTTCTTCCAATGCTTTCTATCACCAGTCTTGAAGGCCATCGTACAACCTCGGGAATCTACACTGCTTGATCTGGCAGGCCTCAAAAAGCTCTTTACCAGCCGAGAGCATGGGCAGGCATTTGAACTGCTGGTGGCCCATATAACCGAATCGTTCGATCTGTTACCCGCGGCGACACCATATGATATGTTCGAAGTGGTCCATAAGCATCTTATTCTCTCTGCCCCACTCAAGGGGCTCTCAGACCCAAAGTTTGTCATTCAGTGCCAAGCTTGTTTGCAAAGCTTCTCAACTGCTAAATTGCATCGGTTGCACCAGGACGCACAACACCCCGACAAACCTGCCTCTGGCATCGGAAAACGTGCCATTCGATTATGGCATGCCAACAAGTACGCCAACTATCGTATAGTCATAGACGCTTCGTGGCCCAGCTCACCTAGTGAAGAACCCAGGGTCAGAATTCCGGTCCTTTCATACCAAAATCCCTCATTCCTTCGCGACAGTGGTTTTCAAGAGCACCTTGAGTCTTGGGAGATACGCGACTACTCAGTCCTGCACCGACTCTTTGGTCTACCTTCACAGGTTGAGAGCGAGCCCTGGACTCCTGGTTCTCTCAGTCAAAAACTTCATGACTGTATTCCTAGAGTTCACCGGCTGCTTGGGAGTTACCTGCTAGATGCTGAGCATAGGATGCAGCATTCGCCTAACCTCCGTCGCCTCATCGCACTCATACCATACGCACCCAGGTATGAGTGTCTCATTTCTTCACCTTATTGTGTTCTAACTATTACTCAGCCTGAAGGGAAAGTTCAATATTATCCTCTTGGAATCACTCCTGAACAGCCGCCATCTCATTTCCATGATGCTTGCAGCAATGATTCGGTACATTTCGCTTCAGCTCGGATCCAAGCATGACAAGGGTCCGGACAAGCAAATCTGCGTCACAAGGCTTGAGGAGCTTCGGTCCTTGAGACTTGAGATCCCCGCATCTGCACAATCCGTCTTACAAACATTCACGAAGAATGTTGTCTCTGGCGGTGATCCATCCGATTCATATTTGCTAGATTTTGTGCACCGATTTCTCCTGGCGCTGTACACGGCGCGTTATTCCGAGGACCTCAAGATCTCTTCCGTCCTAGAGCAGACACTCATCTTCATCTGTCTGACTGAGGATCTGAAGTGGAAGTCTGCACGGCGCACATATGATGAGATTAGTCACTGCTTCCGGTGGGGGAGAACTCTTTTGGTGCACACTGCTGCTCTTGGAGGAATGGACAAACCGTATGCCTCCCCACCACGTTCCGCAAATTGTCAGTTCATCGCGAAGCTTAACAACGACACTTCCAACAAAGGAGCCTGTGAACTCTTGGAGGCCACAACTTCTGATGCACTCTTGGGGCCCGAACTGTCCGATGAAGAGAGTGGATCGCCTCAGCTTAACTGGGAATCGGTAGTAGGGTGCGCTTGTGTACTTGCTGGTTTTTGATACAGCTGACCTGGTGTGTAGACACGTCCGAGACCTCTCAAACAAGCTGATAAACGTGGAGGATCGAGGAAACCTCATCTCACGTTTATATTCAGTTCGATCCTCCGCTCGGAAGGAAGCTCTGACTGAGCCTCTTTCTCATCGGGTTGTATGGCACAAGGATGGGACGATGCTGGACCTGTCATGGGCGTATATACACGACCGTTCATTTGAACTCTCTGTTATTCGGCGCGCTGCTTTCAACGCCACAGAGAAACTTAACCAAGCATTGCTCGATCTCGTCCCAGGGACCATGGAAGCTATCATCGCCAGGCTCTATATCAGCTCCTTCAGGGAGGAATGGGATGCAGATTCCATCTTCTCTTCACTACCCAACCACAAAGTTCTCTCCCCTGTTGTTGGAGACTTACACGCCAGGATCATTGCTTTGATGAAAGAACAGCGCATCACCCTAGAAACCATTCTCGAGCGATCCCAGGCATTCCTGAAAGCACTTGCTGTTGCGTTGTATGTCACAACAGGCGTTCCCCCCTATGCCTCCCAGGTTTCCCAGCTCCGATATGCATCAACCAATGGCATTCTGAGGCACCTCAGACTATTGGAGGGAGGGCATGGTGCTTTCATAATACCTTCAGACGAAGATCGAGCCGGTTATCAACTGAAGGGTCGAGGCAGCCTCTGGCTCACTCCACCCCAAGTGACTCATCCCATCCTGATATATCTTGGCGTTTTTCGACCAGTCGAGGCATTTTTACTGAAGTCACATGCTCTTCAATCGAAAGCCATCATTCTCGATCAGACTCCTCTTCACACCCACATCTTTTGTAATCCTCGTCGCAGGGGGGCGAAATCCATCCTCTGGTCGTCTGATGACGTGAATGATGCCGTTCAAAGTGGGCCACTCGGCCTGGACGCCTTTCCCCACCGCTTCCTTTTTGAGGCTATTATGCTGCACGAGCACGATGGCCTAACGCAGTCACTCCAGTACCCATCTGTGCTGGACGCTCAAGGGCAGCATACTCAGAGAACCAGTCACACAAATTACGCCGTCCCACAGCTGCAGAGATTCAGCGGCGTCCAGTTCTCCTGCTATGACAAGCAGATGCTAAGTTGCGAAGCGATTCATAGCTTCTGCTATCTGGCTAAGCCTATCGCTGGAGAACATTGGTCTCAGCGTTACATTCGTCTCGACGACGTTATTCACAGGAATCAAGGCCACGCCCTCCTTATTGCGAGAACTGTCGTTGCTTGCGACTATGGGCTTGGATCCTCTTCAGAAGCCGCCGCCGTGCTCTCCAGGAGCATATACAATGACCAGCCCTTTCTTCTTGACCCCTCTGCCGGCACGATGCTACATTTTGGAGACAAGGGATTGATCAGAGTTGTGTTGGCGCTACTTCATCGGCCATCCCTATTACTCAATGATGAGGATGGCTTAATGTCTCCATGGACAAGTCACGAGCTTATTCTCGCAACTGCATCAAGTGCAACACTGGTATGTTTTCTCATGAAATGGGTCTTTTTCGCAGCTGAATTTTGCTATAGATTCTTGCTGGGCTGTCGGAATGGTTTACGGGGCGTCTTGAACCATATGAGGGGGACGTTTCTCTGCTTTTTGGAGGGTGGAAGGCGTTGGTGGATGAGATCCGCACTGAGATTGAGATGGTCGTCAGGAAAATTCCAGAGAGCTGGGAAAGCTATCTGCACCGTCTGCAGCATGCAAGTCGGGGATTTTCTGAAGAATCCGAGCGGGCTGCGGTGGAATTAGTGTTACCCGAGGTCGATTCACCTTCACCTTCACCCTCACTCTAGGAACTTTGTGCGTGGTAGAGATAAACAAGTTCATTAAATGAGATATCCATATTATGTGCTACTGGATATACAACGTTGCTCTTGTACATAGCATCGCTTGGGCGATAATAATATATAACTCAGTACGGCCGACAAGCGGCATGGCCCGCTACTTATAACAAACACAAAATCTTATTTTCGTTTACAAGATCTGGAAATTTGTACGATCAAGCAATGTGCAGTCTACATGTATCAACCCAACGACAACACTACGACAGCCATTCGTTGAGTTTC
>QDKV01004702.1_pt1 | contig 12689 bp, 16 predicted proteins | sample 1861101 | NCBI WGS metagenome assembly QDKV01 (sample SAMN04275158, study PRJNA302643) | Fungus metagenome, whole genome shotgun sequencing project. | isolation source: fruitbody | host: Mallocybe terrigena | place: Sweden | collected 2013 | reverse complement strand
GCCAAAATTTCCCAGCATTTCGATGTATTCTCCTGGAGTCCACCTCCACTGATTGCTCGCCCTCGTCCTAACCAGGTCATGTCGAGGAGAACTCGCGATCCAGCCTTTTTCGACAAGCATTTTTCCCAAAACATTAAGCTTCTCCACGTGAAGCGGCTCCCAACCCTTATTAGCGACTTCATCGCCATTGTTGACAAAACTATCGCCAACGGTCTTCAGTCTCCGTTAAACCCTTATTCGACAACGGATTTCTCTCGTGTTCTTGACGATATCGAAATGGAGGTGGTAGACGAGAAAGAGGTGGCTTCTTTTTACGAGAGAACCACTGCGACATTCTCCCTAGGGCTTGCGTCCAGTCTCGCTCTTGGAGTTCCTTCACTGCTCAGGTGGAATCAGTCAGCCAATGTTTCAGGCTATGCCATAGCTGACGGTTTCCTCTACTTTCCTAAACCAAATGGCTCGGCCGACCGGTATGCGCAGCTTGAGGTAGGCATGGGCAAGGAAACGGTGAAGCATATTCGATTAATGGCAGAGGAACGTTCTTCCCTGGCCACGTATGAATTCAAAAATTTGGCGTCTGGTCGCGAGGAAGTTATGCATGCAGTCCCAAACCTCTCGAGTATGCCCGTATTTGAGTGGACTAATTGCAAGGCCCCGGACTGCGCTACGCTGACAAAGCACGAGGCGGAACGCACGAAAGTACGCGAAGCAGAGCGGAATGTGGGGCCTGATGCCAAAAGCCCCATATGGACTCTCAACCATCCAGGGGTCGCTAGTTCAACAGGGAAACGGAAGCGGGATGATGACAGCAATGATCAAAACAAGGCAACTCCATCGTTATCTGCCTAGGAATGCTACTCATGGTGCCCGCAGGTTAATCCATTCGTTGCTCCTGAACCACCCTCGTCCCAATCGACTATACGGCTTGTTCAGAATGTTTGTCCATCCATCTACGGTGTCGTAGTCATTATTCATGACGGAACCTTGAAGGTCACTCCAACTATTCCACCACCACCGCTACATGTGGGAACCGCTTCGGAAACGGGGGCAGGGAAGTCGAAAGGAAAAGGAAAGGAAGTAGCTGATGAGAAGGAAAAAGTGCAAGGTCAAAATGATAACGAAGATTGTGAAGAAGGACGTGACGACGTCGACATAGACCCATCCTACAAAGATGAGAATGATTTGTCTGCACTTTCCATTGTTCAACAGGCAAGCTGCCATTTATTTTTCCCAGATCCATAACGCTGACTAGAAATTTCAGGTATGGGCCCAGGCCACGAAAGCAGATAATTCCATTATGGTCGTTCAGTCCGGAAATTATGAATTCGTTGGCATTCGCCATCGTCGTAGTCAAACACTTTATGTCTCGGACATTATCCAACCGCACGCCTGTGAGCCGTCATATGGCAAAGCCCACGTCGGGATCTATGTTGCAGCAGTTTTGGATGCCATCGATCGGGCAAAGCAGCGCGCGGCTGGCAATCGGGATGGTCCAGACTGCGGTGGTCCGAGTGGCGGTCCGAGCGACAGTAGCGGGGACCACAAAGATGACAAGAAGCCAAGAGACAGCGGCAAGAAGAAGGGAGGCGGCAGCAAGAAGAAGGACGGTAGTAATCCACAAGGGGGAGGCAGCACGGGTAGCGGTGGTACTATGATGGCCATGGCCGTGCATGAAATAGCAGCAAAGGTGTGTACCGTCTGATGTTCCAATGATCCAATTAACTGTACTTGTCAGAGAACTCTGGGACTCGCCAGCCGCCGTAATGTTGTCTTGCTGTACCTCCAATATGGTGTTTACGATTCGCCAAGCCCATCCACGTTTATTCGCGCCAGTCCAAATGGGGACCCTGTCCCCCGCCCTTCACTACGAATTTTCCAAAACTACCGGCTTGATGAATGTCTCTCGATCGTACTGAAGTCCGAGATTGGACATGGTGCTACTGGGAAGGTTCTTCGCGGTACGCTTTCGGTTGAGGCGTCTTCGGCATGTGTATTGTTGGATATTGTTGTCAAGTTTGCCCTTGGTAGTGAACGAGGCGCTGCACTAAGGGACGAGTATAAAATCTATCACCTGTTGAGGAAGAGTGGGGTCACGGCTGGCATTACAACTCCATTGGGGTTGTTCAACGATGTGGAGGGCGGTGTATCTGCACTTGTGATGCCATATGTGGGCACTCCGCTTGCTGCCATGCCTGAGTTTGTCTTAACCCGTTCATATCAGTGCAGTACTTTTCTATCCCATTATCACCCACCTTTTCTGACACCTTGTGGACAGGGAAGCCGTTTTGGCGAATTTAAAGGAAATACATACAGCAGACGTACTCCATGGCGATCTTCGTTTGGACAACATACTTGTGGGAGATTCGGGTCTCACAATTATAGATTTCGGTCGATCCCAAGTGTGCTGTGATCCAGATGCAAAAAATCGCGAATATTCACAACTTCAGTCTCTCCTCGCGCGACATTCAAAACGGTCGAGTGTTAAGAACAGAATCAGGGACCCATAGTTTGGTATATGTCAAAATTTGATGATTTTTAGTAAAGTATTGATTGAGTTATGGTGTATTTTAGGTGTTTGAGCAGATTACTCACATTGTGGTAGACTCTTCTAAATAAAAAATACTGCATTGGATTTAAATCATTTATAATACCTATTCCTATTTGCGTCCAGGTTCGCTAGCGAACCCGAGAATTAATAAAGATATAAGTAAAAAAAGGGTGTGTTTTTGTAAAACGTATGTAGACGTAAATCACTATGACACATGAGAGCATTCACATAAGATTGCAGCGAGTGTCATAATGACCGCTATTGCACGCCCGTACAGTTTGGTGGTTCGGGCAACGGAGTTTGGTTTCTGAGGAGGAGGGCTGGTAGTGGAATTCGAGTCGAACTCGGCGTTGCAAGGAACGACGTTCGCCACATAAATCACATCACCCCGAGGTTGATTAGCAACCACAGGGAAGGGTGAACTAGGCCAAAGTAAGTACGTGAAAGCCCATAAATTATACGAGAAGGCCTCACTCCCTTCCAATCTCCAAAGTGCCGTTTGTCGAATTGTATGTCACTTGCATAAGAAGTGCCCCCTTAAAATGACACGTCAGGGATTGGTTCCCTATCAGTGAAGTCTGCACAACTCACCTTTCTTTGAGGGATAGTTATTTGGAATGTTCGAGATACCTGCCGGCTTGTTGTCTTTCCTCCCCAGAAATTTTCAGGCCTAAACCGTCCAACTCTGAGCCCAGACTTAGCCCAACGCTAAGAGTTTGACTCCATGTATCGGTGATAACCAGCTGTCCGCCAAGCGTAGTAACCAAAATTTCCGTCCCGCCCCCGCAATTGGATCCAGCGGAACCAACAATGAGCGCATATGTATTTAGTCCTGTAGCAGTCTGCAGTTGAGATCAAATTAGTTTATGATGAATGCATGGGATACCTGAGGATTAAAGGTGCAGTCACTAGAACCATACGGCTTACGGGTCCAAAGCTTTTGAACTTTCGATAGGTCTGGTGTAGATCCAGATGTAACCGCCGTTTGCGACGGGACCGAACCGGAAGGCAATGTGCCCGTTGGTTTTGAGGCAGTCGAATCAGTTGGATTGAATATCTGTAATCATGGACGACGTTAGAATCCAGCAGTTGACGGGCGAAAGAAGAAAGACGTGCACGAAGTTTGTGAGAACGAATAATCCGTTTGGATAACCAGCCGTGGGACGCACGTTCGGACTCATCCCAGTGAGTTCCACTTTAATAGTATGTTGGCCATTCGAGAGGCCGGTGCTGGAGAAGAGGACTTCCCCGCAAGTCACAGCGCCATACAGATCAACCGACCGTACGGATTGGCCATCAATTGTGATTTGCACTACACCTCCGTATCCGTTACGATTACCCAGGACATAAACAGCGACCCCTGAATCAAATGCGTAAGATAAAATGTCCACGAAATGCATGCTATGGCCATACCACTAAACGTGAGAGACGCGGAGCCTTGTAGCGTCGGGTATAGTATCCACAACCTGTTGATTTCGACCACGCCCCCGTCGTGCTACGACAATCAGGTTAGCAGCAAGCTTAAGCAACGAAGTCGAGGAATGTACATGATGTGGGTGTCACCGTACGCAACAATGACGTTCGTGGCACCCGAGACGTGAAGAAAGGGCAAGACGAACAAAATCAGCTTCACGAGCATTGGACAAAGGATGAAAGGAGGGCCCTCGTGAGAGAGGGATTAAAAGGAGACTCTGCCTTTGTTGTTGGATGATCACATTGTTTTGTTGACGTGTTGGGGTCTGAAAACAATGGTAGTACATCTATACTTATTCGATGTGACAACTCAAAATCTATGAGAATTGACCCACTGGCTCTATCCTTACTAATATGCGACTACCGCTCTCCCCGAGAGAAGGAGTTTCGCATTTAGTATATCGCAAAACTCTTCGGAGGAAATGAAGAGACGAGATAAACCATCGTCATCTGCTTCGTCTTTCCACTTCAAGATTATGTCGGCTGCGCCGCTCATCTTCAAAACACGAGCAACCGCTAGCTGAAGGTTACAAAGACGTGGTATGGGTCCTGTCCCAAGCTGTTTGCCTTCCACTCCATGTCCGAAACAAATTTCGTCGCCCTCCTTCAACTTGATGTATCCAGGGCCCGACTGATTGGGCCTGCTGGGGATCAATCGAAAGATGTATTTGACCTAATCAATAGATCAGTAATGATAAGTCGTACTGACAAAATCGCACCTCTCCACCCTCTTCCTTTGCCTCGATCCCCCACATCAGGTTATCATAAGCAGTATGAGCATCCTGCTGCAAATTCATGACATTGCCGATCGTATTCAGATGTCGTACAACGTCGTTTTCTGCTGCCACACCGGCAAACATAGCGATACACTTTAGCGTGTCGGGCTAAATGTAAGTTATGAGGAAAACAAGTGGCAAACGTAATAGTTGTTATGCACACCTTTCCATGCACTGCGTTTGGAATGATGTGCGCCAAAATGGGAGTAATTCCGAATTCATTGAAAGGCATAAATTGCGTGCTTGTCAACAGACAGTGGTCCCCGTCACGTTTAAATGACTGCCCGCTACAGGGATAAGGGGGATAATATGGCTCCAAGGTGAATATATGCGCACCAATGCCTTTAAGGACCCTTGCTTACTTTTTCCAAATTTCCCCTCTTGCTCGACCACCTCAAGGAGCTTTTCCGTCTCTTCGTTGATGGCGTCACTAATGGAAAACTCAGTATCTCCACCAGATTTTTTCCCTCCTGGATTCATAACTTTACATTATTAAGTAGTTATATGTCTAGAGGGATCGGGAGTTCTGCTTACATGCCACACCAAGATGCGTAAAGAACTCGGCCGCCAATTTGAGCACAGGGGAATAGTCGATGATTGTTTCTACTCCGTCAAATAACACCTGATAAGTTGTCTCGATTGACTGGTATGGTTGCCCCTTTAGACTTTCGACTACGACGATGAATGTGAGCCCATACAGGGGAGCGATTAAAAATTTGACGCACTATTCTCCTTTAGATTTCCATCGCATTCTCCAAGCTGGTTCCAGAATTGCGTCAACACCTCACCACCGAACTTTTCTGACTCCGAGATCAAATAGTACAAAAGTTTCGACGTGACGGCCTTGAACTTTCCACTTTGTTTTCCAGATTCTTGGATCCGTTTCACATTAGGAAAGTCCCATAGCTCCGGAGATTCCAAGAGTGACAGAGCGTGTTGGTCCATTGCAGCGTAAGTGAATTCCAGTCACGAAACGCTCTGTGACGAGTCACTAACTACTATTTTTAGTATGTCATTGTTACTCCCACAGGGGGAGGGGGGCAACCAAACAGTCTTAAAATTTTTTGCCTAAGTACCCCGTGCCGTTTTCAACATTCCGGACTGATCTCACTTTCGTCACAATCCGAATACTTCACGGTGAAAGGCTGGACTACGGAACGCAAAATTCTACGAGCCCAGGCAAAGGCTTTTATCCGTATTGGAACCAAGTGGATAGGAGCCCTGGGTTTCAAATTTTAGGCCTTGGACTAGTTTTAGTGGGTTGGGGAGGATATGAGTGGTTTCGCGGTCAATTTGAGGGTCCGTTTTATGGTCGTCGAGGGAATAATGACCGACAACGCTTAATGCATAGTCACGACTTGCCTGATCCGTTCGCCAAAGGACCTTTGAAGTCGCCTGTAACTTCTTGTCGGTCGTTGTTATAACCTCAGATGCATTGTCTGGACTATCTGGACACCTAGGTGTCGTCAGTGAATATCCTTGGCCGGGACAAGGAGAGCCCGCAAACGACCGTACACAGTTTCCTGCACAATTCCTGACAGTTCACCTTTTCCTCGATGCGGCGACGACGACGACGATGCCCCATAAAATGGTGCTTGATACCTTAGCCGTCGCAGTCAATAATGCCGGACAAGTCTTTGTCTTTTTTCATGCTATACATAGGCTTCGAAGTTGTGCAAGCAGCTTCAACGTAATATTCGCCACCTCTGAGCGAATGGGTTGATCTACTACTATCTCGCACAGTGCGCCATGACATTCTTCACCATCACCCAGATCATCCGCGAAAAACATGGTATCCGCTTTCTGGGCGGCATTGTGATGTGTGCTTACGAACTCTATGTGTTCATCTACCAATGCAGGACGGCACCATTGTAGTGTCTACTTCTCAGAAATTGGAGCCGCCACGATCCCTGGTTTGTGGGTCGCTGCTTGGGGACAAGTCGGCGCGATTTTGGCCATTATCGGAGGGCTGAATTCAGAGTACTGGAACGGATGAAGGGTTATAACACGCGTGTCTGCGATGGGTAGTCTCGTACAAGACTTCGTTTACACATGGGCAGTAATGCAAGCCGGTCACATAGGGTACACCCAGTTTGGACAATGTTCGACTATCAGCAACATTGACAATGACCACAATTTGTATGTTGCACTTCGGGCTCGACCCTATCCGCCCACCCAGATCATGCGGACTGGCCACACAAGAAACTATGATACTAGGTTTGCGACTGCCATGAAAAAATGATAAGTTGTTTTTATTTTGATGACGTGTAAATAAATCGGGTAGTGTCATAAAGCGCGATAATACATCCAAGATAAACAGGATTAGTGCAATACTATACAGATTTACTTTATTGGAATTTGTAGGTCGCCGACGGGCCGCACTTCCGGTGACGCTCGATTTTTCGTGATGCCTTCTTCAAAGTACTTTATCATTGGCAACACCTGTCTACGTTCTATTTTGCGGCATTACGAAATGAATTGAGGACAGAACAATCAGTGTCACATTCTCTCCCGCAGAACTGTGCTGTCTCAGAAATATAATGGATGAAACGGCACCTATATCGCGCTCTGAAGATGTACCGAAGATATTTGTTGAACTCGTAACTCGTACCTATGCAACTGTTTGGACGGAATATTTTGCATGGAGTCTTCAAAACTCTGCTGCGACGTTGAAGTCGCTGGCTGTTGCAAACATACAACCAGATTCCCAATCTGACACGGACAAGGACCTTCAAAATCTTCATGTAGCTCATATTTCCGATGGTGATGAGCCTTTCCTAGTTGCTGACTTCAACGGGGAGGGGGACCTGGCCGAGGTGTTGACAGTGGCAGCAATATGGTTTTGTGCAGATCCTTTCCGCCCACATCCGCCTTATGAATCCTGCACACCCATCTCACGAAATCTAATGGTTGGCGACGACCCGAACGACCTCCCATTTATCTCCTTCTCTGATGATCCGTCATACAACCACCACGTCGATATCGAGGAGTACAAATACTTCCGCTGGCAGTCGCCTAATCTGAAGCAAGACCAAGATTGTAATGTTTACTAGTTATAACCTTGACTTATTTCTTATGAATTGCTTCAGCAGAATTTGTGGCACATGAGACGGTTCAAAAGCTTATCAAGGATTATAAACTGTCATCTGCAGATATTGACAAGGCTGCGATCCTTCCTCTTTCATCTCTTAGCTTGATCAATCTCAGTCGAAAGCGGTATGGCACCTGTCCTTAGACTCCTTGTTGGCTTTGAGTAAGACATCAATAGAGACTTCCCTAAGTGGAAAGAATCGCGACACACCGTGCCAGTACAACCGCGCAATAAGCACCAACCACATTTCATCCTGGAATATTTCCTAACTACTTTTTGCAATAATCTCAATTGCATAACAGGTTTCTGCGCCACACATTGTATGCCATTTTTATAACCATATTTACTGAATTTGACCATTTTTATCCCAGTGGAAAGTCAAGTCCCGTCTCAGATTCCTCCGAAAGTACCATACATAAAGTTAGGGGAAAGTGTGTCTCACCCTTGCGGGACAAAATGTTTTTTACAACCCCCCCGTAACTCAACATCGTTATGCCACGCTACAATTTGGACTACTCAGGATGTTGATTTTCTTTTTTCTTTTCTTAACTACGCTCCGGATATTTCGCCATGCGACCTGGCGATCATTTGCCGTAAGCCTTGTCGCGAAGTAAGCGGCTTCTTGATATTCACCGGATGTCAAATAACTCGTTTAGGTTCACAGTCAACGTGCACATTACCGGTCACCCGTTAACCAGCCAGAGAAAGGAAGATCTTCCGCCATGGCCGCCGCACCAAGAATTTATGGCGAGCTGGTTCATCTCGCCTTCCAATTGGCTTTGACTAATTGATGACAACAGAGGAATCGGCCAAAGTATTTACACCGTAAGTAGTGATTCTCACAACTCTCGCATCGAATTCACTTAACAATCATAGGCAGTTACCCTGCAAGCATGCTGGCCCTTGTGACGCACATTCCTCCTGTTCTTGTTTTGCAAATAAGGCCCATTGCCATACAAGATGTGGGTGCAGCAAGGCGTGTAAGTAGATCACGTCTTCACCTTGGAATTGAATAGATTGAATTTCTATAAATCTAGGTCCACGTAAGTGGAAAGGGTGTACTTGTGGAAAGTCAGCAAAACCTTGCGCGACGAAGAAATGCTCGTGTTTCCGTGCTAATGTTGAATGTGATCCGGAGGTTTGTATATCTTGCGAAGCGAAGTGGGTCTTGTCTACAATTTATTCCAGCCACTGAGCGTTGTGATCTTCTGTATGCAGGGGTGAGCATCGATTGCTACAATTTAAGACTACGGTCAAAATTCTGGTCAGATCATAAATCGAATCTTTGTCGCAACGTAGGCATCCAGAAGGCAAGGTTCAAGGTTTGGAATGTCTCATAACCCGTAAACACTTTATCTTTCTAACAATACTAGAAAACGCAAGTCATGGAGAGCCGGTGGGGTCTCGGACTCATCATTCTTGAACCGTGTGAGAAGGGTGGTTTGATCGCTGGTAAGGAATGTTCTTGAACTAGCATTTCCTTTGTTCACACTTACATGTAGAGTACGTCGGTGAATTGATCTACGAACCTACGTTGCGGTCAAGAGAGCATGTTTAACACCTTTTTCGCGAGCTGTATTTTCCACTAATAAGCATTAACCTAGCACTATCGCGACGTATCGAAAAAGGTCCTACGTTTTTGTCCTTAACCCCACATTTTCTGTTGACAGTACGTATGCTGGGAATGAAACAAGATATATGAACCATAGTTTAAACCCGAATTGTAACACAACTGGTATGCTTGACTTGAATATCTTCATAAAACCTTCCGACTAATTAATCTCAAGTATATTTTGTGAATGGCGAACATCGAATAGGTGTTTATGCAGGTAGGTAGTTTTACTTCTTTCGAAAGTCAACTAGCTGGTTGACTCCAAAGACCTGAAGCTCGACGAATTTTGGAAGGCGAAGAACTTTTGATCGACTATGGCCCAATGTTCTTCGATGGAACATCAGTCGATGAAGTGGAGTGCAGTGAAGAGCCACCATCTGTTCTACCAAATTATGACCACAGCTCTGATTTGACCTATTCGGGCGAAGAAGAATTGGATAGCGCATGAAAGTGGAATTCAAGCAGTGTACACTTCATTTCAATTTCTGGCTACTGATGGGGGGCTGTTTTTTTTTTCCTTTTTTTTTTTGAGAACTCGTTTATCTGGTTTGCTGATCTAGATTCTTGTAAATTTCAAAATTATGGGATTTCCTTGTCAATCAGTCAGCATTCATTTCGATGAGTTCTGCACACATGGCCCATTCCGTGCTTGAGCTTGACAATAGTTCGAAGTACAAGAGTTTAACGTTTAATGCCCATTGACCAATGGTGAATTAGCACCAAAAAGTGCCTATTAGTTGAAGTTGCTATGTCAGCGTTTGTCATAACAAACAACTTAACAACGAGTCGACAACGCCAAGGCAAAGGGGACAATGGTATATGTACTTTGCCCCCTACGAAACTTCTTGGCTCTCGTTTCGTTTTGACAGATACCTGATATGTAACCGGGGATGTATATATATGTGCGTATAAAAGGACAAGAGGCACAACACACTCTTTCACCTGTTCACTTTTTCTTGTTACTTAATCTTCCCTTCCCTTTTTTCTTATTTCTACGCGCCTGGCAGCGTGTTTATTGATTTGGACGGTTTTCAAAATGGTTGTAATTGCTGGTCCAATTTTGACTTTGGTCATTCTTTTCGCAATTTGCGTCGAAGCGTTGCCCTGGCCGGCATATAAGAAGCTCGGAACGCATCGTTTTAGAAAAATAGGAAGGCGAGAGGTTGACATTGAGAGCTATTACCCAAGGTCGTCGTTCAAGGTGCGATCTCTTTCTGAGTTGACATTTGTCTTTTTGATTACAGGAGTCCAGGTTTACGGAGAGGGGGGTCCCCCAATATCGGCAGGTTCGAGAGCTGGAGACTCTTCGAAGATTTTGACGAGCGCAATTACCTCGTTGGCCAGCGATCGAAACATTTCAACAGAAGATGTCCTCTGGAAATCCGGCTACGATAGTGGAACGTCTCGCTTTGGTTGGGTCAGGCAAATGCATGTGTGTCCATACTTGTATTATTTTATTACCAACAATGAAGGTGCCTAATCTCTGGCAATTAGAATGGTATTCCTTTTGCAAATGCAGTCGCCAACATTGCCGTTCGTGGTGAAAAGGTTGTTTCCTTCGGATCTTCCTTTGTCGACGTCAAATCGCGTATGTGAATGCTTTGATTGTCATTTCACGTTTCTCATTGTTATAGTCAAGATATCGTCCTCCGAACCAACTTTGTCGTGGAGGACGGTTTTGCCTCAAATCGAAAGCTCTCTCGATGGGACTTATGACGGGGGCAACGCAACTTTGGAGTACCTTGTGAAGCGCGATGGCTCTGTCGCACTGACGCATGTCATTCAAATTCGAAACGACCAAACAAACGCTCATTATGAAGCTTTCATCGACGCCCAGACAGGAGATCTGCTATCAGTCACAGATTTCGTTACCCATGCCTCTGTGAGCTATGTCTGATGCTGGACTCATCTTAACATATTTTTTGTTCATATTTGTGTTCAAGTACACGGTCCTTCCTGTCACCAAGCAGAATTTCCCGCAGGGGATTGAAACTCTAGCTGATCCTCAAGACCTTTCATCCTCACCACTCGGCTGGCATGATACTGGGTCTGGCAACTCTACAACTTCGTCGTAAATCTCTGAAAACTTTGTCTTTGTGATAAGTTCTCATCATATCACTAGTGGAAATAATGTTGCTGCATTTCGGAATCGACAACTTTCTGTGCAGACGTCTGATGGTCTCAACTTCAATGATGCATATGATGACAGTAAGGACCCAACAGATCCCCTTAACTTAAATGCCGCCCGTCAGAATGCCTTTTTCATTCTGAATGTCATGCACGATTTTTCCTATCGTTATGGGTTCACTGAGGACGCATTCAACTTCCAAGTTAATAATTTCAATAAAGGAGGCCGCGGAAATGATGGCGTTCTTGTGTCTGTGCAAGATGGTAGTGGATTTAATAACGCTAATTTTGCAACTCCGCCAGAGTATGTATTTCCTGCATTCTTTTCCAACGAATGGCCTATGACTTCCCTTGTAGTGGACAACCTGGTGTTTGTCGGATGTTCATTTGGAACCGTTCAAATGTAGGTCCAAAACTTTGGTTAAGGGCTTAATTTCTAATCATCGAGTTAGCCTAGACGTGACGGTACGATGGAAAATGATATCGTTATCCACGAAATGACACATGGGATTACCAATCGGTTGACTGGTGGTGGAACTGCACGTTGTCTTCAGACGCTTGAATCTGGTGGTCTGGGAGAGGGGTGGGGTGATGCTATGGCTGAGTGAGCAAACATTCCTCTGGCTATTGAGATGAATGTCGTCTGACTGGTTGCTCGTAGTTGGATGGGGCAAAATTCTGCGCAGACAACTGACTATGCTATTGCCCCTTATGTGTCCAACAACCCTCGTGGACTCCGGCGCTTCCCCTATTCTGTGAACACAAACACGAACCCATTGACATACGCCAGCCTCCAACAGCTGAATGAGGTTCATGGTGCGTCAATATACATCGCATCATCTCGCCCTTTTCATAGACTTTGCAATAGGCATTGGTGAAGTCTGGGCGAATATGCTTCACAATGTTTATGCAGCTCTTGTCGACGCTCATGGGTTTTCCAACGATAAGCTTACAAACCCTGACGGGCAGGAAGGCAACATTATTTTCATGCGCCTCTTCCTGGATGCACTGCCTCTCCAACCTTGTAACCCAACTTGTAAGTATTAGTTCTAAACAATACAG
>QDKV01004703.1_pt1 | contig 12701 bp, 14 predicted proteins | sample 1861101 | NCBI WGS metagenome assembly QDKV01 (sample SAMN04275158, study PRJNA302643) | Fungus metagenome, whole genome shotgun sequencing project. | isolation source: fruitbody | host: Mallocybe terrigena | place: Sweden | collected 2013 | reverse complement strand
AAATTCACTTAAATAAGGCATTTAAGGCATTTAAAGGTACTTTAAGTCATTTAAGTGATTGCGCACTTTCCTGATGATGGGTTTTGAAACCCACTACAATCACTACCATGGTCCCAAGTATTCTTTGTCAATGTGATAGCCCCCCTACTGTCACCTTTGATTAACCCTGGTAGATCATGTTCAATATCGACTTCGTCAAGCCAAGCTTGCATCCACACCATCTGTTGCACGCATCTGGACATAGCCACATACTCAGCCTCAACAGTCGAGAGAGCCACTGTCGCCTGTCGTTTACTGGACCAGGTGACGGGGCCACCAGCCATGGTAAATATGTACCCAGAGGTGGAGCATTTGGTATCACGGCAACCTCCATAATCTGCATCAACGTATGCGAGAGGCGGGAGTTCACTATCATGAGAGTAGGTTAGACCATAATCAAGGGTATTTTTGATATAACTGATGACATGGGTCAGGGTGTTTCAGTGGTCGATTCTCGGGTTTGCCTGGAACCGGGAGAGGAGCAAGACCGCATAGAATAGATCTGGTCAGGTTGCAAGTTGTCCCCACATGATTGACCCAAGGACTGGTCGATAGGGTTTAGCTGACATCTGCTGTCGCTTGGAGTCAGTGTTGGGGGACATATTAGTATCAAGGATAATTCCGACAGGTAGAGGGGTATTCCGTGGATGTATATGTGCCAGGTCAAAGCGGTTAATGATGTGTTCCCAATAAGGTCGTTGCGTAAGTTGGATAGTCCCTGCACCCAAATTCTGCTGGACTCGCATGCCTAGAAAATAGTCATTCTCCCCAACATCTTTTATTTCCCATTCTTTCGCCATCTCATCCTTCCTTGCCTTGACCTCCGCATCTGTCTTTGAAGCCCCAAATACATCATCCGTATATGTGTCAGTAAGAGTATAACCCTCTCCTTCACGTTTGTATTGGACACAAGGGTCAGCTCGAGAGGTGACATATCCAAGTTTATCATAGGTTGCCGTGAGGGTTTCGTACCAGTCGTGAGCTCCCTGCATTGTTCCGTAGATGGTATGGACAAGCTTACATATGTGGTCTTCATAACCAGGTTCGACAAATCCTTCGGGTTGTTTCATATAAATGTCCTTCTTAGTCAAGGAATTCAGGTAGGCGCCGACGAAATTGATCTGCCACAGTTTAAGGTCGTATTTAGCCGCAATAGCAGCAGTCATCCTGACAGATTCTAGTTGAGTTACGTTTTGTTATAGTCGATGCCAATCTGTTGCGTGTAACCCTTCCCAACGAACCTCGCCTTGTCCTTAATTCTATTCCCCTCACTGTCCCATTTGATATCATAGACCCACATCGAACCCATGATGTTCGCGCCCTCAGGAGCCTTTACCAAGTCCCACGTATGCTTCTTTCGAAGCATATCCATTTCGACTCGCATCGGGATCATCCACCTGTCTGGGTCAGTAGCGATGGCATGGCAGTAGGAATGAGGAATGTTGTGTGAGGCCTTGGTCTCCACGATACATGCAATGAAGTCGTCCAACTTAGTGGACAGTCGATCAGCGTTGGCATGAGAAGCCTTAGGACGACTTCCTTCAGTTGCCCAGTCCATCCCTTCGGTTCGGCTAGTAGTTTCCCGGCGTTGGTAATCCCTGGAGTCTAGGATAGCATTAGAAGGCTGAGAAACGCGAGTAGAGCGATGTGGTTCAGTTAATTGTGGAGCAGGAGAGACAGTGACAAGTGGCTGAGATGATGAAATGTTGTTGTTATGAACGTCGGTACGATGTACCGTTATCTTTTTCTTTCTTTTGATTGTTATCTTCTTTTGTACATATTCGGTTACATCACTGTATCGATGGACTCTGATTGGTTGATACCAATCTCTGACTCATGCTCCGTTCCAATTAGTCTGTATCGATGGACTCTGATTGGTTGATACCAGTCTCTGACTCATGCTTCGTTCCGATTAGTCTTGGTCTGTGCGTTTGTTATCTTGGTCTGTGCGCAATTAGCTATCATATATAAATAATAGTTGTATTGTTTTGTTCTTTAGTTTACTCTTGAGAATCTTACAACAGTTCACTGCACAAAGCCCCCTTAAGTTCAACTTAAGACTTTGGCGCTCTTTACTCACGTACTTGAAAGACAAACACTAGTCGTTAACTCAACTAGCTACGTGTGCATCTATCAGTTATCTTTGTGGATAAGACGATAGTGGCTTAACGTGTAACAAAAGAGTAAACTCTTGAAAAATTGTGCTGACTTTCATCGTCGCCGCACAGAACAAACCGAAACCACGGACTTCCCAAAGAGTGTTGGAAAACCCGACACTCCTCTACAAGTCATCGAATCTCACATCAAAAGGTGTGACAAACTCCTCGCACTACTTGCGCGCGCTCTTCGCAAAGTAGACGACGCCTTCGATAAGAAGAACCAAGAAGAACTCAATCACTATATTTCTCAACAACAACGACTTGAGAAAGAACTTGAAGAAGTAGAAGCGCTCCTCTTATCATACGACGTAGATCTCGAAGCAGAAAACCTCTTCCCTCACTCTGAACCAAGTACCCCTCGAACTCCTAAACAATTCTTATCTCCCGTTGACTTCAGTACTCCTAGACAACCACCAATCAAGGAAGAAACTGAAGACGAAGAAGAACCTGCACAAAAACACATCACACCTACCCCAAACACCCATGACAAAGAACTCCGTCTCAACACTCCTCCCAAATTCAAAGGTGATCGTACCAAATTGCGCAAATTTATCCAAGATTGCAAGATCTATTTGGCGATCAACAAAAGACTATATTCGGACGATGAATCGAAAAGCGCCTTCATCTTGTCCTATATGGAAGGAGGAGAAGCTGATGCATGGAAAGAGCAATATATAAGCACTATCCCCGTGCGGGTTGGCGGGTACGGGTATGGCGGGTGCGGGTGCGGGTCCATCAAAATTGCCCCGTGGCCATCCCATACCCGTCGTCACGGGTTGCAGGTCTAAAAGGGTCAGAATCGGCAGCTCATGCCGGGCTCTCAGTTCTACACAGTCCATCAATGATCTACAACTGTATACAGAAAAATTGTACCAAAACACTGTCTCCACCACCCCCATTCAGAATGGATTTAGACCTGTCAACATCGAAACGCAAGCGTACGATAAATCCGAAGCTTCTCGATGATGACAATGTGTCACACGATGCCATAAAGCGTCGTAAGCTTGAGGCTTTGAAATCTGGTCTACGCACACAAATCAGCACTTCACAATCTTCGAACAACACATCCCAAAAATCTTCTACTAGCCGACATGCTTCGGTGGAAGCAGTTGTAGATGATGAGATTAATGATCGCCATAACGCCGGAAGTCCCAAAAACCCAAACACTATTTTAGAGTTAGCTGATGATGACGATGAGATACGTGTCACTGACGCAAAACGTACAGCGGAAGAAAAGAGAAAAGAGGAGGAAACAGAGGATGAGCCTGAAGAGCAGATGAGGACGAGCTTAGTAAGTTAGTTACTACTCACTGTGTACAACAATTTATATCCCACTTCTAGCGCGGTTGCAAAAAGATTGGAGATCGAGAGTCTATGCCTTTTTTGAGCCTAAAGTCAACATCGTTTACGTTGATGGTCGGAAGTGTCACGAGTTCACCTGCAACGCAAGACATTGTAAGGGGAAGGGGCAGCCTAATCCATGCGTCGTTCGACGGTACCTTGACACCAAGGACAAAGCTTCCACGAAAAGCCTTCGCTCACACGCTATCAAGTGCTGGGGCTCAGACATTGTCGAGAAATCGGAGGATGCCAAGAATATTGCGTCGGCAAGGGAAGCACTCAAAGGTGCAGAGCTTTGGGATGGATCAATCACAGCCGTATTTGAAAGAACAGGAAAGGGCAAGGTGACATACTCACATAGGACCCATACAGAAGAAGAAACCCGGTACGTGGATCTACTGGCAGTGTTAGTACAATGCTGATGAGGTGATAGGGTGGAGATTGTCAAATGGGTAGCCGAAAGTATGCGACTGTTGAATATTGTTGAAGATGACGGATTTAAAACACTCATGAAAACGGGTCGGCCCAACTACAAAATACCAAAGCGGATGACCGTAGTGCGCGACGTTAAGCATGTCTTTAAAAACACGAAGAAACGAGTCAAGAAACTATTAAGGGTCAGCAATTTCATCAGAAATCTATCTAGTCTAACAACCTACCAGGAACACGATGGCGCGTTGAGTTTCGGAACTGACGCTTGGACATTGCCGAACCACAAGGCATATGTTGCCATTACGGTACACTTCGAGCACAACGGAGTGCCCATTTGCCTTTTGCTTGATGTTGTTCAAGTGGCGTGTGCCCATACTGGAGTAAACCTCGCAAAGGCATTTGCAGAGGTGTTGGAAGACTATGGTATTGCAGACAAGGTCAGTAGATACCTTTAACGTCTTGGAGGTGCAACTCACCAACAGCGCCCGTAGATTCTCTCCGTAACCTGCGATAACGCATCGGCGAACAACGTGATGATAGATCACCTTGCGATCCTTCTTGAAGCCTTTCCTGGATCAGCAAACCGTACACGCTGCTTCACTCATATCTTAAACCTTGTTGCAAAGTGTATTATGAAGCAATTTGACGCACCAAAAAAAAAGAAAAAAAGTGGTGACCACAATGATTCGGATGACGATGATGAAGATGCTGCAGATCTTCAAGTAGCGCTGGATGAGCTTGAGGGAGAGCTTGAGGATGACGGAAACAAGGAAGAGGACGGTAATTGGGAGTTCGATATGCATATCGAACTCACAGAGGGAGAGATTGAGGAGTTGGAGGCAACGGTTGAACCTGTGCGACGTGTCCTCACCAAGGTAAGTTAATTATCTAATATTTGTTTAAGTAATACTTATTGTTTATTCAGTTACGCAAGGCCGCATATGCTATAAAGAATTCAACCACCATTATTCTTCCTGAATGGTGGGCGATTCTTGAGCGAATGGCCACAGCTTGCACATCCAAGACACAGAAACCGTTGTCCAAGCGGATGATGCCTAGGGACGTCACTACCCGCTGGAACTATACCTACGAAATGCTAAGCTTTGCTTATACCTACCGTGACGCGTACAACGAACTTACCAGGAATCGAGACATGAAGATGCGAAAGTATGAGATAGAAGACTCGGAATGGGAAATTGTAAAGCAACTTGCAGACGTTCTGAAGGTGTGTGTTTATTTTTTCACTCTGTTGTAATTTTCTTTCACACTGTCTAGATTTTCAAAGATGCGACTTTATTTTTTTCTCGTGCAACGCCCAACCTTGCAAAGTTCATTCCGGCGATGGACCACATTGACCGACACCTTGCCTCAGCCACGCGTGATGACAGCTACAAACCTTGCATTCAAGCTGCCGTCGCAATGGGCAAAAAACTCCTCAACAAATACTACTCATACACAGACCATTCCGAGTTGTATCGTATCGCTATGAGTAAGTTTTTAATCTTTTTAATTCATTTCAAATCACATTTCATATCTCTGCCGGTAGTTCTTCACCCGAGTCACAAGCTCGCGTATTTTGCCCAAGCTGGATGGCCAGACGAATGGCGTGCAACTGCCGAAGAAATTGTTCGGGCTGAATTTGAACGGGCGTACGTGGATATTGAGATTGCAGATTCAAATGGCACAGTTTCCGTATGTGTTTCTTTTTATTCGCTTTACGTTTTTCTCTCACTTTGTTCGTTCTTTGCTAGGACCCAGACACTGACCCTTCCGACAATATTTTTGATGCCTTACCAGCTCTTTGAAGGCTGCGTTGCGTGATGAAATCACTCGCTATCTGGCAGCACCAACCGAGCGCACTCTTGATCCCCTTAAGTGGTGGGTTGAGATGAAGGCTGTATATCCTCGTCTCTCCCGAATGGCCCGCGACTATCTTTGTATTCCAGGTAAGCTTTGTCATTTCATATATGTAACCATTTTGATAAATTTTATTTAGCAACATCTGTTGATGTTGAACGCGTCTTTAGCAGGGGTCGGCTGCTCCTATCTCATATTCGTAATCGAATGTCGGCCGAATCGACACGCGCTCTTCTTTGCCTCAACAACTGGGGTAAACAGGGCTTTATTAAGCAAGAAGACCTCAAAGTGGCTGCTGTTCTACCTGAAGTGAATGATGAGGAAAAGGAGGATGATTTTGGAATGGTCTTATAGATATTTCCTTTGACTGTATTTACCTCGATTCTCTCATGTACTATCTACGTTTTCGATCTCACTCTAACCTGCACGGGTTTCTCATACCCGTGTGACCCGTCTCTCCATCGGCAGGAACCCCGCACCCGCACGGGGACGGGGACGGGTCAGCTAAATATAACCCGCGGGAACCCCGTGAGCATCACTAAGATCACCAAACGACGCGTAGGGCCAATGAGTGGTTTAGCATGCAACGGTTAATCCGATGCACAAAATAGAGCTGGGCCTGGGCGTGCACAACAGTTAATCTGATGCACAAATGCACAAAATCACAGAATTGTGCAACAGTTAATCCGATGCACAAGTTGAGTGGCTGATGTAATCTGATATATAAATGGGCAATTGTAAATTCAAACTCCGCCTCAAGGCTTGTCCGCTGCATTGGATTACCCATTGCAAGGATAGGATATTTATTTAATTGCGTTGCTTCGAAATACCCACTGCAACTGATCTGGAATTGTGTATTTGGAATCCTGGAATCATGTATGTACATGAAGCAATGCCGTCTATCTATGACGTCAATTCCTTTGCAGGTTTCACCTTCAGTGCAGCGTATGCCCTGTTAGAGAGATTCGACACAAATTCACAAGAGTAATAGTTCACAAGGCACTCCACTGGCGGGTCGCGGTTACTGACTGGTGCTCCTTGGGTCCTCACCCTCTTTCTCAGAGGATTTCCTGGATGAATTCCACCATCCGCACATGTCTTGTTCATTTGACAATCGACAAATTCGAGGCGAGCATGAACCCCAGCACTTCTCCACGCGCGTCATTTCACAATGTAGTATGCCCTATCATCCCTGTCAATCTCACTCTTGTCCGAGCTCATCCCAGCCATCGTCAACTTCTCCACCATGTACAGTGTTGCCCTCCATCTGGGGTCAGTCAGTCAGTCCCTTCCTTTCATGTTTTCCAGGCATATCTGCCATCGCTCCAACCACAGCTGCTTTTTAGTCAGCCCTGGGTTTCGTCTGAGCCATCAGAATGCAACTTACCTTGTCTCTTTGTGAAGAGGCCCTTTGCTTCTTGCCAGAGATTTGTTTCATCTCCTTAATCTGTCCCTCTGTCTTGTTTGCCAATCGTTACATATTCTTCTGCAAAGTTGACAGTCAGTTTTCGAAGGCTGTTTCCAGAACATCTCTGACTTCCTTCTCCAACTTCCATCTCTCTTTCTTGGCCACATGCTCAACAAACAATTCACATAATCTGTTGTTCTATTCGACCAACAGTATTCCTTCAAGATACGGGCACATTGGTTGGAGAGATGGTTCATTTCCATCCCCATTTTCGTAGTCCTGGACTTCGTCCGGTGTTGCAAGGTTGACACTTATGATGTTGTTGTTCTTGGAGATACCAAGAAGTTCATTCATCTCACGTCACAATGTGGTCTTTTTGGTCAGAACAGGAGATTAATGTTCCGATATACCAGACTTACCTTTACTTGAGCATATCCTGGATCATATCCTCGTTGATGACTCTTTTGGAAAAAGTTTTTTTTCCTTGGTTGATGCTTGTACATTGTCGTCATCCTTTGCATCTCCTCTTCGCTGTCTGTCTCCTGTTGAGGTTCTTCATCATTCGATTTGTCGCTTGAAGAAGTCTCTTTAGCCTTTTTCCTACCTCAGTTCGATGCAGGTTTGGGCTACTTGTCTTTGACATACCACCAAAGTACACCAGTCATTTTTCTTGACCTCCATTGTTCTGCTTTGGGTATCAGTTGCCAATATCGATTTGCAGCGACTGGATGTTACTTTCCCTTTCCCTGGCTGTGATGAGCCTCCATAGTTAGTGTACTCCCAATCCATTTCACCGTCATCTGCATCTGCATTGTGTACCTTGCTATCTGAAACATCTGAAACATAAATATCATCATCATTGTCATTCTGTGCATCCAATGTCTTGTGTTTCGGGGGGTATGATTGCATACCAACATCTTGGTCCTTGTCCCTTTTGGTTTCTAAGTTCTCCTTCCTCCGCATTGCATGAATAGCAGTCTCAGCCGCCTCCATCCTAGCATTAGCCTCCATCACCTGCTTTACCAGTGCCTCAACCTGCCTAGAAGTCTCTTCAGCACTTGCAGCTGCTGCTTCTGCTCATTGTGTGGCTTCCAGGACTGCTTCTTCAGCCCGAGTCACTCGAGCAGCAGCCTCCCTCTGGACTTCCTCAACAACCACGTCATGCCTCTCATGTGCCGCTTCTTCAGCCTGTGCTAACTGAGTAGCAGTCTCCTTCCGGACCTTACCAATAGCCTCTGCATATTTCTCATGCTCCTCTTTCTTTGCCTGGGCCTCCTGAGAAGTAATCTCTCTTTGGAGTATTATCCACCTCATCATCTTGCTGCCTCTTTTGAGTCTGATCTACATCAATAAGTGATGCTCCTTCTTCCATTGACTCCAAAGCATTGTCATCCCCTGAGCCAATGAGACTGAATGCTTGCCTGATGACTTGGAAAGCCATGAATATAGTGTTGGGGTATTAGTGGCAAACATCCCCATAATATATACTGTTGCCCTATTGTTCTGTGGTCGGTGCTCCCTATACAAACTAGACTGACACTATTGTTTGCAGGAAAGAATGCAGCTTATTGTTTTTTGGGCTGCTTTTGCGAGGCCGGACAAGTCAGTGAATGTAAGGCGGTTCTTGCACTTGACTGCGTGTTCACTCTTCTCTTGCAAAAAAATGTATTATAATCCCAGTCTACAGATATAAACAATTATACATTTATACTTAGCTGTACACACTATGTGATATCGTGCCTACTTGAAGTCCACTGGAATAGACCTACAGATTTTGTCATCAACTTAAGTTGCGCCACCGGGAATCAAGAAACTAATCTTTTGAGTGGAAGCTGTGTGACAGAGGCTCAATAGAGATTGGGGAGTTAAGGTATGAACAAAGAACAACCTCACTGGATGAATTATCTTCGACATGGTTTTCTTGGCTAGCCCAGAATGTTCTCGTCACAAATATGTTGTTTTTGTGGACAAAGGAGTTGAGTAGACCCATCAGATAATTTGAGCTTCATGTCGAATGTCACATGCATACTAGCGAAGATAGTTGATTGAAGGAAAAATCTCTTGAAGGGGGAGACGCCATGACTAGAATTAACATAGTGAGTACAGGGTACAGCAAAGTATCAAAGTAGACCAACCAAACACCAATGAGTGGTTTCAGCTTATCAGCGTGCAACAGTTAATCCAATGCACAAAATAGAGCTGGGCGTGCACCAGGTAAATCCAATGCACAAGCTGAGTGTGCCACAGGTAATCCGTTGCACACTTAAGGGGCAGCCGGTCAACAGCGGAAGGTGGGTAGAGATAGTAAATGAGTCACAAACATCATGATTTGATTTGATTTGATAGGTACAATGAGGTAAAGAAAAGAAAGAACAAGGCATAAGGTGTAAGGGTAAGGGTAAGGCATAGGCATGATTAAGTTAAAGAGAAAGATATCAGTGGGCATGATTAAACGAAAGATATCACAGATATCACAAGCAAATAACATGGGCATGTCGCAAGGTATCAGGGTCAGATTGGTGAGAACGGGTAGGCACATTAAAAACAACATCCTGCTTCCCTTTGCACCTCAAACAACACACCTGTTCTTCAAGGAGTAGGAATTTCTCTTCCCCAGGGAGGATTTCCCCAGGTTTGATACCCCAACTACGTTCAAGAGAACATATCTCAGAGGTGGGTCCTACCCAAGGGGGCACCTTGAAATCCTACACCGAAGAGGGTGAACTCAAAGGGGGAATTGACAGGGTTTTTGTTATGATCGAGGAAGTCCATACAGTATTCTTTGCATTGAGAAGAGGCGGGCCACAGGCGGACAGAGTGCTCTGAGTTGGGAATAGAAAAAATCACAACTGATTTGTTGTTGGACTGGGGTTTGAGCTAAGAGATTCTGTCAGAAATTGATTGGTACTTGTAGGTACAGCACTTACACTGCTCACTTGGGAAAGTGGACTAGCCAGTAAGTCACTGACAACTTCCTGGTGACTGACCCCTGGAGTAGCATGTATAAAGTGACTCTGACTTGGCGATGGCACCTTTGCAACAACTTTTGCGAGAAGCCATGAACCAGCGATTCATACCTGCTCATTTTCCTTGGTTCCTATGTTCGCTCATTTTGGTTTGGGCTCCGTTCTTCGTCTCGTCCTGCTTGTGGTGCTGCCACAACTCCTCTATTTCTGCACTCTGCACCCTTCCTGGCATTTCTGCATTTTTATACTGTTCAAAAGCAATCTCATACAATGCAGTAGTCAGTCATCAGCCAAATTACCACGTTGACCACACCACATTTTTAACATGTGTGGACAAAGATCTGGACGAACACGGATTAGTCCTAGAAATCATGCAGGCAGAGATTTTGACAAGGAATCTATTAACACTGGTCAGGATCAGCAATCTTCGATCCAATGCTACATTTGCTGCACTGTTGGTTGAGCTGGCTGAAGGTTTGAAGAAAGCTGGACGGGTATTGCAGAGGTTTGCATCAAAAGTGAGAGGATTGGATGACAGGTTTGACTTTATATATAGCAGATCCCTCCAGTTTTGCTTACGCCCCACGCAGCATCGTCGTAATGAAAAATTATGCTTCAAATATCGAGGTGCCTCTTCCATCTCATTCCACTACACTTTTTGCAACCTGGACCAGCAAACGCAACGTGGACCAGACAGATAAAACTAAAATATTCAATGTTCTTTTGAAACATGTCGAGCGCATAATTGTTCATGCAGGGCCCATTTATGAAGTCTTGGATGAGCTGGAAGGACGCCTTGGCTGATTTCAGCAGCTTGTACTATTCGAAGATTCATTCATCTTCTTGGCCAAAACTGATGTGCTTGCTAAGCTTTGGACAAAAGTTGGCGGCAGGCAACTGCAAGATTTGGATAGGCAGCTAGCATTGCTGAAGGAGCTTAAAAACTATAGAGGGAAGGTTTTGGTTCCTGTTACCACTACTATTGAATCAACGATGACAGTAGTCCACCAACTGGAAGGGATGCGAGAGCATTTGCAGGTGGCTTTGGATTGAAAATGTGATATATATTGTACACATGGCATCCATGTTGTTATCTATACTATTTGGCAATGGGTGGAACAGCAGATTGCTGGCAAATGTTTTTATTTTTGCAGACTTGCTCTCACACCTCCATGAGATACGGCGCTGTTGTTGAAAAAAATTTGGAATAAAAGAGGGTGAAATTGCTCTGCAGAGTCTCTCAGTGTAGGTAGTCGTTATAGTTGTCAGGCGTTTTAGAATCTCACAGGAGGTACCACTGTCGCTCAGAAGGAACAGGGCTTACCCTGCCCGATAGGCGAAGATCAATCTCATGGTAGATGCAAAACCAAATGTCAGATCAGGCAGTGCTCATCAGGTTTGCAAGGCTGTTCGTCGCGGGCTGTGGGAAATCGCCAAGCGATGTTCACTTGAAATTTTCGACCTCCATCAAGTTTCAATACCTCCAGCAACATTTCTTTCTTTTCCATTTCCCTTCCCCCTGTTTCTGACAACATTAGCCGCGGACTATAACTCGCACATGATGTTATGTGAGGTTTGGAAAGCAAGACTGGACTGCTGATAGAATTCAATTCGTCACGCCCGGCAAGTGTTCATGTAAAAAAAATATCTTTAATTATAGCAGTTTAAGGTCAAGCTCCACATCTCCGGTGTGGGACCTAAAAATGTTTCAGAGGTATTCATCCAATCTTTACTATCCGGACTTGCGAGGAAAGTTTATGTGTGAAAAAAGCCAACACAAGTTTTTAAAAGAAAAAAAAAACAGGGAACAGGGAACAGGGAAAAAAAGGCCAATCCCACCTAATTCATCTCTCCTTTCAAATGTCGGAGCCATTGTTAAGTCATGCCAGAAGACGCTCGAGTAGTCCGATAGGCATACAACGGTATTGAAAAGAGAGGACTTCGCACAGATAATGATGGTTGGTGTTTAACCCGCCATGTCCAGTCCAAAGTGGCTTTTGCTGATAAAAGTGTGAGCGATAGGGAGAAGCAGAGAAACCACACCACTCACCTCAATTCTCATTCTCGGTTTTCCTCTACTTCAGTGAATATTGTTGCTGTCTCATTCGTTCATGCAACTAAAAACACTGGTTATTTGTTCTGGGGGTTTTGAGTTGAAAAGTGCTTTCCTTAACGCCCGTGCATGACTTGACCGTCAGATGGTTCTCATCCAACACTTTGTTCATCCCTACAAGGATTTAACCCAGTTTAGAGGGTGAGTCAAGGACTATATGCGTTGTGCATGAGGTTTAATCAGTGATGTTCCGGCCCGGCTTGGCCTGAAAGCCGCGGCTTTGGCCTGGCCTGACATGGCTTTGGCTTCGTCAAACCTCAGGCCAGGCCGTGGTCAATGGCTTTGGCCTGGCTCCAGCTTGGCTTGGCCCAGGCCGCGGCCTGGGTATATGTTTAATTAATTAATTAAATCAAATAATATTAAATACAATATAATTTTTAAATGAA
>QDKV01004704.1_pt1 | contig 12706 bp, 15 predicted proteins | sample 1861101 | NCBI WGS metagenome assembly QDKV01 (sample SAMN04275158, study PRJNA302643) | Fungus metagenome, whole genome shotgun sequencing project. | isolation source: fruitbody | host: Mallocybe terrigena | place: Sweden | collected 2013 | reverse complement strand
ATAAGAATCCATTATTTGGTCAAGCTTAGTCTACTAGGTTTAAGAGGTCTCCCAGTAAGGCCCAGGAGCCTTACATTCTTAGAACGTTACTAAAAAGCGACGTTAAATTATACACATTTGATGACAGAATTCTGTGATCCAACACTGGGGATTTGTCTCGTGGGTTGTGAATTTGACGTGCGAGAAGTGGATAAGAATAGCTCACTTGTCAGAGCTTCAAATATGTTGGTGAAATGTCATGGTGAGCCAGCCTGAGAAGACCATAAACTGCTCTATTACCATGATAAAACTAATCTCTGTTCATAGGAAATAGATATTGCTGCTATAGGGAAAAAACGGGAAGGATTGGTTCACTTTTCATACCTCAATGTCAGAATTATAAGTTTTACTACTCATAATGTAGCTACTACCAGCCTTTACCTCAACCACAAATCAGGAAAAAAGCGGAATGATGTTTCAAATACTTATAACCTCTCAGATTGTAAATTTAAAGAGGATCAGAGGCAGGTTTGGGTTTATAAAGTGTTATCAGTGTGGTGGTGAAACACTGGTACCTGTGGTAAAACACTCAGTAAGCCATAGTATGCCTGCAATATGGAGTTATGTGCATTTGATGCAGCTGATATTGAGCATTCATTTATTCCAGAATTTCATGTGTGCTTATCATATTGTAGTTGGACTGTGAGCCAAAAACTTCACAGTATGAAAACTACAATACCCAAATAAAGAAATTTTTCAATGACATTGAGGTGAGCTACCACAATGGGTTGCCACTACACCTTGTTGATAAAAAAAGATCAGTTTTTGCAACATTGTTGTATTCAACATTTTGCCATATGTCTGACTTTCAAGCAGAGTTGTTTGCTCTCCTTCAGAGAAAAAATGTCATCATAACTGATAATCCTTTTCCTGATGAAGTTGAGTTTGATGAGCTGTGTTTACTAAATTCTTCAAGATTTTTCTGTATCCCACAGCTCTCAGAATTCTGGTCACCACCCAGTGACCATCACCAGGTTGATCAGCAATGCACATAAGGCCAATGGTAAAATATTAAAAAGTTTGAAATTACCCTGTGTAGAATGTTAATATCAATCTACATATGTCTGCTGTACATTGCAGCTTGGGATTACATGCAAGAAAAGCCTTACTGTGGCAACCTTATCTTGTCTTATCCCACTATCCTGGGGCTTAAAAGGAACTTCAAACACTTTCACTTTCATGCACATCAATATTGATGGTTTTAATTCATTCCTTCAGGTTCTATATGGAAAAAAAGTCTGGATTGTTTACTGTGAAAAACCTGAGTTGCATGTTCTTCTGTTAAAGATTTTTTGAACAAGAACTTCTGTCTTGATAAGTATAAAAAACATGCTGCCTACAATCTTGAGGTTATTGTTTTAAGGCCTTGATCTGCTGTAAGTCCATGCCTGATTGAAATTTTGTAACAAACAGATGTACAATGCTGCATCTGACTATTATGACATTAGATGAAGATAAAACTGATTGTCAATTTAAGTACATCTGGTGGTATGTAAAATGGTCCAGATGGTAATGATGAATTATCTCACCAGAACAATTGTGACATGTACTGATTAGTATAAATTTGTCTGATTCCTGTGTATTGACACATAAAATTATGCTTTTGGTGAAAAAGGAGGTATAATTAATATGGCAGATCATTTACTGGAATAAATTTGAAAAAGAAGGTGCAATTAATATGATGGATCACTTCCTGAAATAAATATGACATTTACTGATAAATATAAACATGTCTGATTCCTGTGTATCAGCACATTATGCCCTTGGTGAAAAAGGAGCAGAACTTACCACTGCCCCACGTATTCCTGGTAGTCCTACTAGTACCAGGAAGACCAGGAATCCTGGTGGAATCCTGATGGAGTCCTGCCAGGACTACCAGGACTACCAGGAATTCACAAGGATTCCTGGCATCAAAATGAGTCTAAGAACATAAAATATGGTTAAGAATTGACATATTTGTGATAATATTCTAAAAGTTCTACTCTTTTGACCAACACTTCACGGATTTGACAATAACTTGGTCAATTCTTAACCGTTTTGAATGTTTGTTGGTGCGTTTTGGAGGGGTATTATATGATCGGTTAGGACCGGTTATAACCGGTTTTTCAACGGTTAGTTAACCGCAAAATAACCGGTTAATTACAGTTACAGTTAGTGTCAGTTAGATAATTTTTGCAGTTATTATCAGTTAGGTCCTGTTAAAGTTAGGTTAATTTCCAGTTAGTTAACACGACTTTCAAACACTAAATACATTTATTTTTTGTTATAATGCGTTACAACTCGACCAGACCGTTAAGTGAGTTATCACGCGTGACGGCGCGTTACCACTAAAAATAGGTTTCTGTGACAATTATTTTACTAGGGATCATAATTTATAAACCATCGTAACCTGTGTCATCCTCATCACTAAATTCATCTCCCTCTTCTGTGTTGTCGTCCTCACTGTCCTCTGAGTCAATTTCTTCTGTTGAATCCCTAATGTCCAAGTCCTCATCTTCGTTGGCACAATTGCCCTCATCATCTGAATGGTCATCCTCACTTTCGCTGTTGATGACAACTTCATCACCGTTTGCTGTATGTTGGCATTGGTGACCAACTCCATTCCCAAGGTATCTTGTAAACATGTCACGATCGACAAAGCTAAAATAAAAAATTAGAGTAGGGTACACAAGGGATGGGACCGTGATAGAGGTGGGGACTCACATTCCAACGTAATAATTAGCCCAATCATCACACCCACCATCTGGCCGAGCTTCGGTGGTGCCCTCTAAGTCAGCAGATAACAGTTCAGTTGACTTACCATCCACAAATGACGGGATAAGGTGACAACCACGGACAATGTAGGCTGGGTCCAGAAAACCAAATGCAAATTCATCGGCATCCGGTACAAACCCAATCTTGGGTAGTCTTGCCTTTTTTCTCCCGAAGGAATGACCTGGTACAATGCCAAGCCATCTAACCCAAAGAAACTCCATCTTCTGAGGTCGAAAATTGCGCGAATGTTGGCCAGTGTGTTGAACCTCAGCATGAAATACTCCTAACACACATGCATACCAAAAAGGATGGGACCCTGGTTCTGTCTCTGGTGACGGAACCATAACGAAAGGATGGGTGCGGGAATTGATTGTATCATAGTCACGTCGCATGTCATAGGTTGTGTAATTAATGCGCATTGTTTTATGCCGGTACATAGTGTTATTGCGAATCCGAATTGTGTTTCGGTCGTCATTGGTGAACGATCCATGGGTGTCACCGTCAAAGTCAAGGTTGAGGATATGACCTAAGAGATGGTCTTGTAGTTTGGAAATAAAATTCTATACGTGCCAGTTCAGATTGTTGATCTAAGCACCAATGAAACAAAACATGATTACACACCTTCTTGGCTGGGTCATTTGGGCTGGATAGAACAAAATTAAACAAGGGTACTGGCATATTCCGGGATGACGAAATATAGTGGTGATCCTGTAAACGTGCATTTGCAAATGCTTCCTGCTCTTCCTCACCAGCATCATCTCGGAACATTTCTTTCCAAACATACTTCTTCCCAATCTGGGTCATGGCGTTCTTTTTATTTGTGAGGCCATACAGGCGCTTGATGAGACGATGTGCAAGCTCGCTCTACGTTGTCAAATCCAAATCAGTAAGACCCAATGACTGCACACATAAGTTTACCCACAAGTTGTGTTGAGTACGAGTCGGTTGTGCCAAATAGCCGAATGTGGCGAACATAATCCCCCAGAAAATGAAACTTCACCGTAAAAAGATTGAATAATTTGGGTTTCCGGCTGGACATAGGTCTTTGTAAAGTTTGATCTGGTAGTGCAAGGAGGCTGAGTCAAATTTAGGTATGAGTGTTACAATGGTTACTCACGCGTCTGGGCCCCTTGCCCGCTCGGCATGTTACCAACCCATCCACTAGAAGTAGAAGTATTCTCTTGCCTACGCCTTTCACGGGCTTCTGCTTCACGTGGTAGTTCAACTGTAGTGAATGTAGTGCATGTTAGATCACGGAATTGTCGTATTAGCTGGCCAAATTCAGTAGTAATATCATCAAGAAGTTTCAAGGAACCCTCTGTTTGCATTCGAAGCTTAGCCAAGGCATGCCATTCTGCAGTACGGTAAAGTAGCTTCATCAAACGGCGATTGTGTTCACCTTCAAGCAAACCTTCAAATGCAGGAATTGAACACTGTGAAAGATGAGTCAAACAATGATAAATAAAAATGAGTTGCCATACCTGCAGAAGATCCTCAAAGTCTCGTGCAGTCATCTTCTTCATTTCCGAGGAGTTGGGTGCAAATTCTCGAATGGTTCCATGTCCAAAAGTTGAGATTTGATGATATCTGGCCACAAGAATCAGTTATGTGACAAAGCATCAGTGTTGAACAGCTTACCTCTTGTCCAGCTCAATAACGAATTCGTCAGAACCCTTTCCAGCAGCAAATAACAGGCGAATGAGATGTGTAAAAAGGGCTTTCCAAACCCCAAGTTCAAACTCGTGCAACAAATCCACCACTAGCATAGTGGATGGATTGAACTCAGGGCCAAGGCGCTGCACAAAGGCATTCTAAAATGAAAGAATAAATATTCTCCCTAATAAAAAACGTACGGAACGACTCACTTCGGTTGGTACACCCGAAAATGCCTTGAGTAAATCTTCGACTGCAGCACCACTGATGGGCTTCGCCAAATTGTAAATTGCCTTGCGAGCAGAGCTAACCTTTCCAGCAAGATAGGTCCGGAATTGTGTGATGCGGACAATAACATCTCTTTGAAGACCAAGACGATCGAGTTTTGATTTTGAGATAAGACAGCGTGGACATGGACAGAGACCTTTGTCTCTAATTGTTGCAAGGAGTACCCTGAAGAGACGATGATCAACACTAACTCTACAAGGAGTACAATACCAAAGACCTACTTTTCAGGATAGTCAGCAGAGTATGTAAACAGCCGGGGATATACACGCCGCTCTATGCCATCCACACCTTTGATCACAATGCCATATGTGTAGGCATGGATAAAGTCGTTGTCCAGAATTTTGCTCCATACAGCATGCATGAGTTCACGGCGACAGTGTGTCAGAATTTGCCGCTTCTGGGATTTCCACTTTTGATGAAAACCTGATGCAAATTGTCGGAATGAATCAGGCAGCTAATGAGAACCCATTAGAGTTGTTCCTTTATGCAATTATTCAGATACTTACCGCAGGGATATACGCCAAATGAAATAAGCCACCGGAATCAGGCTTCGCCCTGACATACTTCGAAAGATTACCGGGCATAAAGTAAATGGGCCATGCTTTTGTATCCCCAAACTGTGTGAGTTGTGTTGCATCTGATGCAAACATGACCGCTGCTACGACTTTCTCTCTGACACATCCAGGATCTTCAGGTGGTAATTGGCCATGACGACGAACTTGCTCAGTCTCATTCAGAAATGCATCTGACGTATAAATTTCACCATAGACCCGCTCGGCTTCTCCGGTGATTGGGGATTTGTGAAATAATTTATATGGTGAGAAATGAAGCAAATGGGATAAGGGTCCAGTGAAGGCGTCACGGATTACAGAAGTAAGATTTCGATGAAGGAGACCTGATACTGAGAAAAGGCGTGGTGGTATGTTAACGTCTCCAGATGGGACCAAAATCTCGACGGTGGACTCTTGGAACTGGCTACGGAGCATGTCTTTGGAAAGTGCCTTGTCAAGTCTTTGGTTTTCACGATGAGCGTCGAAGCCAATAAGGTCAGCTTTTTGGAATTCAGGAACAAGAACAACATCTTGTACGAAATGTGTTATCTCCGCTTCCGACTTCACTGTCTTCCCGTTATTTAACCACTTCATAACACCATGGATGGTGGGATTTGGATAAGGCCAGTAAGCGGGACGAGCACTGACACTGTCGGATGGATCATTGGATATGCCAGAGAGATGTGATTTGTGACAGGGAGTTGCCAGATCTTCAAGCGTCAAATTCGAGTCTGGATCAAAAGATGGCCGCTCAGGATAATCGCGCCATAGGCCAAATGAGTTAAGAGCAGTGACAAGGCGGTTTCGAACGATGAGAATAACCCGTGTAATGCGACCTGCTGTTCCTGAGCCAGCTGGTTCTGTTTCGGCAGGTAGTGGTGCTTCAGGCTCGGGTATATTGTCACGGAATCTCTTTGGAAGTTGATATTGTCGTTGAGGTCGTCCAGACTGTGTAAGCTGGGGGGTAGGCAGCGGCGGTGGCAGCGAGGATTCATCATGATTGACTCGGAGGTCTGAAGCCAGTGCGCATTCGGAGGTCGTTGCCAGTGAGACATCGGGTGCCTTCTCGGACTCATCTGAGATATCTACCTCCATAGAAGCAACACCCAAGGCCCCTGCAGTTGCTGTGCGTGCAAGATGTGCCTAGTTACAATAACTTCAGAACCACATAAAATCGTGCCAATAGACAAACTCACTTGCAAACGCTCCTTGCGTGAAAGTAAGGTTGGTGCTCCCCCGGGCCTTATCCCTCTGTCTTTTCGTATCTCATGGGATCTCTGGCGTACAGTTTCAAGGACAGGGCAAGTTTTACGATGTCGACTCAGAGCATTTTCGTTTCGAAATTTCCGGTCACAATCTTTGACACAATGCGGCATAGAACTGAAGTCGAACAGAAGAATTATCAAGAAGAAAGCAAGAAATTGCGATCCTGTCATTGAGAAAGATTCGTGGATCAGAGTCTAGTACGGTTGCGGAAAAAAGTTGGTCGGGTGCGTGGGTATCATATATTACTAGTACTACCGTGAAATCCAGTTTTTTGGTGGAGCGATTCCTATTTCTCACAACGTTCTAGTACCTTCTACATCGATTATCTCATTACCAACTTATCCCGTAGCGGCGCCTGTGGCGCCAGTCCCCGGCTCTGTCATCATGATAAATCGATTTTATATTGCAAACTACATTTGAACAATAAAATAAATTTCTAACAAGATTTCAATACATATTATCATCTTTGTCTTCTTCAGCAGGGAGTGGCTTCTCTCCTGATCCTTCAGCAGCTGTACCCAACTTGAAGTTGCGTTCTGACGCTTCCTTGGAGACCCACCTTCGTCACTGTAATCACCCTGTCCTCGCTTATTCAAGTTCTGTGGGTTTGATAACGAAGGAGGTGAGTAAGGGAGGAGCTGCATTGATTTCAGAAGGAGCTGGTAAGTTCGCGTCCCTGGCATTGCCTTGCTTGTTGGGCTCCCCTTTCTCGGTGGTATGTCCCACCTTCGCATGAACTATCAGTAAATAGCGAAATACATATGAGTATCTTACTTACAATCGAAGCTGAACTTCAACCACAACTGGTAAGATTCCATGAAGAACGTCTGCATACTCACTTGGCTGGACAACCCTACCGTTGGTATCCATGACTAGTGGGGGGACGACTTTGCCTAGCGCGAGGTGAGGAAATTCTTCGAAGAGTTCTGCATAGAGACCATATGGATCTGCCATGGTTACGCCGATAGAACCTGGTGGGTCTGATCAAAAAGTCAGCGTGATCACGAAATATAAGCGGAAACACTCACAGCCCACTTTCGATGACGAACTGGTGGCTGTTGCTTTTCTTTTGCTAGGGCTACTGGGTTGGAATTTGCCTGCCATAACGTGAATAATATCAGAATAAAAGTAGAAGGGTGTTCCTGGATAGACATACCTGACAGCAACGCTTCACGTGAAAAACCTGATGCCTTGTTGGCAGGTTGTGGAATTCCACTGAAAAGTGGCTCGCTTTGGACGACAAAAGTATCTGTGTCATGAGGTGGGCCATACTCACGGTCCCACTTGTGGAGACGAATGTTACTGTTGGGTTGTCCTTAACTGCAGTTAAAAAATTGCAAAAAATGCACGAGTACAAGCCACAAACCATGTGTGCGCTTTTCCTCGAGTTCAGTTTGAAGGAGCTTGATGATGTTCAAAGCGCTGTGAGAAGAATTGATCGCATCAGATGGGTAGAGGGTTTCATCTTGTGGCAAGGGTCGGATTTCAAAAATCGCCTTCGTTTTACGGAAGTTACGTTCGTCTAATTTCTATTGAGATCTTCAGCATGGAAATTGAAGTTAAACCTATATCAAACACTCACCCGTGCTCCCGCGTTGTTAAAGTATGCAGAAAGGCGCGACTCATGAAGAGTGGGGTCAAATAAACCTGGAAACTTCAGAGTCGTAGCTGCCCCATTCTGTGTGTTGACCCAATAAAGTGGCTCTGCACCGTTAGACAGAATACAGATTTTCTTCGGTGTGACACTGATCTCAGTGATCGAGATGTTTGTAGTGAACGTATTGGTAGCTGCAAACTCCCATAATGACATATAGACAGCAGAGTCAGCAGAGTCGGCCAAAGCATCTGCACAAAATATATTAGTGTCATCTGTGGAGCTCATAACCATCCTTACCAGACGCATTAGAACACGCCGTGGGTTCTTCTCCAGCACCAGGCGAAGCTGGAACCGTTGTGTGTGCCGCAGGGCTGAGAGAAGGAGTCATTCTGGTAAAGCAGCTGGTACAGTTCTGAGTGGGGCGCAGACGACGGTCAAGAAAAATGAAACCCCAATTTTTTATATTTCTGCATTGCTGCACATATGGCAACTCGAAAACTGAATCCATTGTAGACAAAATTTTTTAGAGATCAGGGTGAAGGGAAGCTCTACAGTTGTTGTGTAAAAGGACACGTCGAGTCGATCATGACATCAAGAATCATCCAATCTGTACAAGTAGACGTTGGCAGCTTTGGATCCGGCCATGTTCAAATCTGGACAAGATTGAAAGGATAGAAACTCTCGTCGTGGACGCCCTCCATAAAGTTGCCCATCGTGGATCCACACTGAACCGTCCATTGGGAAAAGTCGGGACACAAAGTGATAGTTTCCAATGTAGATAATTGCAGCGAGTACATACCTGGCAGAACAGGACATGGTTGGAAGCAAGATAGTCTTCGACGGTATCGTTCTGCTGTTCTGAACTTCGAAATAAATCAGACTAGGAGAGTTTGTGAGTGAAGCGCTGATTTCGGACATGCCAGACCCACACAGTCGGCAAAATTGAGCGCCTGTTCTATATGGAACCATTTTCGTTGTCAAACATCTATTCAACAATGTTGACAACTCCTCACCGTCATTGCTTCTAGTATGATTGCTGAGAATTATAGGATTAATGTATTCCTGGAATCCAAGGTCAATTAGACCACATGTAGATGCACACTTCCCATAGACATTAAACTGCCATGTAGGATCTAGAAAAAGCACTTCCATAACTCCACTTGCTGACGCACCATGGGCTCCATATCTTGGGAATTGCTCTGGGCTTCGATATGATAGCAAATCTCGTAATCGATCGCGATGGCCATTGAATGCACCTGTGTCATGATTTCGTGTTTGGAGAAGGTGGAGAGAGTCTCCTAAGTTTCCAAGAGGATTGAGGATTGCTCTAAGGGATGCACGGACCGTATCACTTGAGTCCCGATATGCTGAAAACAGAGACATGAATACAGCATCATACGCACAAGACCAGTTCTGGGGAGACCATTGGCATCCTGAGAAGAAGGACACACTTGAAACGACGGGTTCTTGACTAAGAATTGGCGAACCATCAAACTTTCGATTCTTGGGATTTGGCTCTGAGTTAAATTCAGGCCGATCAACATTGGATCTGGGTTTGGACAAATTCTCAGGCTCATGTTTTCGTTTCTTAGACTCAACATACTCAGTATTTATGGAAATTGAGCTAAGATTGTCTAGGTGAGATTCTGGATCCGGTACACTCATATATTCTCCTGCCAAGAACTCATACCGAATCTGAGTGTTATGTTCAAGTGCCTTTAAACGCCGATGTTCTATAAATAAGTCATGGGGAAGTGGTTGATTCAAATCATCCAACTGGACCGGATGAGTAAGACAGAGACCTTCACGATTAAACGCTCTTGAAGCTGCAACATACGCACCAAAACCGCCTTCATGAAGTGACGCTAGAATTTTAGGTAAGGATTTTCCCTGAGCAGAATGGCCAGTGACAGCGAATCCAGGCTGAATTGGAAGCTGGTGACGTGTGACATTTACCTTTATCTTCTCTCCCTTTTGGTAAATGTGAGTTGTAAATGAAAATGTTACGGGTGTGATTGGATAATATCCTGCTGGAAGACCAGAAAGCTTCACAGAGCTGCTGGGAAATTCAACAATTGCACATTTGCAATGTGAAAAGCCGTTTGGAAGGGCTTCCATAACGAGTTGTCGAACGATGCCTTGTGACCCGTTAGTTATTTTGAGATCTGTTGAGAGATTGCGCGTCCGAAGAATGACTGGCATCCCAATATACAACGGAATAAAGCCAGGAAGTGCCTTTTGTATTTTGGAAGAGGTCAAATCTAGTTGAAGGAGGTGTTTATGATCTTCGGAACTAAGCAGTATTTGAGCTGATTTTACTGTATCTAGTGCGGCACAGATATTTAATTCCACTCCTGGATTATTTACACAAGTACTCCGTGCTTTTGACATATTTAAGATTTCTCGCAATGCATTTGTCTTTACAATACAGGCAGCATTTCTATTTTCTGCAGCACCCATGTCGACACCACCTTCATTTGTGCTTGATTTAATTAAACGTGAGTTGAACAAATCCACATCATCGAGAGTGCATTCACGTGTGCGAAGTCGCAAAACAGCCTCTGCATATTCTGAATCTTTTGCCATACGGTGTTGTTCGACAAGCTCAATAACATTGTCAACTGTTTTCCAGGCAATGCGGCCAAAACGCTTCTTGAATTCCCCTTCCGTTGCTTGCCGTCCTTTAGCTAAGATAGGTGTATACAGTGCATGACCTATCACAGGTGGATATTGGAAAAGGTCGCCAGCAAAAATCACAGTCACTCCTCCAAACCATTCATTAGGACACTCCTTTGCATATCTGAGCCCTTGATCAATATCGCACATTAGCTCCTCACTAATTAAGGAGCATTCATCAATTAAAACAATTTCAACATTTCGGAACTCTTCACGAAGAGCAGATTTGTTTTTGATACTAACCAGAACTGTCAAATCTTCTCCACTCTGACCCGGTTCACGGCCACCTTTTCCACGTCCATCAGCTTTGACAATGCTGATTCCAAGGCCTTTGTGAATTGTCATTCCATCAATGAGACCTGCGGCAGTGCCTGTGGGTGCTAAAAATCTAATCATAGCTCCGCAACCATAGTGATCCATAACAGCTTTGAGCGCTTTGACAACATGAGTTTTCCCAGTCCCCCCAGGTCCAGTCATCAGCATTTTAAGAGGTGGAACTTGTAACTTGTGAATAAATCTGTCTAAAAAATTTGTAGCAATGATCCGGAAGGCTTTTGATTGTTTTTCATTGAGTTTAAATGTATTTTTTACATTTTCTAGAATATTCACAGCAGCCATCTGAGAATTACAATTTGCTGCAAGATGAGGGGCCTCAGTTGTGGCGATCGAAACTGCTGGTTCCTTTGACATTGTGTGTACCAAAGATGTTTTTTGGATGGCTGAATCGGCACTCATGAATGTCCCTTGTCCGTGAATATTACCTGAGTTTCGTCTATTGGTCAGAATAATGTTCTCTTGTCTTTTTATCTCATCTGTCCATACTTTTAGCAATGGTACAGAGAATTGTATGTTCAGGTCTTCCTCAATTGGTGAACCACCCTTATTGCAAATTGATTTGTCCTCAGGATGCTGAGATTGCAGCCAATTCGCTTCTTGAAGTGCAGCTACAAATAATTGATTCCGAAAGTCCATTTCGTGTTTCCGCTTAGATTTCATTGGTGCCTCAAAGTCATCGTCTTGATCATTGAAAACAGCTGTAGTCATTGCCTTGCTTTTGGCTGTGGCTGCATCTCGTTTTCGAAGTCTTTCTGCATCACGCTCATCCTCGCATTCATGAATGGCATTCCAATTTTTCATGATCTCTTGTTGACGTGGTGTGAATTCATACGAACGATATGTTGATTCCCAAGATTCACCTGGTTCACATAATAATTGACTTTCACTGAACGGCTTGAAGTGTGCTAAGGCAAATGGAAACCAATTTGGTGATGTTTCACGGGGAATGGACATCCCAACAACGCGCGGAACAAGTTCATCACCCATAAGGTCATTTTTAAATTCAACCAAAAAATGTGTTTCTGAAAGGAGATGTTGCGATTTTAGTGTGAATCTTCTAAGAACTCCTAGCCGAGTTTCATGTGTGTTTTTGTTTTTCACACTGCGAGATTTTGGTTCCAACCGAAAGTGATGACAAAAATCATAAAAAGGCACTGAAGCTAGTGCATCATCTCGGTAAAGATAGTGATGAATCTGGTGGGTTTCAAGCAATTTACCTTCTGCATTTGTCTGAATTGGTAAGGGAAGTGGCTCAACTTCGTCAAGGTCTTCTGAATTTGTTTCTCTGTTTGGATTGATAGATTTTTCGTGAATTTGCTTTGTATGATAAATGAGAAGGCTGGAAGCCATTGCAACTGTCTTATGTGATGCCATGTCATCACCAAAGCCTCGCAGATACCTGACCGCCTGTTGTGCATAGGGATTGTCATGGGTAACCCCTGGGTATCTCATAGAAACCCATACCCATACATCAGGAATGTGGGAAATTCCTTAAATGACCTTAAATGACCTTAAATCATCTTAAGGCACCTTAACTGCCTGAAGT
>QDKV01004705.1_pt1 | contig 12717 bp, 18 predicted proteins | sample 1861101 | NCBI WGS metagenome assembly QDKV01 (sample SAMN04275158, study PRJNA302643) | Fungus metagenome, whole genome shotgun sequencing project. | isolation source: fruitbody | host: Mallocybe terrigena | place: Sweden | collected 2013 | reverse complement strand
CACCGCTATCTAAGCTAAGGTATGGTCTCGGGCATCCATATTAATCATATTAATCACAAAGAATTGTATAGTTTAACCCAAGAAGACAGGAAGACGCAAAAGACGCCTTCCTTGGCAAGCACCAAGCTTAGTCCACATCAAGTGCCGATCGAGAACTCGCTGCCGGACTATGCCCTGAATTTTTTATCTAGGGTGGTGGCTGCAGAAGAGTTCTTTACGAACAGGAGGTCTTGCATGCGCATTTTTGTGCGCATGGACATCACGGTCTTTCTTCATCAAGGAAAGTTCCAATATATGGTGAATGAACTAACCCGTTCTCATCAAACAGGACTTTTCATGCATTGGGACAACACGGGGAGCATGGACTATCTGTTCCAAGACCTGGCAAATGTCCTCCATTTCATTGCATCTAACGATCGTACCCATATTCTTAATTAATTTTTATCACCTCCCTACAATTCTTCATGCGTGTCCTGTTTTAATTATTACTTGAAGAGGGACCACATAATATATGTTAAAGATCTTTCAGGGCAGGGTATCCGTCAAGCTTTTTCGGTCTTGGATGTCGATTTCTCAGGACCATTTCCAAACAAGCCAGCCGCTCTGCATAAGCCGATGCCCTCCAAGTTTTGTAACGCCATCTGCCTCTACAAGCTTGTCGACGTCCTTCACTCCATTCAGTTGCCTCAGACTTCGTTTAGGAACCCCAAGTACTCAAGAATGGAATCGATAGGCGTTGCAGAGAGTCCGGTAGTTTGACCGCTGCCTACCTCTCCCCTTTTACTGAAATTTGTCGCTAGATCTGGCCCATTCAAGACTGGGTAACCAACCTCCAATCTGGTAACAGTGCCATAAAAAGCTTGGCTGGCTTCCATCAAATGACGCAGCCCTCCACCACGCCGGTTTCTACGAAAAGCCTAGCCGACCCCAACGACTCCTCTCTTCAATCAAAGCTCTTCCAAGACTTGTATTTGCTGTCGGAGCAAACAAAGGGCACTAAGTTGCTGTTCAATGTTCAGCTGGCTGCTCTGCACCTCTCCTATATGTTGAAGGCTGGTCAAGAGGGTCTGGCGCTGGACCTGGTGCGTTTATCCAAAAGCTTCTGGTTGTGCAATCTCAGTCTTGCATAGATTTTGCCTGATCTACCTGCCGAAATTAACCGGGTTGAACCAACGTAACCTTTGACACCCTTAAACATTTTTCGATGACTCATAACAGCCTTCTGCTGGCAGGTCCGCTGTCTCTTCACCTAGTTTGACCGCGGAGGAGTTGGCAGCCAGAAGAGCTCTTATGAAGAAACACTCCGTCTACAAATTTCGATACCCGCTCTATGCCGCTCTGTTGCTATCGCCCCTCTCGCTTCTATCAGACAAGAAACTAATTGCTAACCCCTGGGACCAAGAGGGCATGATACAGGTGGCAGCGTTCTTTACAAGTCCCAACCCTACTCTTATCTTCTTTCCCCAAGGTCGCTAAGGCGTTAGGAAACCAGAGGCCCTCTCTCCTCTCAAGTGTTGAGCGCGAGCTGTGGCTGGTGTGTTGAAAGGTAACCGTAATACCCTTTACTTCTGTTACTTTATTCCTCTTTCATTCCTTTTCCACTTTACCCCTTTTTATCATATGATCAATCTCCTATCAGTCGTTTATCATTCTCTGATACCCCTTTATGGGTATCGTGTTTCCTTTTATGATGGCTTGTGATTTTACTCTATACACGAATACTTTATCTACGACGGAATAATACCAGACTCCTCTCAGTTGTTTTCTACCAACTGAGAGTGAGTCCTCATACCTATTTCCATGTAACCCTTCTTATTTATTGTTGTAGTATTGTTCCTACAATAGGTTATACTATTAATATGAGTTGTTTTCTACCAACTGAGATATTGTTCCTACAATAGGTTATGGGCCCCGCTGTCGCATACTGAGTCTCAGAACAGAAAAAGAATAACTCCAACTCACACACACAATGTCGTCGGGGACAACCTCTTTGACGATTCTTTCCGAGGAGCAAAAGTTTAACGGGGAGAATCTACTTAAGTGGAATATTAACTTACAACAGCTGCTCGGATCGAAAGGACTTACTGGATATATTGACGGGAGTATCACGAAACCTGCTATACTAGCCACAGGATCTACCACTCCCGATCCTACCCCAATTTACTCGGCCAACCCGAACCATGACGAATGGGTCTTTCGTGACCAACTCGCAAGGGGACACATTACCCTTAACTGTACAGATGTTGCCGGACTCGGCGTGAAGACCACGGGGACAGCTAAGGAGGCTTGGGATTCGATCCAAACTGAGTGGGGGACGAGCACTGACATGAGGAGGTCCCATGCTCAGGAGGCACTCGACCGCACAACGTTTGCTGAGGATTCCGACATACAGGAGCACATTAAACTCCTTCGTACACGGAAAGCCGCTGTGGATAGTCTTAGTACGACTCCTATGAAGGATGAGGCTTGAAAGGGGATTATTATACGATCTATTCCACCTACCAGTAAATGGCTCCCTGTAATCCCTTCGCTCTACGCAATGAGCTCTACCGCCGACATTCTTTCGACCCTTCTTGCGCACGGAATGATACTTGATAGGGGAACCCGGAATAAACCTACGTCGGGTTCATCTAGCACGGCACTTGTTGCAACAACGTCAGAAGCTTGCACGAATCCAAACTGTAAGGCTAGGAAACGGAGCACTCACACTACTGCCAACTGCTATTGGCCTGGAGGAGGGAAAGAGGGCCAATTCCCCCTTAACTTCGGGCAAAAGACCCGAGCGAATGTTGCATCCTCGAATTCAGGCGATGTCGAAAATTTTGTACTGTCAGCCATAGCCCCTGATACACTGATGGGTTCGGGAGTCATCGTTGATGATGAGATAGAAACCAGCAAGGCACTCGTTAGTAAGAACTTCCAGACGTTCAGTAATGGGAAGGTACCTACTTTCATTGACTCGGGGGCAAGCGACACTATGTTCGTCTCGAGGGGTGATTTTAGCACCTACAGGTTGACTCCTCCTCGTTCCGGTGACTCCGCGAAGGCCATTGATGGGAACTTCGAAATTGTCGGGGAAGGCACTGTCGTGAAGAGGTATCTCGTCGAAGGCAAAGAAAGGAGATTGACGTATACTCGGGCCACCTTGAATGCCAACCTAACACTTTATAAACCCAAACCTGCCTCTGATCCTCTTTAAATTTACGATCTGAGAGGTCATAAGTATTGGAAACATCATTCCGCTTTTTTTCTGATTTGTGGTTGAGGTAAAGGCTGGTAGTAGCTACATTATGAGTGGTAAAAATTATAATTCTGACATTGAGGTATGAAAAGTGAACCAATCCCTCCCATTTTTTCCTTATAGCAGGAATATCTATTTTCCATTTTACCATGGTAATAGAGCAGTTTAATCTTCTGGCTCACCGTGACATTTCACCAACAGATTTGAAGCTCCGACAAGTGAGCTATTCTTATCTACTTCTCTGGCGGTCGCAGCTGCACTTCTCGCACGTCAAATTCACAACCCACGACGCAACTCCCCGGGACATGGTGGTGATTCGTGAAAGACTAGATACTTTTTGACAAGGGGCATACCATTGCTTTATCCTCACCTTTCACTAAGATACTTTAATACTTACATTTTCTGAAAGCCACGAATCACATCTTTTGAACCATATATCCCATCAGTATATTTTCTGTAGTCCTGTTGTAATTTAGTGATCAGTAAACCGTGGTAAAACAGGTAAGCCACTGCAAGCCATATACAAAGTTCAGATTCAGATTCTTACATAATGTTAAAATTCGACCGCCAAGCAGATACAAACATCAGGGTTGTCTCAGTCGATGAGTCAACAAGCTATGGCACAGCACAAGTGGGTCCCATCTCGCGCAATTGTTTACATAAAATAATGGTTTTTAAGAGAAACCCCAGTCACACCACCCCAACGTCCCCCTACCGGGTAGGTGCACACAGTCACTTGTTTCGATACAAGTCACATCAACTTCTTGGCTTACTAGGGTCGAAGATACTCCTCGCTCATTTCGTGTCTCTCGAACTGTCAATGTTACGGAAGCTCGAGAGGAGATTGCCCATGAGATGTCTACAGAAATGGTCAGGTGTCCCTGGACATCCTTCTACGGACATTATTTCGACTACAAACTTTCGGACGTTGATATTGAGAGTTGTGTCAACGAGCTGGTGAAGGTTAAATACCTTACTCAGGGTGATAAACTCTCATGGTCATGGGGGGTGGATAATCCTGACAAACTTTATGAGAACAACTTCTTCAATTCGCTAGTTACAATTTGCAATTACTTAGGAAGTCTAACCTTATCAGATGGTAGAAAGGCCATGTTTCAACTCTTGCACAAGCCAAACAGTACTCCGTTGTCGACAATCGATGGTGGCAACCACAGATTGGATGGCTGTATCTACCCCATATCTGCGAACGAGTACACCATGTATAACATTGCCGTGGCAGCCGAGTACAAGCTGTGGGAGGCTGATGTCTTTCAAGTACGTGCTCCCTGCTTAGGACTTCACACTCTCACAACTCGTCTAGAATCGTCGTCAACTAGTAGGAAGTGTGACCTTTGCCATGGATGAGAATCCTCGACGAATGTTCATGTATGGGGTACGTTCCTGTTATAACTTATCTGCATCGAAACCCTGATTCATTTTTGATAAGATAACTATCGAAGAAGATAATATGTCTGTGTGGTACTTTTCGAGGTCCCATTCTACCAAGTCTGAGAATTTTAAATGGAAACAGGTGCATCGCAGGCTAGAGATTAGTGGACGGAAGCTGACCACTTTTACACAAGGATCCGAGGATGTTCATCACTGTTATGGCTGCGTTCCTCTTTTCGAAACCGGAAGAACTCGGTTTGGATCCGACAGTAACTACATCTGTCCGAAATGGGAAACAAGCCTTCATCTATGAGCTTATTGACACCAGAACTCAGGAAAAAATCTATTTCCAGACGATCAAGACCATCTCAGAGTATCATTCCTATTGTATTTCGGGCAGGAAGACGCGGGTGTGGAGGGTGAAGCGAATTCATTCACTGGGAGATCCAACCTTTATGGACAATATGCCAGAGGTTGTTTTGAAAGACCTCTGGCTTGATGCTGATGCGCCAACGGAGCGGAATATTCAGGACGATGTTTTCAAAGACATTGAGGAATTTGCCATGAAACGCAGAGACGCTCCCTTGGCCGAACCTCCGGAATTCACTGGTCTCTCCCAAGATCGACAACAAGAAATTGATCAGCTTCTCCATGCGGACACCTACAAGCGGCACTTTTTAACCATTACTCATGACCACATTGGAAGTGTTTCCAAGAATATCACCAGGGATTCCATCGCCGATCCGACCATGCTCTATGCACCTGATAAGAAGATCACATCTGCTAGAAGTCCTGTTGTGGACAGGTCGAGGGGTCGAATGCACTCTACACGGTCGTCGATGGAAGTCCCTGCAAAACCTGAGAGGAACCGAACCTTTTTAGCAAAACGCCAATATCGAGTTGTTTTTCTTGAAATCTGCACGGCGATGCATGGTGTAAAAAATTTTCGAAGTTCTTTAGAGGCTTTGAGAGGTGCTGTGCTGGGTATATCCTTGTTTGTTCAACTCAAGCGTCTCTGACGCTAACGGAAAACTTAGGTGTGACCCTAATGTTCTTGGCTGGATGGATTCATCGGGACATCAGCAGCGGTAACATTCTCCTGTATTCGGACCAAGGTGGCACAAGAGGCATTCTGAGTGATCTTGAGTATGCAAAGCGCTTTCCTTCAACTTCCCAATCTTCGAGTGTGGATCCTAAAACGGTAAGCACTGCTTGTACGATCATACCTCAATTTTGCTCATTGTGTAGGGAACACCGTATTTTATGGCCATCGAACTTACAAGGTCAACAAGATATGCTGACGAGGTTCAATCAGACTACCCTGGACAAGGAGAAGAGGTATATGCCCTGATAGGCGACCGCTCTCCTCAAAAGCAACAGCTTGCGCTGACTCCAGTCGTACACAATTTTCTTCATGATATCGAGTCCATCTGGTGGGTCTATCTGTGGACAATCCTTGCACTTGTCAACCACAGCCCGTCAAATTCCTTCGCTGCGATCGTCTTTGAAGACACGTTCAACCCCTCTCTGGTCCGAGGGGAGATGTTGACAACTTCAATCTCCAACCGGTTACAACAGCATCTTCACCCAATGTTGCAACAACTTGTTCAACCAGTTGACGCCGTTCGCTCCCAGTTGTTTCAGACCTACAGGAAATTCAAAGATCCATCTGAACTCTCAGTTTACAGTCCGTTTTATGGCCTACTGCTCGGACTCGTTGACCGTACCCCGACTTGGGTGCCGAACCTGGATGGTGTACCCTTTCGCGGTGTAAATGCACCACTCACTCCAGCTGGCGTTGCTACTGGTCTGAAGAGAAGTTCGTCGAAAATTGAGGGGGTCATCACACAGCCGAAGAAGAAAAGGTATCATAAGCAGTCAGTTGATTAGGTTGTTGTATTTCTATGTAATTTGTGTATGTTATTCCCACAACCTTTAGGTTGGAGGGTTTTAGGGGCAGAACTGACGTCACTTTTGGCAGGGTGATGCAAAACTCGTACTTTTTCCTACGCTCGGACGTACATTTGTCATGTTGTCATGTGCGGCGAAAAACTTTGCACACTGAGTACTGAGCATTTGTCATGTACTATGGCTTACCGAGTGTTTTACCACGGGTACCAGTGTTTCACCACCACACTGATAACACTTTATAAACCCAAACCTGCCTTTGATCCTCTTTAAATTTACGATCTGAGAGGTTATAAGTATTTGAAACATCATTTCGCTTTTTTTCTGATTTGTGGTTGAGGTAAAGGCTGGTAGTAGCTACATTATGAGTGATAAAACTTATAATTCTGTCATTGAGGTATGAAAAGTGAACCAATCCTTCCTATTTTTTTCCCTATAGCAGCAATATCTATTTTCCATGGACAGAGATTATTTTTACCATTGTAATAGAGCAGTTTATGGTCTTCTGGCTCACCGTGACATTTTACCAACAGATTTGAAGCTCCGACAAGTGAGCTATTCTTATCCACTTCACATGAACAAGCCGGACGTTGTCTACAAAAAGCCAGCTGGCGAGGCTGGCGGTATGGGGCGGGGCGGTTATCGGCTCCAAACCGCTCTTGGTTGGCCGGTAGAGATTTACAAGAAAGTCCAAGTGTGTCACTCTTCGTTGTTTTTGATATGTTCTAACCTTTGTCTATAGCTCGATCTACATAAACTCGCTGATGAACGCCTACCTGTTGTTTGTTTCGGTCAACAAAAGCGTGAGGACCTCGACGCATTCTACAAGCAGGTACCGCTAAATGTGGATGGAGGAAAGGGTAGGAAATTTCTGGAGATATTTGTAATGATGGGGGCCCTTAAAATTGCGTCGTTTGACCAAGCCGTAGACGTCTGGTGAAAGTCGGGGCAAGGGACGTTCACTTTGAGAGATTGAGCCCAACTCGGAGAGAGTCGTGGTTCTCGCCAAAGTCCGAAGTCGAATGATAGTCTTGCGTCGTTGTGATAAGTGGCGTCGGCCTTGGTCTGTGTAAAGATCAGTTAGTTAAACTAAAATAATGAACAAAGATACTAACGCGCACCATTACCACCAACGACACAAGAAAGGGCAACGACGATGGAGAGTCAAACAGTCATAGCACCAACAATCATCGACAGCAAAAACCCCTCACATGAGGGTTCTTGCATGACGTGCACCTCACAAGAGTGCACGCCATTGTCAACAAATGGAAGGAGCAGATGGTAGTAGTGGACGCCCAAAGTCAAGAGTGAAGAAAATTGACGTGGCCGTATCAAAATTAAGACTCCACTTATGATCGAAATTAAGACTCCGCTTACCTTACTTCGTGTTCGACATAACTATGGCCCCCCCTCCTAGACGTACCTCTCGAGCAAACGTCACAAAATCGTACAAAAACACTTGTGGGGCTTCTGCCCCCCGAGGGAATATAAAGCAACCCAATGCTATGGAATCCAGAATATCAGCACCTCCTGCCAAAAAAGTAAAGATGACAGGTGGCAGTTTGACTTGTGTGAAATCTGGTGAAGCGCTGTCCCCTGGAGCCGTAAATCATTTCTTTCATTATCCTAGTATTGTCTAAAATAATCTAATAATTTTAGTGGTGCAGTGGCTGTCGTAACGGAGGAATACTTGTGATTTGCAGTGAATGTGAAATCACGTCTTTCTGCACTGACTGCATTGACTATAATATCAATGACCATGTTCTTGAATTCCAATGTCCTCCATGCTTCCTGCTCACACATAATAAAGAAGCTTACGTATGTGAAATATTCCGTTATTCTATTAACAGATAATGATTTTTAATATTTATAACCGTAGCCATGGACGTTGAAATCTGTCACCACCACCAGAGAAATTTGGCCAAAGATTCTCACCTATCCACTGGCGATAATCTCTATTCATTTAGAGGGCATGACCGATACGCCAGCTTGTCTCGCGTATCATCACCTCCAACCCTGGTTGCAGGGAAACCTCGTTCATTTTGACCTTGATTTCAACTTGACGGACGTCACTCACAATGATTGGGCGACTAGACTGGCGTCTATGATTGAATCCTTCGAAACTGGAGAGTTCAAACAGTAAATATTTTGCAATTTTTTTTTCAAAAAATCCTCAGGTTTATCATCCAGATGGAAACGCTTCTTCATCTGTATCACGTCACATTCCGATCCGACAAATGGATTCCTCCATATTGCCCCAAATAACGGTGCCTCAGTACCCATTAATGAGGTTAATTCATTTCATTTGATTTCACATATGTATTTCAACTAACTTGAACCATGTAGTTAATAGATGCAATCTTCACCAATCGCTTCAGATCTCTTTTGCAGAAGTCCACGAGTAACTTGCTCAGCCTCCTCTCCTGTGGCGCACTTTCCGCGTGTGCGGAGTCCAGGGAAATGATCAAAGAACTTGCCAATCAGTATGTACCTGAATATTATAGAAAATGTGTACTAACGTTTATTTACCAGAAATTTTTTTAACAAGATATTATGCTTCTCTCAAGGAAATTTTCAGCCGTGCGCCACACACAAGTTTGTGATGGATTGGGGCCTTAACCATTTTCTTTTTAACCGACCGAATATTCAACACTTTCTTCTCGACCATCAAGCTATTGGCGCGCATACGGATATCGTCCAATTTGAACATGGCATAATCAAGACGTTCAAATGGACCCATGTAGGAGCTCGACCTCTGGGGTTCAGTACTAATCCTCAATGTGCCACCTGTAAATGTCTCAAGACTAAGACAACAAAGCCGAATGAAGACCATTCCGAAATTACCGTCCGATGTTCAGTGTGCAAATCTCAAAGTATTTTTATCTTTCCTCAGGGCTGGAAATGGGTACATGGACCACCCTCAAAAAAAGATCAACGAGGAGCATGGTTGGTCTTCGAAGAAGTACAATTGCCAGACATGATTTAGTGTAATTTCTTTGGATTATTCCGTCAAACAAACAGTGCCATCACCACCAAGGCTATAGTGTGCTGTCTTGTGCTGTCCACCGCCCTTGCCGGTGCTAAAAATGCGTAATAATAATGTGGAAATATATTGTCATTATTGCACACGGCGAGCACACTCATTTGAGGGCGGGAGGGGATGGATTGAGAACTGGTAGGGATTATCAGGGGTTTCAAAAACCCCGGGGTTCTGGGTAGGGTAGGTGAGGGTAAGGGTCAGGGTAGAGATTTTGTACCCTTGATAAACCCTTATCCCTGGCATGGGTCAGGGGTATACCCCTGAAAAACCCTTGCTCCTAGCAGGGATCAGAAGTACTTATGAAAACACAAATATTTGCATTTTTTATCTGAAGAACATTGTTTTTTGGCTTCTATAAAGACATATTGCACAGGATCAGAGTGCTGTTAATATACCTCATTGCTTGAAATAATTAGAATAAAGTTTAAAATTAATTTTGAAGTTGATTTGCATGGATACCCCCAATAATTGGGCTAACCCTTGGGTTCTCAAAAACCCTTACCCAAACCCACAGAAACCCTTACCCCCATCAAGGGTAAGGGTTTTCAGTGGGTAGGGTAAGGGTACAGCTGAAATACCCCAGGGTTACCCCTGATAATCCCTAAGAACTGGACATTCGGATGATGTGCCAAATCGGTACAGCCCGAACACTGTTTCGGCGGCAGGCCCATAAATGCCGAGTTGATTATCACAACCGGCAGTCATCCTTTGTCATCGAGTGGGGCTCAAAAAAAAATCTCAATTCCGCATACATATGAAAAGCGCTGTAACAACCACCTTTCGCTACGCCAGAAAGGATGATGACGTGTTCTCCTTTTTTTCTTGGGGGTGTAGGTGCCAGATGCAAAACTTCTACCCTCCGTTCGACTGGCAAACCGGAACGATGATCAGCCCTCGTTGTGGGAGCAGACACCATCAGAATCGGTGAATCTATTAGGCACCGGAGTTCAAGTGCTTCGCTTCATGAGCGAACCACCAAACGAATGTTCCTTTACCTCCCAATCTTCAATCCAGTCACATGATCAGCTTGATGAATGAGATATATATATATATAACAGGTCACACGCATTTGAAACCATGATGGATTTCAGTCAGTCCCGCGATAAATTATTAGGCCATGCATCGCATACATCTGACGTGGCACCTCCCGCCTGCTCCTTGTCATGATTCGCTGGTATCGCTGGCTTACAACGTTAAGGGGTAACTCCCGCCTGCCCCACTCCCCTGTATCGGGCTTTGAAGTCATTGATGAGTCCCAAAAGGTGGATGAAGAACACCTAGCGCATTACAATCCCAGTTCCTTTTATCCCGTCTTCTTGCGCAATGTTTTTGACTCCCGCTACCAAGTGTTGTCAAAGTTGACCTTCGGCTCGTTAAGCACCGTTTGGCTTTCCCGTGATATCATGTTCGTTAGTTGCTTTTTACACTTTCTGAGATAACGAATCCATACAGTGAGCAGAAGTACGTTGTACTGAAAGCTTGTGTCTCCGATTGTCGAAGTATCGAGCTCGAGCAAGCCGCGTATGCGCACTTCGCAAGGTACTTAGGACGTATGCAGGATGCTCGCCTGTACGCAGCTCGCAAGCAGAATTCCAACTTCCAAAACTTCCAGGAGTCGAAGGGACGCATACTTGCTTCGTTTTTGAACCTCTGACGATTGATTTGGTTGCAACAAGAGATACCATTCATTTTGATGAAGCTATATTCAAAACCATTGCTTTCCATGTCTTTCGCGCTCTTGAGTTTCTGCACGTCGAGGCGCAGATGGTTCACTGTGGTGCGTCTCTGTTTTTTCATGACTATGTCAAGCTTTGTGACTTTAAACTAAGATCTTCGCGCGGAAAACTTCTGCCTAACTGCGCTCGATCATTCTACGTTTCGAAACCTCGAGAAATTCGAAAGTATTCATCCTTCGGCACGTAAAGTTTACAGCGATCGAATCATCTACCGCGGAGTTGGTCAGATCATCCCAGACGATAATCAACTTCTAGGTGTTCCCATCCTGTGCAATTTTGAACAGGCGCGTTTTGGCCAGGAATATTATGACAACCAGATCCAGCCATTTATGTATCAAGCACCAGAGGTCGTTTTCATGACTCCCTGGTCTTATCCCGCAGACGTGTGGAATGCTGGGGTCATGGTAAGCTCCTCCATGCTACGTCTGAAAAACAGCAGTCTCTGATTCTCGTTAGCTCTGGGATCTTTTCGAAGGAAAGAGACTGCTTTCAGCAGCCATTCAGGGGAAGCCAAGCTATCCACAGCTTGTGGCGGAGATGATTGCGCTGATGGGTACACCACCTGCAATGTTTCTTATGCGATCACGGCCTGACGTGTGTCGGAGTTGGCTCAACGACAACGGCGAATGGTGTTTTGAGCGTCAGGAGATAAAGGTGCCAGACCTTAAGTTGGAAGAGTTGAAGGATGCTGGTATAAATAGGGCATGACATGGGTTTACAAACCCGCACGGGTACCTGGGTACGGGTAGGGCGGGTACGGGTACGGGTTGACTCAAGGTCACCCGCCGAAAACCCACACCCATGGCCCGGGTGTGGCGGGTTTTTTAAAATTAAATTAAATATAATAAGAGAAGGGGCCGAAACCCCAAAATTGAGCACGAATGCTCGTGTTTGGGGTTTCGGCCTCTTGTAGTGGTAGTGGTAGGTGGGTATGTTGTCGTTCATGTCGTCGGCAATGTGTTTCGTGCCCTGGTTTATGGGTGTAAGTAAATAGAATAGAAATCATGATTAAAAATAAATGTGCACCTTGTACACTTGTCGCTCGCCCGTCTCGTTGTACGCCTGCAGCCATCCTCATTCCTCGTTCGCGTTGGCAGCAGAAGAGCGGCAGGTGTCGTCGTCGTTCGCGCTGGCAGCAACGGTGGCAGGCGTCGTGGGTGTTGACAGCTGCAGCCGTCCTTGTTCCTTGTTCACGTTGGCAGTGGAGAGCGGCAGGTGTCGTATATCGTGTCGTGATGTCGTGACGTGGCCTTCATCATCGTTGCGCCTCATTATATTGCGTCGCAATGTTGTGACGTGGCCGTCATCGTCGTTGCAGCCCTCATTATATCGTGTTGTGATGCCCCTTGTCGCTCGTTTCGAGCAGGGGAGTGGTGGTTCGACGTGACGAGGAGGGGTAAAAC
>QDKV01004706.1_pt1 | contig 12727 bp, 19 predicted proteins | sample 1861101 | NCBI WGS metagenome assembly QDKV01 (sample SAMN04275158, study PRJNA302643) | Fungus metagenome, whole genome shotgun sequencing project. | isolation source: fruitbody | host: Mallocybe terrigena | place: Sweden | collected 2013 | reverse complement strand
TAATTGAGGAAGAGTGGAAGACAACTCCAGGATGCATTCAACCACTTCGACAAAAACGCAATTACGGGGTGTTCGCGTTGTGTCGTATCTTGTCGGGGCTCCTGCTAGTGATGCCACAGGCATTAGATTGGTTCACAGGAAGAACAGAAGGGGGAAGACGGGTAGGTACGTAGAGAAGACATACCTGTATGTTCCTGCCAGAAGATTGCATACTAGTTGACAGGATAGAATAACTGGTTGTCATAATGGTCGTGCAGAAATGAACCAGCAACGTCCAACTTTTATACCTGTGCGCAGTAAGTTTTTTGGTTGAGATTTATGACGAACCCTGAATTTCGTAATTTTAGCACCCAAATACCCTTGAGTCCCTCGCAATGCGACAACTGTTGTTTTAAGAACACCCTTGGATAAGCAATCTTTTTTGCTGTTTCTCTGTTCAAACAGTGATTCCTTGAGGTGGGCTTAGCCCTGCTACAAGATCATTTACCTGCTTTAAACCGCTACCTATTTTTGCTCTAGGGATCGGAATTTACCCAGTTTCTTGTTCAAACTTTGGGCGGCTATTGCTATCTAATCAGATTAATTTGGTGCACCGCCTTTGTAAAGTGGCTGTGCAGCGATTGCTCAACGGTGCCGATCATTTAGTCACCACCACTTTTGTATTGGTGGTTGCCGCCTGGTGGCATTATCCTGAAAAGGTTTATTTGGCCCAGCTCCACAACTAAACACGATCTGCGCGGAGCAAGTCTATCGTTTTGAAATCAGCTGTATCATCAATCATTATTAATACTATATATGGTATATCTAATCAAACATCAAACTTGATCTGTATTTGAGTTTCTTTTGTGCAATTCAAATAAATAGGAATAGCTCAATTTCTCGACTATTTGGTATAGTATTAACAAATTATGTTTCAAAAGTACAATGGAGGCTTGTAAAAAAAGCCTTTTTTTTTTTTGATTGCTCACTGCAGCTTTTGCCGCTGCACACAAAAGCGGTGACTACTAAGTGAATGGCTACTACTTCTACTAGTAGTACTACTAGGTAGTGTTGCCGGAGCTAGCTCGAGCTCGAGATGCGAAACCAAATTTGGCAGTCGTGTCGAGTTCAGCTCGAGCTGCCTCGTGATGCTCGTCAACCGAGAGTTCAGCTCGAACTCGACTCCCGCCAACACTAACGGCTAGACGTAGATGATTTTGCCGCTGCACAGCCCCTATACAATTTTATGAGTCAGAGACAGATGATGTTCTGGTTGCTGCACAACAATTATGATATGAGTGATGCGGGTCCATGAAGTTGATTTCGGAGCCGGTCTTTCAGAATTGCACCACGGATAAGCATCTTTGCGAGGAGATTATCAGCCATTTCCGTTACTTTCATTCTTGCAGTCGTCAGGATTATGCAGGGGGTACCTGATCGGATCCCCAGCCGCTGCAAATGCTATCGGGAAAAATATGAGGCTCAGAAGATATTCCCAGATAAGTCCTAGACGGCTGTCAAAAATTTTCTGACAGTGTTCAAGTTTGCGGGGGGCTGAGGATCCGAACTGATATATAGTAGAATTGTGGAGTCAGATGAGTCATCGCATAGCTCGTCCTGAATATGGCACAATCTTCTTTCTGTTCCGGAGGGACACAAACTATGACGTTTTATGACTGGAACGCCTTGACGCATAGAAATTATCGAAATGGCACCTACTCATGTGGTGGAACCGGTGAGGGGAAATTTTACTATGAAACGACATACCGAAGCAACGTCCACGCACAAAACTGTGAAATGGATCAGGAATACCTAACTAATTGAAAAATAACTGCTTAGCAGGGTCCGTCAATCCTGACGCAGGATAGACAGATATAAGAGAAACATGAGTGTGCCGAAATATATGCACGAAAATGATAAGAACGACACGTACAATGTTGAATCATTGATCAACATTAGAGCACAGAACCAGTTTGTCATCGTGATTACATATTAGATCCATGCCAGCCTGAGCCAAGGAAGAGATTGCTGATCTTGGCCGCCAGGGCCAGAAGCAGCACTCCGAGTCATATTTAGCGTAGGTTCCGAGCGTGTGCAGAAAATATTTTTGTCCTGTAATAATCGTTATATTCAGACCCTATGACATGTCGCAATCCAGTCTATTCACAATACCAAAGAGGCGAGCAGAAAAACAAGAACTCCTTTGATTCGGGGCTTTGGAGGCTTGGATCCACATAACGGCTTTAGTATCAGAACCTAGCTCCCCTTTTGAATTTGGAAATTGGATGCATGTCCAACTTGCGAGGGGTGGACACGAAGCTGATTTATATCCGACTGGATTCAACACCAAGTTGCAGAAAAGCTAACCTGAAATGTACGAGAGTCAATATGGCACCAGCCGGATGGTCTCACTACGAAGGTAGCGTCAACACCATACGAATTTTTGTCTGCTTTGGAGAGGCGTCCGCTCCAAATAAAAGTATCCACAACTGATATCCTCATACGAATCTGGTGGACTCCTTGTTAACTCCTTGCCAAGGAATCATGTCGATCTCTGCAGTTCGATTTAAGGGTAGGTAACCTAGGGCGGCTCATTAATAACACATAAAAAGTCGGGACGCGGGTGATTGTTAAGGAGATGAGATTCTATCGATGGTTCGTGAGGAGCCGTGCCGGAAAAATGAGATTACCAAAAAAGACAACAAGGCGCCATCGATGAATGACGTTGAGTATATATAAGTCTTTGGTTTGATGGAAAGAGATATCCTCCATGGCCTCCTTTCGCAACCACCGCATCGTAATCGCATCGTTGTTTCTGCCGACGACCGCCGTGCTCGGCGAGTCTCCACCAGTCACTCCAGAGCATCCCCATCCAGTCGCAGATGCTGGTCCAGAGTCTACCATCCCGGCTGTTACTCAACGTCTGACGGCCGAATTATCGCCGAAAAAGGGATCATTGAAACCATCGCTTGTGTTGAACGCGCACAGCAGACAACATAGCCAGAGTGTTCCGTTTAAGAGCATCGTAGACGATCTCAAAGACAAGGTTCAGCTTCGTTTCGTCTTTTGATTGGCTAATCTTATCTCGATTTATTGTAGAGCCGCTTTGCTACGCCCGTTACGCGCTCGCCCACCGTAGAGATTGCTAATCCATTTATAAAGCTAACTAGATTTGCTCTTGAACTTGAACAGAACACGACACCCACGTCCCTGCAGCAAAATCCTCCTCTTAGCCGCCGCCATCAAACTACCCATCCTGAGTCTCATGGGGCCCCTCGTCTCAATCGCAAGCAAAGTCGCTCTACCACTCGTAGGGCAAACTCGCTTGGTCCCAGTATAGACCCAGATGATGCACCGGTTCTCCCCCAGCCTTGGCATATGGAGCCTAATCCCCATTGCAATGGCGGCTTGAAAAACGCTGTAGATAGTGTAAGTCAAAGAATGAAGAAGAAACTCTGGGTTGGCACTCTGGGGACATTTACCGATGGGTTTAATGACGAGCTGAAAAGGGACATTGACGTGCGTATGCTCGCCCAGAGGGGCAGTCTGCCCGTTTGGATTCCAGATAAGGAGTTCCAAAGCTGTTACGACGAGTTCTGCCATCAAGTAAGGATTCCCGTTTTGCACTGTATCCGCCATTTAACAGCAAACTAGGTTTTGTGGCCTTGTCTTCACTATGCCGTCCCAGACGCACCTAAAACCAAAAACTTTTATGAATCCGCGTCGTATAAACAATACGTCTCAGTTAATCAACGTTTCGCCGATGCCATCATCTCTCAGTTCCAAGAGGGCGACATTATCTGGGTCAACGACTACCATCTCCTCCTCCTTCCACTTATGCTGCGTCTGTCTCCCAAAATCCCTCCTAATACCCCTATCGGCTTCTTCTTGCATGTCGCATTTCCCTCGTCCGAGATTTTTAGATGTCTTTCGGTGAGGAAGGACCTTTTGAGGGGAATGCTTGGTGCAGATTTGGTAGGCTTTCAGACCGCCAATTACGCGAGGCACTGGAGGCAAACAGTCAGTAGAATATTAAGTTATGAGGCATTGCCAAGGGGAATTCAAGTTCCAGAAGGCGAAGGTCTTACAGTAGACGAAACTAAAGCGAAAGAGCTTGGTGAGGAAAAGGTCAAGAAAGTTAGAGACGGTCCCGGTGAGAGAGGAAGATTCGTTGACGTGGGCATCTTTCCAATGGGGATCGACGTTGGTCAACTGCGAGCAAAGAAGCGAGTTTCTCTTTCAACGCATGTGTGATATATATTGCTGACCTTTATCCAGACGCGAGCCAGAAGTCCACGAATGGGTCCAAGTCCTCAAACAACGCTATGCTGGGATGAAACTCATCGTCGGACGGGATAAGCTCGACTCAATTCAAGGCGTACACCAGAAACTCCTTGCATTCGAAGCTTTCCTCCTTCGCTACCCTTCCTTCCAAGGCAAAGTCGTCCTCATCCAAGTTGCCTTACAAACCACTGAATCAAATGAGATCGCTGCGGGTGGAGTAACAGATCTCGTATCGAAAATAAACAGCAAGTTCAGCACGTTGACTTACCAACCAGTGGTGTTTTTACACACGCAGGATTTGACGTTCAGTCAGTATTTGGCATTGTTGGTCGTGGGTGATGCGTTTATGGTGACGAGTTTGAGAGAGGGGATGGCGTTAAGGACTCACGAGTTTGTGGAATGTCAGGAGGGGAGGTATAGACCACTTATCTTGAGTGAGGTATGTGTTTGGTTTGTTTCTCTGATCAGTTTCCTCACCCTTCCCAGTTCACGGGCAGTTACAGCTACAGTGGTTTCCGCTCCTGTATTGCCATTAACCCTTGGGATACCCGATCGACGGCCGAAGCGATCCACCAAGCGCTCACGATGCCCGCTGAAGAAGCGAGGTCTCGTTGGGAGGACTTGCATAACCACGTGACCACTCAGACAGCTCAGACGTTTGTGACGACGTTTTTGAATAGGGTTGTTAGGTCGAATGTAGAGCATGGGAGGGTGCATGGAAGTAGTTTTGGAGCTGGAATTGGTAAAGAAGAGGAGGGTGAGGGCGGACACGTGGTACCTAACCTTGGTCCTCAACTGCTCATTTCAAAGTATAAACATTCAGAGCGAAGGTTAATTTTAGTGGATTTCGAAGGGACGCTTTGGAGGAGGGATTTGACGAGGAGTGGGTTGGTGAAGATAATGAGGATGATGGAGGGGTTGAGTGCGAGTTCGAGTGTGAGTGTGAGTGTGTCAAGCTCTAGATCTACCTCCAGCCTCGGTTCGTTCTTAAGGGAGGACAAGAGTGACGGGGGACCAAAAGGAGAGTTAGAAAACGTTGCATTGCCCCAGGAGGTAGAAGAGGCAATTAGAGCACTAGGCAGACTAGCAGAGGATGGGAAGAATGAGGTGTGGCTTCTAAGTGGGTTGAGAGTTGAGGGTGTACTCGAGAAGGTGGCAGAGAGGGTTCCAAAGGCTGGGATAGTGTGAGTTGTCGGATTACTTCTCGTCCTCGTTACCTGGTGCTGACCTACACGTTGTAGTGCTGAAAATGGGTGTTTCGTCAAGACTAGAGCTGTCAGTGGCTTTGCAGGGGAATGGATAAGTATGTTGGTCAATTTCGATCTGACGTGGAAGAATGCTTGCTTGGAGATTTTGCATTATGTACGTCCTTTTTTTCTTTTCTTTTCCCAAATAAATACCCAATTCCTATCCCGACTTTGTGTATGCATTGTCCTGTGCCACCTCACTCATTCAACTTTTCGCCAATGACCCAGTTCTCCGAACGCACACCGGGCTCTTTTATCGAAGAACGTGGCGCGTCCGTGGTCTGGCGTTTTTGGACGGGCGAGACTATGGATCATCCTGACCGACAATGGGCACGTAGACAGGCTGCAGAGGCGCAGAACCATATTTACGATAGGTGAGTTTAGCTGTGCATCTATTTGCCTCGTTCGAAGTTGACACAACAACTCAGCCTTGGTGAGCGATACGGGCTGCGCATTATCCCAGGCAGGAACAGTTTCCTCGTCATGCCTAACAATATCTCCCGCTCAACTGCCGTCGGTGCGATCCTTCACCCTGGTGGACAGCGGCACCATAGTCACGGTCATGGCCATGGGAGTGTAGGTTCTGTAGGCAGTCGGTTGCTAGCAGGTTCGATTTCGGAAGTCGGGTCTGGCGATGGTGGTTATGGGGGGTTTGGCTCCTTCAGTGCTGGTGGAATCGGAACCGGATCAGGCGAAAACGTCATCCCACACGAAATCGACTTTTTGCTGGCGATCAGCAGCGACGAGAAGCTGTTGACGAGGTTGAATGAGGTTGAGGGTGCGGAGACGGTGAGTACGGGTGGCAAGGGCACGGATGCGAAATGGAGGGTGGAAAGTGAGGAAGCGCTTGGGGTCTTGAGAGCGCTTGGGAGGGGTAGTGGGTCTGTTGGGCTGTGAGTTTTGAGGTAGCACGCTGAGTGTGGGATGTTTGTTTTTGGTTGGGCATGCTGCTGTTGCCTGTGAGTTTCCGAGTAAAGGATGTTGTTAGATAGAAGCTGTATATATGCAGAACTTAGAATTGAGTTGAAACATATTGAACTAGAGTGCGTTTTTACTGCCCTGAGCGACAGAAACCTTATTTTTCCGTGTCTTCTTGTTGCCATTGTCGGAAGATTTCTCACTGAGGATCATTCTTGTTGCATCTACTAACTTTAATACACTCTTACGGGTCTAGTGGTTGTGACGGCACGTGTTTTCTTTCAACTGCTGAACAGATATTCTAAACTTATTTTGTAAATTTGTAGATAAGACAAACTAACAACCTTGATCTACTGATACCACTTTTCTCGCAACTGCTTTCTCTGCACCATCGGCCTTGTAATGAGTATACCAACAAACAACGCACCGACCGTCAAGATCAGCTGCATTTTATTGAAATTTTCGTTTAGGACGTCAAAGGTCCCAGAAGGTGCCACACGCGTGAAGAAGATATCGAGTCCATACGCAAATATCAGGGACGTTGATTCGAGGAGTGCAGGTGATGTTATTATTTTTTTTACATTGGCAACCTAAGAGAAAGTGGATTCCGATGAGCTCGGTCCAGAACAAGGCAGCAGAAAAACCGTACCTCGTAATTGTGGGATAATGTACGCTTGGGATCGTTGGGCAAGACTGGTTCATACTGCAGTAGAGTTTCTTCCTGCTCCTCTGTGGTGGGTTTGCGGTTTGGTCGTCGTGGGTTCAGGAAAACCCTTGGCATGGCGTGCACTTTGCGGTCATTTGTCGCCACTACAGATACCTCAGTTAGCAATATATATTTCGAATAGGAGCAACACAAACATATCAGATCTTTATTCGAGATCCCAAACCTTGTAGTGGTGGAGGTCAAAGCAGTAATAGCGTAGGTGACGATATACGACTGCTCGTAGGCGTGAAAATTGGTTGTCTCATTTGAAAAGGCTGAAAGTTCCAAACTGCATACGAAAACATAAACCGTCCTGAAAAGAATGAAAAAGAATGAAGAACACTAACCTTCTGGTCTTTTCGTCGATCCCTTGACCCTCGTAGAATTCCACGCTGACCACCCTATGTCCTTTCGCACCACCTTCAATTTCACTCTCATAATAGTGGTAAAGCAACCAATTCTCTACTAACGTGCTCCTCACTTCACATCCTTTCAAGCTTGCCTTTGTCTCAGCGCGGTAGACAACCGTTCCCTTCATACTATCCAACACGTATAATCCACACTTCGCTTTGGCTGGGAACGCAGTAAGGACAGTGAAAAGTCTCGGATTAAGATACTTGTACAACGTCGTGCGATTGCCGAGGACTTTTCCAAAAGACGCGATAGGCCCGCGGGCAGCGGGCGGGACAATTGCTTGAATGTCTTCACCAGGTTGGAAAGTGAATGACCAGCTCGGATGGGCAACAAGTCGGAAATTCTTTTCGGGTGGAGCAATTTGATGTCCCATTACGCGATTAGTGTCGTCGCCCTTGACCCGAAGAGGGAAAGAAAGGGTATGGAATACTTTGTTGAATGCAGCTTGGGTTTGGGGTGTATCAGGGTATAAATAAACCTGAAGTATTTTCCGTTTTCAGAAAGCATGATCGAGAAAACCAAGAACTTACCTGTAAAAATTCGTCTAGGAGAATTACCATCTTGGAATCCGCGTCTAGGAAAAAGCTTTCGGTTAGAGGTCCCGAGATAATATCTTGGCCTTGCAATTCGACTTTGTCGGTGGAAAAACCAGTAACCTCCCGGCCAGTCATTGCATCAATGTGAAAAAGAACAGTATCCACCAAACCCTGTATTGACACTGTTAATCAATAGAGAATATTATGGCACAGAACCAAGAGACGTACATTATCCGCTATCCTCTGCACTACCAGAACAACCTCTGGGTCGCCGCCATCGCTGACGCTCTTCGTGACATAAATCTTGACAGGTACTATCTCAGCGCCAACTTCTTCAGCCCACCCAAGACCCAGAATGCGGCTCCAGATGATTTCGCCATTACTTGAGTCGATTCCATAAATTTTGCCATGACTTGTGGCAGCAACAATAATTTGACGAAAACCAAAAAGATCACGCGAAAGCTCTTCCGAAGAGTTTGTCTTAGTTGAAGTAGACACGGATGGGGGAATGTAGGATCCAGTGGCAAAGCGTTTTGCGAACTTGATAGCGTATTGAGGGAAATCCTAAGCAACACGGTTAACCACAATCCGCAGTCCAGGCAAGTAAAGAAAAAACCTGGGCCTCTGCAATCTGTCGTCTTATGCGTGCAATGAAACTTTCTGTGGTACCTCTCTGACTGGCTTTGCTAGTAGTTTTTTCTGGAATCTCCACGAACTCGGCAGCAGCGATACCAGAAAGAGCTTCCTCCCGTGTCCACTTGACTTCATCATCCTGCCACATCTGAATCGCGCCTGTGCTTGTGACTATCAATAGACGAGTCTTCACAGTCCATTCATACGGGTTCTCGGAGGTAAACGCAATCTGATAGGGACTGTTTAGAAATGGTGGAAAAGGAGTAAATTGTGAATTTGACCTTACGTTCTTGATAGTCCCATGTTCCTTATTATTAAATGGGAAGACAAATCCGGTGGCCAGGCCCTGCGTCACATGCGCTGAAAAGATATCGGCCGATCCTTTCTAATGATCAATTTCATTACATTGTCATAGTCCTGATCTATGAATCCGCCTACTTGCAACGAGTGAGTCCAAAAGATTCTTCCTATATACATAGCACCATCAGGACCGAAACCGGAGGTGTACATAGAATCCGAGTTGTTCTTTGCATACGGCTATATCCAAGGTTTGAAAATCAGAAGGCGACAGTCCAACGACATTAACGTACTGGGTCTTCGAACTCCCAAAGTGTCCTCACAGACAGGTCGTCTTCCACCTTCACTACAACCCCCAAACCGTTTCGACGGACCAGAACAACTTGTCCAAGATGACCGGCGCCTACGTCTCTAATCCGTATGTAACCAGAAATACCTGTGGCACTGGCTTTGGCTTTGAGGTTCGGCGTCAACGTGGCATAACGCAAGTTCCCTTGTTCAAGCCAGAGTGCCACAGGTTGCGTCAATGGGGAAGTGACGACCGTAAACTCAGACCAGGGGTCGACAACGTTGGCTGCAATATTTGACGAATGTATAATTTCGCCTGTGAGTGGATTCAAGCTCGTGACGTGGAGAGTGTACGAAGCGATAGATTTAGCGACGCCTATGGCGTAGATAGCATCAGAAGTGAGAATAAGTTTCGTGTGGATGATTAGTGACCTTTGGAGATGAGCAAGTCAACCAGAGGTGAAGGTAAGATTTGGAAACACTCACCCTTGATCCGGAGAAGTCCAGCACCATCTAAAATCACCAGTCCCTCCGTCAATAGCGCTAACAGTATAACCGTTACTCAGAATATAAAAATTGGGTGAATCAGAGGAGAATGCGATGTCGTTCCCCATGTAAATGGGATTGAAGAGTGCGCCTGTTTCAGGAGAGTGCATTCTCTTCTCGAGGAGAATTTGTCCATTGGAAGCATCAAAAGTTCGGAGGGTAGAACCACCAGGCCCAGAGAGTGTTGCAATTGCTATTAGAATGGATTACATTGGGTCACAAAGGTTGACAAGAAAACTAACTAGACTCATTCTTATAGTACCCTGTTATCCGATCCTCTGGACTGAAGATGTACCTCCATACTAAATAAAGACGAGGTTGCCAAATGAGCCAAGCAGGACGAAATAATGATCACTCACAAACGGAGCCGTCCTCTGGCTCCAGAGCCGCTAATACATTACTCGTAGTGGCGGCCAAAATTATCGTCTTGTTGTCTACACGATGAAAAGAGGGTGAAATAGAAGTGGGTCCAGCAAGAGGGACGCCGATGAGTTCCTTATGCCAATCCACGACACCAACGTCAGATTCATACAAGGCCCTCGTCCCAATACACAACGAGAGCAAAGAAATTAAGAGCCACATGTCGAGCACGATAGTTCGACAGAGGTTGTTGAACAAAATATGTGATGCCGGGAACAAAGTTACCCACGATTCCAAAAATAGCTCAGCGGCGACTTGTTTTCGACTCACTCAATCATGTCCTTTGAATCCGAAGCCGATAGGTGGATTGAACAACTACGAACATGTTCACATTTGCCCGAACCCGATATCAAGAAGCTCTGCGATCGAGTGAAAAACATTCTGCTTGAAGAATCGAATATCCAACCGGTGTCGAGTCCTGTAACCATTTGTGGTGATATCCATGGTCAATTTTGGGACTTGCTCGAGCTCCTGCGTAAGGGCGGTGATGTACCAAAAACAAGCTACATCTTTATGGCACGTATGTTGTCACTTGACCACTGAATATGAGGGGTCGCTTACTCCATCTCATAGGGCGACTTTGTGGATCGAGGACACTATAGTCTAGAAACAGTCTCCTTGTTATTTGCCTTAAAAGCTCGGTATGAGATCATCAACTGTGGATCCATGCCCTAATCTCTTCTCCAGATATCCTGATCGAGTGACTTTGCTGCGGGGAAACCACGAGAGTAGACAAATAACACAAGTTTACGGCTTTTACGGTCTGTGATACGAGAAACCTTATCGCACATTCACATTGATTAAAAAAACATAGATGAATGCCAACAAAAGTACGGAAGTGCTACAGTTTGGAAAGCATGTTGTGGTGTTTTCGATTTTCTTAACTTGGCAGCGGTACGCCTCACATATGCAATATTTATTGTAATATGAAGTCTCGCCTCTCTTTAGATTATAGATGGCACAACCCTCTGCGTGCATGGCGGCCTGTCTCCTGACATTCGTACCCTAGACTCTATAAGGACATTGTCGCGTGCCCAAGAAATCCCTCACGAAGGCGCCTTCTGCGGTATGGAATATATTCTTTATCCATTTCCTTTGTGATTCTATGTTCATTCTCAGATCTAATGTGGTCCGATCCTGATGATATTGATAACTGGGCAGTCAGTCCTCGGGGAGCGGGTTGGCTTTTTGGTGGAAGTGTCGTTAAAGAGGCAGGTCTTTACCATGTCTCTACTTATATGTTGATCTAACCGGTCAGCAGTTCAACCACGTCAACAACCTAAACTTGATTGCTCGTGCGCATCAACTAGTGCAAGAGGGTTATAAGTATATGTTTGATGAACAACTCGTCACTGTCTGGTCTGCACCGAATTACTGCTATCGATGTGGAAATTCGGCATCCATCATGACTGTACACGAAGATGGGTCACGAAGCTTTATAGTATATGAAGCTGCCCCAGAAAACGCGAAGGATAAAGGACAGGGCAAGCGGCTGGTACGTTAATTTATTGGGTATCGCCCAACATAACTCAACCTCTTTGCAGACCAACATGCCATACTTTGTTTGATATCAATCTGTATTACTCCTCTTTTTATTTTAATAGCTGTGGACAGGCATAGATTTCACGCCAATTAAGGTTAAACCAATTCGCAATCATTGAAAGACAATTGTGCAATTTTTCAATGCGTTCAAGTTGAGAGGTAAATTTTTGAGCTTTGTCACGGTCTCATTGAACAAGGTGTGTCACACTGTCAACAAATGGTCCAAAGATAGATATTTTCGCCCTGGAGCACCATTAATATTGTAGGCTCGGTACGGGTTGTCAGAAAAATCCAGAAAGGCATATCAGCAATTGTGACATCTGAATCCTGATGAACCAAAAACTTGAATAAGAATTTATCAGTTGCTGCTGGGAGCCAAATCAACATATTATCAGGTCTTGTACTCAGCTTGTAGTAAGGCTCCAACTGTTTCATATATATGACTATTGAAATATAACCATAGGACTCTTAACATTTTACCATATCCGACCCCTTTAATGTTCATCATTCCCATCACCCCCTTTTGGAAGAGTATATACCATTTATGATTTCCATGATCCTATCTCCCCTATTTCCGATGCTCGTGTTTCTCTATATACCGTATATAAGGATTGTCAAGGGTTGGAGTGACTCCCAGGGGTAGGGGGTAAGGGTACTATGAAGGGTAAGGGTCAGGGTAGTAAGTTAGCTACCCCTGAAAAACCCCTACCTCTGCCAGGGGTTTCAAGGGTTTTTCTAGTTTAATTTTGACTATATTTTAGAGAAGAATTTGGAAAGATTTTCTTCACATATGTTTCTGATATTCTAAAAATCTCTATATTATTAAAGCTATCTAATTTAAAATACTCAATAGAGTAATAGTATTGCTATGTGAGAAGGTAGTAACCCTTTATCATGTGTAGGCTAAGTACTACAGT
>QDKV01004707.1_pt1 | contig 12728 bp, 12 predicted proteins | sample 1861101 | NCBI WGS metagenome assembly QDKV01 (sample SAMN04275158, study PRJNA302643) | Fungus metagenome, whole genome shotgun sequencing project. | isolation source: fruitbody | host: Mallocybe terrigena | place: Sweden | collected 2013 | reverse complement strand
TTTTTCCAGTCTTTGATTTTTAAATATGAAAGACCAAGACTGCAGTCTGGTCTTTTTTCCGGTCCAGTCCGGTCCAGTTCCAGTCTTTTTCCGGTCTTGAGACCGGACTTTCAAACACTAACGAGGAGGGTTTCCTCCTCATCAACCTTCTCCACAAAGGCCTTCCACACACGCTGAACACGAAGCGACGCCTGTCAGTGCTCCCACACACGGAACGATGCCCGTCGGCGTCTTTCCTATGCCCTACCACATGCTGAGCACGAAACCACACCAACAGCAGTGTGATTTCATGCTCACCATCTTTTTGTCACCTATCACTAGTGATGCACACAGGTTTGCGAACTCATGCGGGATCGTGGGAACGGGAGTCACCGGGACGGGGATGGGTGGGAAAAAAATCACCCATGACATTCCCATACCCGTTTGGGTGGATGACGGGTCTGTGACTTGATCACAAGTAACACGTCAGTTGGTTTCAACACACCATGGTGCAGCATGGACAGCTGCAACGACACATCTACGAGGGATACAGATAGGCAAGGCTGAGAGGGGGGGGATGGGCCATTGTTAGTGCTCGTCACGGGTTTGTAAACCCACGTGGGTAGCCGGGTATGGGTTGGGCGGGTACGGGTTTGGGTGGTGTCAGAGCCAAAAATCATCCAAATCTGTTAAGAATTGACTGAGTTATAAGCCAAAATTGATTTGGGCCCTCTACCTTTAAAATTGATGTCACAGTGGTGTAAATGTCACGAAAATTTGCCAAAAAACCCGCAGATAAGTTCCATCTCATGTTTTGACACGACGGTTGATTTGAACCCACCCCACCCCTCCTTCGCTCAAAAAGTGAGCTGGAGGGTTTATTCACCCACCACCCCTTCATCTTGTGCTTCGACGCGGTGGTCGTCCACCCACCCACCAACACCCCTCCCTCACTTGAAACATGAGCTGGAGGGTTTGTCTACTCACCACCACCCTTCCGTCTCGCGACGGGTGATTTCAACCCACCACCACCCCTTCCTTGCTCGAAACGTGAGCTAGAGGGTTCGTTCATTCAGCACCACCCCTCCATCTTGTGTTTTGACACGACAGTCGTCCACCCACCCACCAACGCCCCTCCCTCACTCAAAACATGAGCCAGAGGGACTCCATCCACCACCACTCCTCCCTTGCTCGAAACACGAGCCAGAGGGTTTGTCCACCCACCACCACCCCTCCGTCTCACGACGACGACCCTCCCTTGCACCATCATTCCCTCACTCAACACTCAAGCCAGAGGATTTGTCCACCATAATATAATGTAAGTAGGTATGTACTGTGAGTAAGTATGTAAATATCTATTGTCAGACCAGTCTAAACTGGTCCGAAACTGGTCTGAACCATAAACCAGTTCAGACCAGTTTCAGAACTGAAAAAAACCGACTAGGACCGGTCTTCACCAGTTCGGTCCGGTTTTATTGAGATTTTCGAACATGAGAGACCAGTCTCAGTCCCAGTCCTGCCAAAAAAAGGCAAAAGACCAGACCAAACTGAACTTTCAAGCACTAGTAATAAGTAGAACAGGAGGAATGTGAGATGTGTAATAATAGAGGAGAGAGTAATTACTGGGCTGATGACAAAGAGATAGCGGAAGAGGAGTGGTTGCTGATACTAGTGCATAGCACGGGTAATCCATGGGTAACTCGAGCCCCACCACACCCACACTCATGGAAACCCGTACCCATGACCACAGGTACAGTTTTCCCACGGGTATGACCCATGGGTGACCTGTGACATCACATCGCCACATCACTGCGACATTTATGCACCTCTCTTCAGTCAACCCCACTACCCCCAGAAAACGCTCGTTTTCAACACCAGGACGTAGGCATACAAGGTGAGCCTGCATATTTATTTTTTTAATTCAATTTACTGACTACAACAAAACCTACATGATGAGGAAAGAGACATCTCTCTTCGTCGTGTTGCTGCATCCACCCACCCCCTCCCTCGCTTGAAACGTGAGATGGAGGGTGTGTTTCTTTTGTTGGCACGCCACCACCAACCCCTCCCTCGCTCAAATTGCAAGATGGAGGGGTTCTCTCTGTCAAAACCACCCCTCCACCCCTCCCTCGCTCAAATTGTGAGATGGAGGGTGTCAAAACCACCCATCCACCCCTCCCTCGCTCAAATTACAAGATGGAGGGGTTCTCTCTGTCAACACCACCCCTCCACCCCTCCCTCACTCAAATGCCCCATGGTTCATCACCTTCATGACCACAACTAACCATGCCGAATACGAACGAATGCAACGAGGAGGGGTTTTCCCCTCCTCATTAATGTAGAATAATATTATATTTAAATGAAAATTTAAATAAGTAAAAACCCGTCATACCCGGGGTACGGGTATGGGTTTGGGGAGGGTACCTCAAACTCGACCCGTACCCGTACCCACCAAACCCATACCTGCATACCCACATGGGTTTCCAAACCCATGCTATGTACTATTAATCCCTACTACCTAGAAGTGCAGACTTGAAACCACTCACATATTATCCCAATACACTGTGTATTCCTTCTGCGGTACCTTTTCCATGACCTTCATTAAAGCATTTTTTGGTGAGAAAGAGTTCTAGGGCGATTGCAGAGTACTCATTAGGCTGATTGTCATCAAATGCCTTTTCAAGGACATTGGTGTCCAACCCATCCATTGAGGCTGAGTCTCCCTGTGCTTGCCGTCTCTCTACCAACAGTGCCAGAAACTCTTTTTCTCTTTTAATGTATCCCCCATAGTGCACTTTGTAGCCTTTGGTTGTCCATTCTCATCATGGTTGGTCTTTTAAATGTTTTGGAGCTCCTGAATTGTTGGTTTAACAATAAGTGTGACTTTCTTTTTGGTCTTTTTACCACCCTCTTGATGCTACCAGACTAGTGAATGACGGGGGTAACCCTTGGGTATCTTCGCCGGGACCCGTACCCGTACCCGTGTAGACCCTACCCGTCAACCTGTGGGTTTACCCATCAAAACGAGCCTAAGATCATCCAAAACAGATGAGAAATGAAGGAAATAGTGTTAAAACATGTATTTAACAATATCTCAGTCGATTCTCATCCGTTTTGCATGTTCTTGAGCTCGTTTTAAAGCTGGCGGGTATGAGAATCTATACCCGTACCCTTACCCGTGCTTACCTGTGCTATTTACCCGCAGGGGTTTCCATACCCCTGTCATTCACTATACCAGACTTTGGCATAGTTGATAGAGGCCATGTTAATAGCCAGCATAAATGATGTTCGAGTCTCATAAATCAAATGTTTTACTGTTTACATGATCAGTGATCAAATTAGATTTCCATAATCTCTCATTGACAAGTTATGTCATTTTTTCACAATACAAATTTTTATTCACTACTACTGCCTGATCTTTTCGAAAACATCCGACAGGTAATGTTCACCTACAAGACCTGGTATCTTCATTTTGACTGTACTTGGTAATGAAGAAACCTCAAATAAGGAAGACAGTTGATGGAGGTAGAGGCTCAGCTGCTGGTTGAGGTGGCTAATATTGACTGTGATATTGTAGTTAGTAGTGAGATTACCAAGTCCCAGGTTGAGTGAATGTTGAAGCTGATGGGCTTTGCAAAACATGGTTAATGGAACCATAGCATTGTCATCATAACCACACAAGGCAAACTGAGAAAAAATCAGTACTAGAAATAAGCAACTTGAATATGTCAAACCTCCAATAATTGCCAAAAGCAGACACATTGATAAATTTTGTCATGATTTTCGCTGCTCCACCCCATGAAAATGTTCTTTCGCATAGCACAGCCATTTTCGCATGCGAATGTTTTGTGACGTCCACACACAGTAGGTTGCACTGCATGAGGAAACGAGTGGTCGCACTTAAAGAAGCACAACATTTATATTAGGAAAGGATTCAGGAATAGATGCCAAGAGCATTGGTTGACAACACGGAAGATAACCATGGTTGTTCTCTGCAAGTTCAAGGCACAGACTCTCTTGTCATGTACAAAGAAAGACCATAAGCTCATTGTCATGCAAAGTTTGGGTAGCCGCAAGAAGCGCATCACCAAGCCCAGAATGGGCAAGTCCAGCAGCAATTTTGGACTGCAACCCTGAATTCTATCCTAGAGCAACACAGTTAATGATCAGATTGCGCCAATGATATTAGCACACATTATAGTCTCCTCCGCAAAGCAAAGCAAAAAGCAAAAGGCCACCCTCACTCAGTGAAATGGATGATAAATCCTGCACTCTACTGGCATCATAAACTTCAATCACATTTTTTGCGTCTTCAGCATCAGAGTGTCTGTAGAACCAACATATGAGAAAGTACAATTATAGAGTAGGCAAGCATCACCTTTTCAGAATGCAACACGCCCCGAAAACAAGCGCATCACTGTCCTTAGTGATTGGCACGGGTGTCCTGAGGGGCATTTTTGGCTGCCCCACACCCATACCCATCGAATTCCCGTCCCGCGTCCACGGGTGCGGGATTCCCATGAAATTCCTGCGGGCTGTATATACTGAATTAAATATAAATAATAATAATTTAATAATATATAAAAATATTTAATAAACACCTCTCAAAGTTCATTCGAGGGGCTGGGAAAGAATCCGAGCACAAAATCACACCAACGAGGGTGTGGTTTCATGTTCGGCATATGTAGTAGGGCGAAGAAAAGACACCGAACATGAAACGACACCTAGTGCTCGTCACGGGTAACCCATGGGTAATTTTACCCTCACCCGCACCCACACCCACATGAAACCCGTACCCGGGCTCAAGGGTACGGGTTTATATGGGTATGGGTGTGGGTACCCGTGACATCACACATCACATCACTTCACCACCATCGTGGCAACTCGTAGCCACCACCAACGACGACCGAATGACAACACCAGCTGCAGCTGCTGTCAGTGCGAACAATGACGGGAACGACGACAACTGTCAATGGCTGCAGGTGCAGCTGTCACCACCACAAACGAGGACAACGGTGACACTGCAGTTGTAGAACTTGTCGGCTTCCGATGTCTCCTGTGAACGAGATGGGTGGGTGTACATTGTATCACTCATAATTGGTGTGTTTTCTTAAAAAGTGTACTGATTTACTAACTACACAAGTTCTGCAGGCACAACGACGTGATGGACACCAAACGCGGATGACAGTGACCACTGACGACGCCAGCTGCCAGCGCGAACGACGACGATGTTGCAGACGTCATCACCCACAAATTACAACGACACAATGCATATGTGGATGACGTGATGGTTGCCGTGAATGAGACGAGCAGGCGTACAAGGTGCGCTCATCGTTAATTTTGTACTTTTTATTCTATTGACTGCTGACTACATCCACAGAGTGACCCGCCAATTTCGGCCACTACCACCTACAACCAAAACCCCAAACATAAGCAGTCGGCACCACCTCCACCCTCGAAAATGTGCAGACACACTCGTCTTTCGAGGATGGTTTCTCTTTGCCCACACCCACCACCTCTACCACCCTCAAAAATAAGAGCATATGCTCATTTTTGAGGGCTGCCTACCACCTCCACCCTCGAAATTGAGCATACGCACTCGTTTTCGAGGGTGTTTAATTATTTAAAATGTATATAATACCATTTACTTATAGTATATATCTAATTAAATAGAATCAAAAAACCCGCCGAACCCACCCCCTTGGGTGTGGGTTTTTGGCGGGTGCCTCTGACACCACCCAAACCCGTACCCGCCCAACCCATACCCTGCTACCCACGTGGGTTTACAAACCCGTGACAAGCACTAAACACGACAAGGAAGCATACACCTTGTCACATCAGAATGGAAGGGGAGGGTTCAAACCTCCCCTCATTGCACCCAAACTCGGCTTCATCAACTGTAATGGGGGGCAGTAGTTAGTAAATAGAGTGATAATTAAAGAAATTTCAGGCGTACCTTATACACCCACCCTCTTGTCGTCGAGTCCATGGTGTTGACAGTTGTGAACAGAGTGGCTGATGTCATAAAAGGTGACGCATCAGCAAATGTCACTTGTTGCCAATTTTCTTTCTTTTCACCCAATTCTTGAGGTCCGGACCAGGTCCAAACCAGGTTCGACCCTCAGGTCCAGTCCACTCACCCCTGGACCTCAGACCTGTAAATATGGGTTCTGGTCCACCCTCACATAGAACCGAACCCAGGACCTTTGGGTTCAGTTTGGTCTGGACCCTGGTCCTCAAAGGTCCGGACCGAACTGTGGACAGTGTACGTGAGTCTGTTGAAGTCAGAGTTGAAACTCCAACTATGTCGCCGTTGATGTCAAAAATCAATGTGATTTCTTGGTTGTTTCCTGGTGATTTTCTTTTAAAATAATAACAGTTCGGTCCTGTTTGAACTGGCTCAGAACCAGTTCTCAAAATTTTAGAAATCTGAGAACCAAGAACTGAACTGACAACTGGAGTGGCCAGACTGAACTGGAACTGAACCGAATTGTCAGTTCGGTTCAGCTGGTTCTGGTTCTGCATCAGTTCAGAACTGAACTTTGGCAACACTAACATTATGGGTAGTGAACTTCAAATTTTTGACATTGATTTATGAGGAGTGAACCAATTCTTTCCATTTTTTTTCTCATAGCATCAATATCTATTCCCCCATAGGCTGAAAGTAGTTGTACTGTGATCATAGAGCCATTTGTGGTTTTCTGGTTCACTGTGACATTTCACCAACATAATTCAAGCTCCGACAAATGTGATATTTTTGGCACCACAAACCCCAGATGAGTTTGTCACAAAATTCTGCCATCAAAAGCATTACTTTTGCGTGACATGACATGGTGGTGAAAGACTAGCACTTCGGGGTTTATTTTAATGCCATTTATATTTGTATCCAATTGGTAATTAAATATTTAAAGTGCTGAATAAGCTAAAAAAAAGTCCCACACTTTAAATAAAAAGGGGCTTTCTAGCAGTTTGGTAGGCGTGGTAACTGCTAGAAAGCCCCATTCTATTTGAAGTGTGGGACTTTTTTTTAGCTTATTCAACACTTTAAATATTTAATTACTAATTGGATACAAATATAAATGGCATTAAAATATTGGAAACCCCGAAGTGTGACTTCTTTGTGGGCGAGATTTTTCTTCCGCGGACAGAGTATCGTAACCCGAAGGCCGCTCGCCCTTCGGCTTATTTGGACTTCAACCAAGCGACATTATTCGGAACATCTCAAAACCCAATAGGTCCTTTTCTCTTTCGTTCGCTTCAAAGTATCTAAACATAACTTGCAAGGGTTCATCGGAGTGGTAATGGTCGTCAGCAAGACATTAATTCGGAGAAGGAGTTCTTCCGGAATCATCCTGCTTATCGAAATGTCGCACACAAAAATGGGACCAAATACCTCGCAAGAAGCTTGAATCAGGTTTGTGAAGTGGGATAAAGATTTCTGAGCTCAATACAGGCCTTGATTATCCGTATTCGCGACAAACTGATATGAAAGCTCGGCTGAACACACTAATCGGACAAGCACAACAGGAGCTTAATTCGTTTTGGGACGCTGCAATATTCGGAGACAAAACCCAGGTATGTGCATATTTTTATAGATGTTTCTAGCATTCGACTCAGCCTGGAATAGCAAAGAGAACTCACCCTGCGCCTCATGACCCAATTCGCTCGCGATTCCGTGTCGTCCATAGAAGGCACCAAAGTGGGTGTCTCGACAAAGGAACATTCAGGGGGTGGACGTATCTATTACATCTTCCACGATGTTTTTGGCCATGCGCTCGCTTCAATCGATCCGCGGGTAACTTGGATGATCAGGCAGCTACCCGCAACTCATCTGGTTCCCAACCTAGGTTCGTCGTTCCTAATATGGCATTGGTGAAGCCCCAGATCAAGCTTCTAGAACCGCCAAGTCTGAGATGTGACGAGGAGTTGGTAAAGATATGTCATAATTGCACAAGTACAGTCAGTAACCACGGTTCCCAATACTTCTTATCAAAGTGGTTTCAGAACCGCTTCGAGAACGTCCAATAGAAATCCAAGTCGCTTATAGCAACACCAAGCGCTCTGGTTCTTTGTTGGCGGTTCAACAAGTCCAACAAATTCAGCCCTCAATATCTCAGCCTCCGCAACAAGTATGTGACGCCATTCCTCCCTCTTTGCAACCAGAAATAATATTCCGGTAGCCTCAATCTACAGAACCCGTCAATGGAAATACACATACTCTTGACGCGTTCAACACTTCTAATGGTCCACGAACTGTGTCTTCAAATTTTCATAATCGGTCACGAACCTCAGATGGGTTCATGACCGCTCAACATTGACCAGCGGACTCCTTCGAGCGGGCATCACACGGGCATCAGCAATACTGGAACAACTCCACCCCCGGAACCTTCGAGTCACCTTCCTCAACTACTTCATTGGACAAAACGGGCTGGCGCCAAAGCGTTGACGGTGCAAACGCCGTTCAGTCATTGTATAAATTCCACAATCGTCATTTTCAAGGCCTTCCACGCTTTTAGCGACACCTCAACCATTCCAGCTTAAACTGCCGTGGATGGATGCTCGTTTCCTCACCAACACGTTGCTTCCGCACCACGCGCTCTGGTCTCGAAATAACGTTGACCTCCGCATGCCGCCACAGTTTCGAACAAGAGCCTGCCACCTAAACACTTAATTCAATGATTCACTCGCGATCCAGGTGGTTCAACTAACGGTGGATCATCTACGACCCTCTATTTAATCTCCATCCACCATGACCATGAATTTGGGCCTTCATGAGATAGCAACTACCATCACTGCCTCACCCATACCTTCCAGCGGTGGTGGGTGCTTGGCGTAGGCTCGATCTGACTTTTTCATGGCACTTGAGAAAAGCTACCCGTTGGATCAGATGATGCCGAGGAACATGACCGTAGCTTACCGACGATTATAACACAGGGTACGTTTCCTATTTTGTGGAACTTCTCTCGAAAGTGATGCCAAATGTTATGCAGGTTCTTGAGCCATTCCATGATCCTTCACGCCGGATCCGACCATATTCATCTCGTGACGGACCCAAGGGATTGGTGTACCATTCATGACCAGTTCGAATAGTAAGCGAAGGAAGGCACACTTGTTACTGGAATTGTCGGTGAATTTACGTGCTACATGGACGAGAGAGAAAGGATGGCAATGAGGGCTTATCAATCGTGTAATATTTCTATAGGGTCTGGAAAATCCTATTGCCAGGATGTAGGTTAGTGTTTTCCATGCCTTTACCCATCTCAATTTTCACCAACTATTCTCCCCTGTTGTGGATACCAACCCGCCCTGCACTATTAAGGATAGCAAAAGTGGGGTTTGAACTATTTAAATGGCATAGGACACCTGCTGAAGCAAGGGAAGCCGTCACGGGAATGTCAAGAACTTGTTCTTGGTGCGTCACACAAATTGTATGGTAGACATAATCTGACTGTTGCCTGTAGTCACTGGTCAGCTCCCGAGGAAAATTTAGTGACGGTTCTACTGGGAGGCCTTGTACTTTATCATTTGGTACAGAATCACATGGGTCCGTATGTAGGACCCACTCGAAGACCTGGATCGTCGTCTTGTCCAATTAATTCCCGTTCAGGTTAGGTCTTTGTGTCTGCCAATGACACTGAAGTCGACTCTGCACTCATTGAAGAGGAGTTCCCATCATTCAACTTGTATCTTTCTAAATGTTGGATTACTTACGATGGAGGAGTGTTCAGTGGTTGATCTTCATACCGAGTATCTCTGCTACTGAGGAAGGAGATTTTTGCCTGTTTTCCAAGTTTGTTGGAGATAACTTGAACTCTGCTTAAGCCCACGTGAGCCTGCTCGAGCTGTCAGAGTCGATTGCTTGAGTTTCACATACATTTCAATTAGCTACTAGATAATTTTAACTGAATTTGATGTGTACATTGTCTCTTGCAGTCGCAATGAATAGAGTTTAATGAACAAAAGGACAAGAGGGACATAAAGGGCAAGAACAAGGAGCAAAATGGCACAGAGCATGCCTTGAGAAGGTAGTGATAGGTTTGAACACACTTTGTATCTCCTTGACCTAAGCTGATGCAGAATCAATAGAGCACCATCACAACTTAAACGTGCATACTTACTTCCTTCCAGACCCAGGCACATAACTGCCCATCATCCGACCCTCCCAGAATGAGGTGGCGATTGGAGGAGCACTGATACTTAATAAGAACATTAGGACTCTGAGGGGGGTATTACCTACGGAAACACAGCGATAGATGCCTATGTTGGTCCAGGTCAGTGATGTTACACAAATAATTGAATGGAAATTTTACAAACAGGCTACTTCTTGGCTGTGGAATGTGGAAACCACACAAAGGTTATTGACGTCGTAAAGTCGAACATTTCCATATCCACCAGTAACTAGATGTTTCTCATCAAGAAAGTCCAAGCCTATGAGAAAATTCCGGCCAGGCTCAAGCTTCTCCATAATAGCGCCTACTTGAGACAGGGTGGGTAATGAGAAAATGTTGATTCCATCCACGAGATTTGTGATTGCAAACTTTTCCCCTGCCGGACTGACAGAAAGAGAGCCTCTGAAAAGAGATCAGATTATGTATGGAGGGTAGAGTCGGTAGATACGGACACCCTCCTGTTTACCTCAATAACCTTCATGATCTTCAAGGGATTTATCCGAAGAAGTGCCCTAAAACAAGTTAAACCCATCAGCTGCAAAGGAAGTGAAGATTGCTCACAGGATGCTGTGCTGTCCCAGTGGCGAAGTATCCACAAAGGAGACTATGAGTGAGTTCTGAGTTGTGAAATTGACCGAATGAATTCGTTTTTCCTGGAGTTCCAACAAGGGGGCAATCAGTTTATGAGGTGATACATCAAAGTGTTCCCGTAGGTTGTAAACAGCAGTTTGTCGTAATCCGATGAATTGTGCATCAATGCTGAATAATTTCAGCTGGTCTCCTCCAACCGCCGCAAGCATACCGTTACAGTAATTAAGGTCCTCAATTGCACCAGGGAGTACTGCCTTCATTGCACAAGTAAAAGGAGCTGAAGCGAAACTTTTCTTGAATGTGAGCGAGCGTAAGTCAGAAGTTGCCCGTGATAGTTGAAAAAGCTTACAATAAAGGGTAAGAGTCCCAGTGCGAGATTTCGCAACTTTGATAAATGGGACGGAGACCAATACAAGTAAAGGAAGATGGACCCATCCTCCAATCCAATAGCCAATGCCGACTGGGCCTTACTCAGGGATATCCATATCATCTTCAAGATTACAGACCCAACATGTATATTCGTTTGCAACTTGCCAGATAGAACATCCCAAACTTTGATTATGCCTGCAGTGCCTAGTACCAATCCAAGTATAAGTGCATATTGAAAGGGTAAGCAAGTGTATCTCACCGCCAGTTAAAATTAAGTATCCCGTCGGTGGGACACAAACAGTCAGAAGTGATTCGCCGACAGTTCTTTGGAGATTGTTCAGAGGCTTGAACCAAACTTGTCCAGGTGAAAAGGAATGCGCTGAAATTGCCATGATGTGAGGTTGTTACGAAGTTCAATGCCTAAATTAGGCACCGTTGTTTTGACCATGACCCTAAAACGCCCTCTTGAGGGGGACGAAACAGAAATTCTTGACAGAGACCCGAAGTTGGCAAAATTCAACAGTGGTACATTACAGCAGGTGTGTTTGTCCTCATCTGGTTGATAGAGTAAGGTTGAGGGCAATATGCAGGCTTTATTTGATGCTCTAAAAGGCCAACCCACGGTGTGGCGTCTCAAGAACGCCAGACTACATGTTCTTAAACGGCTGTGCGAAGAATTCGGGCTCCTAAAATCCCTCCAAACCAGTAACTACACTAAATCTGACTATGTCTCAGCGATTATGCCATTCGTAGATCAACGCAATTACCCTGTAAGTTCATTGTCAAGTTAATCCATTCTCCAGATGATGATCCAAACGTAAGACTTCCAGAATGTGGATGGCTGAGTCTTTCGTCAATGTTCGCTTGTTTCAAAGACCAAGGGACTATCCAACAACGTATCTGAAAGAGATTCGCGCTCCTCGTTCGTCTTGTGGTGGTTTGAATATTGTTGATTTTCCTGTTTTGTTTAATGTCAGCGGCCACTTTGAGGTATGAAAATTTTGTGCGGCTTTACACTCCTACTGAAAATTGAAATAGATTATTGATAACAAGACGTATAAGCCTCTCTTGATGCAGAACCATATTTTAACACGAGATGTCATCGACCTCCTCCTTCAGAACAGTTCCTATATCCGCATTGTCTGTAAGATATGAGCCCTCTACATGTTATAGATCTATGTACTACAGATGGTCTCCACGCTGCTGAGATGCCAGCGATTATTAATCAATCAGTCTATTCTTTCCAAATCCCAATCCAAACCATGACCTTTGACATCGTCGCACTACACGGCACCTGGCAAAGCGGGAAGCTAGCAACCGAAGCAGGTCCTTGTGCGATCTTCACGACCAAGAAAATACCAATTTCGAGGCTGGATCTACAAGAAATATCAGTCGAAACGCAAATTGCACAGGATCCGAAGACTAACCAACTCCGACAGACTTAGATCACTCTCATGACTAACTTAAAACAGCGGTGGGTTGTAAAGTTTTCTTAAGGGCCAAGGATGCAACCCCGTAGTCATTTTGTCTGCAGTAGTAGGGTTCATTATCCCTTGTTGGCCTTTGTTATCAATTCCGAAATGAATGGTCCAAATTCCGCTGGTGAGGATTCTTGGACCG
>QDKV01004708.1_pt1 | contig 12753 bp, 14 predicted proteins | sample 1861101 | NCBI WGS metagenome assembly QDKV01 (sample SAMN04275158, study PRJNA302643) | Fungus metagenome, whole genome shotgun sequencing project. | isolation source: fruitbody | host: Mallocybe terrigena | place: Sweden | collected 2013 | reverse complement strand
GACCCATCCAATAATGCATAGCAAAAGACCGAAAATAAGGTGCAAAACTGGCATGACCGTGATAAGTGAGGGAGAACGTTTGAGATGTAAATGTCTCACCGGTTGACCCAGGATCTCAGACTCGGAGAGAAAACTTAGTTTGTACCAATGTGTGGCCGAAACGGATAGTTTTACACTGGAGACTGACCCTGTCTCTTTTCCCTTCTTTGCCATGCCCACCTTTCTGCCCAAACACCAAAAACCGTTCCGAAATAGGTGTGCTTTTGTTTCATTTTCGTTCCTCACCCTCATCATTATTCGTAGCCCCCAGTTGGCTCTGATGCCTTCTTTTTCGGCTGCGTCTCAAATCGTTCGGTCTACTGGCACAAGTCTTAAATAATCTGCATACTGTCACAGTATGCAGATTATTTACAGTATTACTGTGTCGCATCACGATTTCCTTGCCCCAAATTCCATATTCCTTGCGTATGCATGAGAAGAGCAGGAATAACCTTGCCTCGAAAATACTCAACTCAACTCTTAACAGTACATCGACAAACCTCGTCTCCTACCAACACCGCGGAAAAAGTACCGATAGCACTGATAGCACCACAATCATAAAAGCTTTCAAAGATACTTGGTAGAAATAAGCAGGCTCCCCCTAGGGCCGGTGGTCATGAACGCCACTTACGGATGAGTTATGATACAGCTGCTTTCCAGAACCGTGGACTTTAACGAATGAGAGAGGTACTCGGCACTTTAAGTCATTTGTGACTAACCCCCCATTGCCATGCCGCCTCTTTTCATTGTTATCTTAGGTCGATCCTCTTCTCTGGCGTCGAACCCCTACTTTTAGATCAGATCACGAGGGACAATGAAGTCGTTTCGAAAGGTGACGCCTTTCTCATCTCGGCTTGGAGTTCAACGTCCAACACAACCTGAATGTTATGTGTACCTTCTAACTGGCACAATTGGACACACTACAACGGAGCTCTTCTTTGAGACTCGGGCTGGAACGAGCACTGGCAATTACTCCGTGATAACATTATCGACGTGAAGTTAATAAGGGTCCTGGACTCTTGCGATTTCTTCGGCCTGCGCGAATGGAGAAAACTTCAAATAGTGAGTTTGCTTCTTATGCATATGAATTATGACTAATGCTCTCCTTCGCCAGCTTGGAATGCTACCATCAGCGTTGAGCAAGCTTCCGACTTGACTCTTTAAAAGATCTAATAAACCTTGCAGCCATGATGAACACCAAAAATAGTACAATTTACATCTTCAGAAAGGCCAATATTGGGATGGCCGCGTACATTTCGAGGAACAGGCTCTTGACAATGATCAGATGGGGTTCTCTCCATCACACATTATTTCCAAATTCCTATTCGAGAAAAGAGCAAACATATAAGAACGCTGTTGTTCAACACCTTGACACCCTCTCCGTACTGCAAGCCAGCTTTGTGCAATGTCACAACCGATACCACTCGTACAGCCCGATATATTTGACAAGTACGTCCTCTTGTTTGAACGCCTTCCGTACCCTCTATCTCAGTCCGTATCAACAGCATCCGCACCAATGTAAGCCCAAATGACTGCGCCTAGCATCTGCTCACTAGTGAAACTCCTAGTATGTAGGCGTAGCGAGTTATGTAATCCTCATATGGGACCACATAGATACGTTTGCCGATGAAGTAAGAGAATCCTCAATATTATGCTCTCCCGATTGGCTTCATTTGGTTGTGTTCAGGTTGAACTGATTTGGAATGATGAAAGCAAGGGTCTCTGTGAGTCTTTCCCTGATCGTCAATTGGATGTTACTCGAAATCTATTCAAGTTATATGGCTGTTCCTCTTCGTGAGTACTTCTTGCAAAACCAGAGGTTCAAATTTTATCCTCTTTTTGGCTGGTGGGACGATGGGCTAGAATCGTTATTTTACACCTTTGAGTTTCATCTTGAACCTGTTCGGTATGTTGGTTCAATTTAATGCTTCGAAGAATCAAATCGACGGACACTCTTCAGCGTACCTGTCCCCTGTATGGACGTTCGAAGTGAGTGGCTTCAGAAATTTCGAAGCAGCGTGTCTAATTTTCAGTATAGAGGTTATTAAAACCTCTTTTCTCTGTGTTTTTTTTTCATGTTCATGTTAGATGTTCCCGATTTGTCCGACTTGAAGGTTGCACCGTCGCTATTGCAGTCGAAGTTGTGGGCATCATGATGTTACTACGCATCAATGCTTTGTATCCAAACAAAAAGTGGATAGTTCGGGGTCTTGGAGGCCTCCTTCTACTTGAAACTGCAGTGAATATCTGGCTCATCAGTCGAGGCGAACGTAAGGGTTCTTCCAACTTTATCACAAAACGATAATTGACACCCCCCCTTTTCAGCTGTGATGCATAATCGTAGTTCCGGCGTACACGGTTAGCGTTTTGTGCCAGATGCAAATGGTCGTGCTACTCATCATTCTCTTTATTTAGCATGCAGTATGATATTCGATCCATCTATGTACGTGGGCTGTGTCATTGAATGTCTCCCCCTATTTAACATCGGTCGTGTAGAAGCGCTGCGGCTTCAGCGTCAGCTTGGATTCCTCTTCTTTATGATACTATCATCTTCGGTTTAACTCTCTACCGTACGGTACCACCGATGTGGCGAGAAGAAGCAGGCTATATTGTGAAAAGACTACTGGAAGACGGTCTTCTCTATTACAGGTTGGGATTTCTTCCCCAACTCCCACCACCCAAATGCTTGATGCTTTTACAGTGTAATACTCGCCGTCACATTAGTGCTAACGGTCATGATCATCGTTTCTCCACCTGGAACGAAGAATATTGCTGCCCAGTATGTTTATTGTTATCTCTTTCATGTCAATGTCCTTGTTTATGGTGCGACTATTTTCAGGACAGAACAATTGTGAGGTGCATCCATACGTGATTTAATAATATCTAATTCCATACACCGGAATACTTGAATTCTAGGGTAACAGTGAGCGAGTTAACTAAGGAATGGGTTATATATTATACAAAACTGACTCTTCATCAGGTAGCCATGATGTCAAGAATTACGCTCAACCTCCGGCAAGCACGCGTTCAGATGAACCTGTTCAATTTCTCAATCTCGAAGAAATTTCCATTTGTTGTGGACACCGAAGACCCTCTTTGAAACCATTGTCTTCCGGATAGTTCTTTTCTTAACGTCACTTCCAATTTTGAAGTGGCGATTTGTCCGACAGCTTCCCATGATGTCGGCCGGAATGAGAGGTCATCGTAATGTAGTTACTTGTTTTGACAAGCGACATGAACAAAAAAAAATGATATGCAGCAAATACAATTCTCGAATGAAGTATGACGAGCAGAGCGAACAATGAAATACATATAAATAGCCAAAATTAATGCTTTACGAGAGGATCTTGAATGGACCAAGTGTAAAAAAAAAATACAACAAATTAATGGAACATAAAGTTGTTTATTGAGCCTGGGCTTCCTGTAAGAAAAGATTTAGCCAGTAATCACAATCAAGACTAAATGTAATACCTGATCAACAAATTCCATGGCTTCTTCTCTCTTGATAGCGCGGATTGAGGAAACCTTTTGGTTGTTAAATAAAACACCATAAAACTTATCAGCAGTAACAAGCATTTCTGGCCGGAAGGTAGTTGTGATGAATTGGGCAGTAGAAGACAGGGATTGGATCATGGCTGATGGTCAATTAGACTTGAGCTTTGCGGAAATCGGAAATTACTCACACGCTACAGCTGTCCGATACTGGGCGTCCAAGTTGGCATCGATCTAGAGGTACTTCGGCATGCAATCCACGAAACTAGTCAAAAGGCGCATACCTCATCAAATAGATAAAAGGGGGCAGGGTCGCATTTTTGAATGGCAAAGACTAAGGAAATTGGAATCAAAAAGATACCAGTGTCACAACAAGGAAAAGCGCACCTAATGCAAGAGCAACAAGTGACTTTTGACCACCCGAAAGTTGCTGAATTCTGAGGCCTTCATCTACCTTTGAGTTAAAAGACACCTATCATCTGAGTTTAGCATCGGAAATGGCGAGTTTGCCTCTTAACTAACTTTTATCGATACCCCTGTGTAATTATCAATAGAACTTTGCTGAGTTTCGTCTTCTTCATTTTCAACTTCTTCATCCTGAAGGATATCAGCATTTACAATTGAGGAAATGAGAAAGGGTGACGCCTCACCTGGTCTATTCGGCGTTGGATAATCAACCGGCCGCGTCCAGCAGGGACAAGCTTTCCGAACACTTCTTCGAAATTACTTGCCACTTGCTTGAACGTTCTCTCTATAGCCTCATCCTTGCGCTGATCAAGAACCTGAACAAGTTCTTCAATAGACTGAGCAGACATATCAAGCTCCTCTCGTCTTTCCAGAAGTTGATCTCGTTGTTTTGTGAAATTCGTGTACTGCTCAAACGCCTTCTTGTTTACATGGGCAAACTTCTTCAGACCCTCATTAACAACATGAAGTTTTTTCATGAGCTGGATAGCATTATGTAAATGTAATGTACTACATATATATAAAAGAAAACACACCTTTTCCAACTTTTCGTTGATATATTTTTCGAATGCTTCCTCAGGAAGAACGCCGAGATCACGAATATTCCTGTTACATTCGTCCTTTCGTGCCACGAGCATGTGCCGCTTGGCGAGGTAGCGCTCCGTCGTTTTTTGCTGCTTCGACATTGTGCGACTATCTTCGGCTTGTTGACTTTGAACTTTTTCAAGGTTGGAACGCAACTCTTGTACTTGGGTTGTAATCTCTTCTCCTTCCTTTTCCATACCTTGCAACAGGTCAATTCAGAGATCTGTGCAACAAGTCACATAAAGAAAAGAAAGCTCACCTTGAATCGTCTTCCGGAGAGTCTCAATAGAACCATTAAGCACTTTTAGTTCCTTGGTCCTGACTTCCAAGTCTTTTGCAGAGGAAGGATCATCGCTAAGTTCTTCCAACGCGTCGAGTTTCAAATGCAACTCTGCCCTTCGACGTTGCAATCGCTCTTTCAACTCTATTTCAAGAGTATTTTTGCGCCCTTCAATCTATTTATATATATGAAACAGTTAATGTTACCATTGGAACACAATATTGAGACGAACCTCATTCTTCTTCTTATTTAACACCAGCATATCTTTCTTCCTCTTTTCTACTTCCCTTCCAAGATTGACCACCAGTTCCTCCTCCTCCCGTGTTATAGCATTCGCCAGTGGAGTCCGCATTTCTGCCGCATACGATTCAATTTTGGCTCGTAGCTCCGTCAATTCTGTTTCCAGCTCCTGGATATCCAATTCCGATTTCTCTGTCCTGTCTTTCAATCGATCTTTCTTCTGTGACAAAGTATTTCCCTCCTCGACCAGTCGGTCTCTCGAATCTTTTATCTGATTCAATTGGCCCATGGCAACAGTGATTTTACCCCCAACCTGCGTGATGTCATGCTCCAGTCTCGAAGTGGCTGTCTTGACCTCCTGAGATTTGGCTTTACTTCCATCATACTTTCCGCGGCAAGTGGTAACGCTCTTAATCGCCTCGATTCTCGACCGTCGGATGTCGTGATACCCTCCAGTGAGCGCACCTCTTCGATCGACTTTATCTCCATCAAGAGTAATAGTGTTGATACCGTGACTCTTAACATATGCCGCTGCCATGGTAAGTTCTTTGCATACGCATGTCTTACCGAAGACTTGCTGAAAGGCTTTCTCGTACTTGGGATCGTATTGGATTTTTTGGATGAGTGGCTCGATATCATGTGAATTCGGCATGGGTTGATTTTTTGGTTTGAGTCGATTGAGTGGCATGAACGTTACTCTGCCTGTTTTCTCTTTGAGCATCGCATCGAGCACCTTTGACGCTGTTTCGTCTGTATCAACAACGACGTGGAATAAACTCAAAACTACCATGAGCCATAAGAATGAATTTGAACAAATGGTATTACCTGTTGCCAGCAGTCAGCTCAACGGCGATGTTGTACTTTGGATCAGTAACGTTAAACAGGCGGAAAAGAGGGCCATAAACGCCTCGAAGATTATAGCGTTCGGCGATGCTATCGACAGCTTTCAGACCTTGACTGGTGTCCTAATATGAAATTAAGAATGAATTCTGATGTTTACGAGCACTCCTACCTTGTCCATCATCCCAGCCAGCGATCTCTCTGCAGTCCGAAGCTCGTCCGCGGCATGACTGACCAAGCTATCCAACTTGGTATCCTCTCTCCATAGATCCTTTCTCTTCTCCGTCATCTCCGCTTGTTGTTCTTTCAAGGTTGCAATATTCTCCTGTACCTCTTTTGTTCTCCGTTTTCCATCCTCCAGTTTCCCTTGTACATCCTTGATGAGTTCATCAACTTCTTTTTGCGATTGCCGTGAAGACTCCACGTCTGCCTGTGCCGTCTCCAAGGCCGTCGCTTGATTTTTCTGGTAGGCCGTGACAGAGACAATTTCTTGTCGGAGAAATGCATCTCGTTCAGGCTTCGTACGGAACTTCGATGCCCGTCCCTGTTTAGCATAAAGCGCGTTGAGTCTTGCACTAGCCTCATCAAGCCTCCTCTTTTCTGTGATCTCCAAAGCACGCTGGCCCTCCCATTCGGGTAACAACCCATCCAACAAGGCCTTTTTTTCCGTAATCTTCTCCTCGACCTCTTCCAATTCGATCTCGTAATCTTCTCTTCTTCCCCCAGAGTGTTGGTCAGTGGCCCGAAGGTCTTCCACGATACACTCGAGTTCGGTACGAGAACGAATCAAGTCGGTTAGTTCGGCTTGACTATCACGACGGCTCTGAGCGGCAGTCGCAAGTGAATGCCTTGCTTCAGAAATTTGTTTTTCGAGGTTCTGGAAACGACGGTTGTCAGTTGGTCAATGTAGAACAGGGTAGAAAAACATACTTGGATTTCCTTCTCTCTTTCGTCATACTTCTCCCTCCGTACGTTCGCACCATGGACATCCGATCTTCTGTCGTCTTCAATTTCCAAAAGAGCTTCACCCACCTCTTCCAATTCCCGCTGGTATAACGCATACTCCAAACACCTTCTTTCTTTGTCCTTTTCCTGGAACTCTTTGAGTTCTTCTTTTTCTTCCTCGAGTTCTTGCAACCGAGTCTCGATATAATCCAGGAGCTCATTTATCTTGCCACGTTTGGCGTCGGTGTCGGCCATGATTTTCAAAGATTCGGTACGTCTCTGTTCGTAGACCTTAGTTCCGGCTACCTCCTTGAGGAGAGCCAAACGTTCATGGTCTTTCGCATTTGTGAGGGCAGTAATCTGGAAGACTCTAAGAAGTGAAGCCAAGGAAGGTAAATTTCACTTACTCGACCCTGCGGTACGATGTAATAAGGATTCGACTTGCTAAAACCCGCACTTTCTAATAAATTCATAACATCTGCTTTACTAGCGCTCTTCTTGTCTAAGCTGTACTCGTCTTTCTTCTGGCCAATTGTTCTGCGAAGAATAACCTCGTCGTGACCAGTTGGAAAACGGTTGTCCGAATTATCAAACACGATTTCCACTGTCATAACCTTGAGTACAAACAAAACAATCTAATAATGGACGCACCAAAGGCCGAGAATGTATTTGACGCTACACCTTCATGTAACAATGCCTGCCTCTCTTCACGGGACATGGAGGTGTATGCGTCGGAAAGCACGAAACGAATCGCTTAAGGGTTTCCTAGTAGCGTACAGATCCCAAGAAAGCACAAGATTAGTCTTACCAGCAAAGAAATTACTCTTTCCTGAGCCATTGCGACCAACTACAACATTGTGCTTTGGCGAAAAAGGTTCAATTTGGGTTTGGTCGCGATCTAATTTTTATTGTGAAAATTTTTCAAATACTGCACGCGGCTGTAATACATACAGGACTTGAAACCTTGTATTGTGAGTGTTTTAATATACATTAGGGACCCAGGGTAGGAGGGCTAGAACAACACCAGAAAGTGGTCAAGGATTGCCAGGTGTGACTTGTGACACAAGTACGCTAATTTGAAGCTAAGTAATGTGGGAAACGAGCGGTCTGGTTGTCCGAGCTGCCACTGGGGGGAATATGCCAAGGCATAGCTCATTTGGTTGCGCCCTCATCGTTATCAATGCAGTGACACTGGCTGAAATTCATTTTGAGGTAGGGTCTTGCACAAAGTTTATTGTGAAATATGGGGAATGCCAAGTCAGCCGAAGACTATGAAACGCAGAGTAGGAAAAAAAACGGTATGAAAAAAAAGGAGTCACTTTGTTGCAGAGGAATCGTCTTTCTGATCCTTAACATCCTTTATCGCAGACGATACTTCCTTAGCCACCTTCTCCGCTGCTGAGGCAGTGGAAGTGGGTTCATGCGCATTGACCTTGGTTGCAGACTGCTTCTTATCCCCCTCAGCAGCGATGGAAATTTTGGCCAATCCAGCCTCAACAGCTTCCAATAATGTTCTCGTTTTGGCCTCCTCTGCCTGTTCGCCCTCCACCTTGGTATCACCACTTACCCCCTCGCCCTCTGGCCTTTCGATCGGTTCCGTTAAAACAGATGCTTTCGTTTCAGCCCATAATTTATCCAACTCCTCCTCCCATCCGAGTTCTCTGCAAAGATCCCTAACAACCTCATCGCACTTCCCTATAAGTACAACATCATCTGGACGTGATCCGAAATTTCCAACTCTCTCAAGATTGATCAGAACCCGTGGACAGGACGAGTCGACCATGCCCGCGAGGGAAGCAAAAGGGTGCACTGTTAATGACGTGCCCATAACGATGAGTAGATCGGCCTGTCGGAGGTTTGGAACGGATTGGACGAAGCTTTTCGGGAGCTGTAGGAGGTGAGTCTAACCTGACAAGAAGACAAAATGCAGAGACTAAAGACTTACACCTTCTCCAAAGAATACAATGTCAGGCTTAACATACCCCCCACAAATCTCGCACTTTGGGACTTCCTTCGTCTTAATATATCCTCTCATCTTCTCCCCGTCAAACTCCTCACTACAATCCACGCATCTCTGGCTCGCGAAGCTCCCATGCGCCTCGATAATCTTGCCTTCAGGGATACCTGCACGACGCTCTAGCGTGTCGATGTTCTGAGTGAAACAAGTGTCCAGGAGGTTCTTCTGGGAGAGGAGGCGAATGAAGGAGTGCGTGAGGGTAGGACGGTATTTGCCAGGGTAGAGTTCGTGGGCGAGGATGTAAACTAAGGAAAGGGTGTATATTACCGTTTAAGTACATCACAGGAAAATTTACACGCACATGGAACGGGATTTCGACGAAAGAAATTAATCTCGAAGACGGCTTCTGGGTAGGGAAGTTTCAACCTTTTTAGATTAGCCTGTTACGAGAGGTTGCTCGTCAATTCCTTTGCCCAGAAGATCCCGAGCGGCTTACATATAAACCTATCAAGGACTAGTATGTTAGAATGAAGAAAAATGGTTGGAAGAAGACTCACCCGTATCAGGCGATCTGAAATCTGGGATCCCAGCAGCAGTGCTAACACCTTATATCGAATTACATTAGGCACCATCGTCTTCGGGCAATTCAAAGCGCCAACCTGCACCGAGCTATTTATTATAGAGTCAACACACCCTACAATATGAGCAGGCGAAGGATCAACACACCATAAACACTACTTTCTTGCACTTCCCGGATTCCATATATTCCGCAAGAGAAGATAAGTCATTTCCTTTCAAGACTTCATTTTTAAGCTGTTTGTTGATCTGGTTGGGTTTATTAAAAAACATTTTCTTTGTTCCTGTGGTCGTTTCACGGTAGAGATTTCAGACTTTGATAATGGTGTCGAACTCCATTTATATAATTATGTAATGATCGACTATCGACTCAGTGATCACTTGATTTCTTTGGAAAAAATCTGGTTGTCGAGCATGATGAGTAGTGATTGGCACAACCTATACTAAAATCCCGGATTTGATTTCTTCGCATTCAAACTCCCTCATGCTTCAACTTCAAGTTTGAAACGACGGGAGCGGCTTGTCGATCCTTCCAAGCGTAAAACTGGTTGCCGAAAGCGCTTGTCTCCATATAAAACACTGGAGAAGAAGTTTGTTTAGCCATACTATGAAACAATGCATTGAAAATAATGAATGTTTATACAGACTTGTCAACGGTCCACACATGCACGCAGCAACCACGACGGTACAAGTTATCCAAACCTCCCTCGAGAGCGCTTTTGCAGCAAGCAGGATGATGGAAATCATTAGTAGCTCAACCCCAAACATCATGAGCACGGAGGGTGTTCGGAGTATTTTTTCATATGGGTCCTGGTTGCCGTCGGGTATTTTTTGCAACGCCTTCATGGCTGATGATGCTAGGTCAACCTGTGACCAGAAAATGGACCGATATCTGCAGGCGTTGGTACGTTGGGACACCGAATAATCAAAATCCAAGTCACGTAGTAATGGATACCTGCACTTCATCAGTTTTTTGAATTCTTCAAAAGTCCTTCTGGCGTCTTCACTACTCGGATCGGGCTGCGTATTTTCGTTGCCAAAAGAATCTTTAAATCGCTGTCTCATCAAAGAATTGAGGTTGAGGAGATATGTGGCTTCTTTGATTTTTTGTCGGAGGACGAGCGTACTCAGGACGCCAGTCGCTGTGCCACTGATCTCGAAAATGAGTCCACTGAAGGCAAGGACGTTGGCAGTCCTACTGATGGTTGATGGTGGAAGTGCGATGGTGAGTGAAATTATTTGGGCTTGTACGCCTGCAATGAAGGCAGCCTGTCTTAAGTTCTTAAATAAATCAACTACGACACATTACATGTCCATACGTACCACTGGAAGAAGAGTATTGAGTCCCTCAATAGATGCTTTATGTTGTTCCAATTCCGCTTCTATGTAATCTGACCATTTTTTAGAGAGGACGATTTCTATGTTCGTTTCAAATGTGGCCGGTGCTAAGGTCGAGGGATTGGCCATCTTTCGAGGATATAAGCAACAACGGTATGAATGTTGAGATCCGCATCTGCTGGAATTATATTATCTTTGTGCTATCCATATGAAGAAGTAGACGGACTGGGCGCTGGGCGCCAGGAGGGACAGCCTTCATATGCCAATAGCTGATTCGTGCCAGTTTGAATCGAATCAATTTACATAATGCCATGGCAATGTTCTTCAATTTCAATCTCCAGAATAACATCCCATTTTGGAACTAATACTTTCCATAGGTAAACACTTCATCCCCTTCAACAGGCCAATAAAAGTTTCCCATCGTCAACGTCCATCTGGGTAATACATATATGAACCCAACAATGCCAGACAGATACGTCGAAATTATGGCTTTTTCACCACAAAACCATGAATAAATAGTATGCCAGATAGTGAGATAATAATAAAATGGACTCACCCCATTTCCACTGCCTAAAGTTTTCCAATTCGTAACTGATTTCAGGTACACCCATTACATTGCAGAAGATGTGGGCGGTTATGGGAGGCCAGAGGGAACCAGTACGGAGGAAGAGATAAGATGCATGTATACCAAAGAGTGTCGTATATGATAGTTGGAAAACTTGAAAACGATTGATTTGAAATGCGAACTCGAGAGCTTATAATGTCACTACTCACGAGACATAAAAATGGCCCGTTTAGCAGCAGCCTTATTACGGCCATAACGGTTGTATGTGTCCCATGCGTGATGGGCATGTGCTGTGACATATAAGGGTAGGAGAGGTCATGAGGCGCAAAATAATGGGTATGTTATTGTGAAGTGTCACCTAGTCCAAATGTAAGGGGGCCAAGGAATATCATACGCGTTTTGGAAGAGCCTGCGAGGTGATATACCGAGAGAATACAAGCGCGAAATACAATTTCTTCGGTGATAGGTCCCTGCACAGCCGGATAAACACCCAGTTAGGAAGTAATGTATGAGCTCACAGTCCAGAAATTCCGAATGCCTTGAATTCCAAAAAATCGCGCGACCACATGAGTCCTCCATCTCCAGTTCCTTTGACCTGGCAATTGACCTCCCAGGAAGGCACCGAAAAATGGGCCGAGAAATAGAATTGGAGTGACAAGATGTGCTTTATACGACCGAATGCTGAAAACCTGGGAAGGGGTATCATGAAGAAAGCGAGAAAGGGAAGGGGTCAAGACTCCCAGACGAAGGAGAGTGGCGTCGAGTGCAATGTCGAGATTCTGGGGCAAAAGTCGGGATAAAGGTATAGAAACAATAGGATGAAGGAACGTTACCTTCCACTTCACACCGACCTGCGACCACAACATTACAAACACTCCCAGGCAACATACGACTGTAGCAGCAGATACGGCAAATATCCTGGCACGTATAACGTCGGGATCATCTCTCCATCTTTCTTCTTTCAGCTTCCCTCGTGGAATGTCCCCATTTCCTTGAGGTATTGCAGCAGGCGTAGAAACGAAAGACAGTCGTGCGTTCTTCGACAAGTATAGAGAACCGACGTAGGTTGTTCCCAAGAGCAAGGACATGAGGTGTGCAGACGTCGTTGAAAGCAACGGTTGTAAAAAGAGTAGTTGCATAGTGTGGACTGGAAGAGAGGACAATCAGAATCAGTCCACGAATGGTCAACACTATTCCTATTGTTCGAATCTATTAGATCAACGTTTGTACCTTGAGGCTTTCATCTACGGTTGACCGGGACCTCTTGTACACATTTAAGCAATATATTAATTTTCGACCAAAGGTTCCCAATGCCTTTGAAATAACTGTTGTTTGGGACTGGTTCGCAAATATGTAAACTGGGACAAATATACGTCTCTTCCTAACAACTCCGGTCATCATCCGACATATTCTCAACCACCTAGTATGCAC
>QDKV01004709.1_pt1 | contig 12774 bp, 11 predicted proteins | sample 1861101 | NCBI WGS metagenome assembly QDKV01 (sample SAMN04275158, study PRJNA302643) | Fungus metagenome, whole genome shotgun sequencing project. | isolation source: fruitbody | host: Mallocybe terrigena | place: Sweden | collected 2013 | reverse complement strand
ATCCAAGTCGGATTCACTCTCAGACTCGCTTTCAGGGTCTGTGAGCATAACAGTATCACCAGAATGTTGATGCACAACCTGAAAAGGTTGCGAGTGGCCAACTCCACCACCAAAAAAGCGCATGACCATATCACGATCGAGAAAACTGGTAGTAAGGTCAGACAATTTCACCCAGAGTACTAAATGTGGAAACTCACATGTTCACGTAAAAATTTGTCCAGTCCTCACTTTCCGCTTGTGTTTGTCCGAATCGGAGACGACGTGCATTAGTTTTAGCAACCGGAAGCAGCTCATTCGTCCGCCCACAGGAAAATGCAGGTATCAAATGACAAGCACGGATAATGTGCCGTGGATCAAGGAAACCAAATGCATCCTCGTCAGAAGATGGCACGAAACCGATTTTAGGCAATCTTGCCCTCCGGAATCCATGTGTATACCCAGGCTCTGCACCAAACCACCGAACCCACAAGAATTCCATTCGGCAAAGCTCATTTCCGTCCGTAACACCCTCATGAGAACAAAAAACGTTTGCATGATAGATTCCGAGGACCCGTGCATACCAGTATGGTTCAAGTTGTGAGTCAATGGCATTGTCGGGAGGAGGTGAATGCACCATAATGTCAGGGCAGCTTTTGGGATTCAGGGTATCGGTTTGCCGCTGAATATCATATGTTGTGTAAAATACTTGACAGGTGCTGACCGAATAAACTCTTCCTGAAAAAATGCGTACTGATTGGTGGTCGGCTGGTGTGAACGAGCAGTGAGTGTCGCCGTCAAAGTCGCGACCAAGCAGGCGACCAAGGAGATGGTCCTGCAGTTTCGGCAAGAAACCCTGGGGAATGAAAATCCAAATGGGGATCACCTAGCAAATAGTATAACACACTTACCTTGTAGGCAGGATCAGCAGAGCGGCTCTTCAGCAAAGCGTAGATGTCAAACCACTCATTCTGGGATGGTGAAATGAAGTACCGCAGGTCAGAGTCATCGGTTACATCACTTTGATGCTTATCTCTGGAGGTTTCATTCTGGGGCTTATTGGGTCGCAATCCATACCGCTTCTCCCGAAGTTTCCGTCGATGGAAAGCGGTTTGCGCTCGTTCTAAGCGGCGAACTTTTGTTCCAATTTGCTGTGCTGCTTTACGTTTGTTGGTAAGTTTATAGAGCTGTTTCACTAGTCGGTGGCAAAGTTCCCCCTGTGACGGTGTGATCAAATGTAAGACGACTTCAAAGACTTATAGTTCGATAGTTCAATCACTCACCAACTGCGATGAAAATCCATCAGTGCCCCCGAAGAGTCTGATAGATGGGACATAATCTCCAAGCGCATGCCACTTGTAGGTGAAGAGATTCAAAGTTTTTGTGCGTTTCCCTCCAGCACTTGAAACTGAGTCCACTCCTAACGCCAACCGCCGGGCCTCCTCCCGTCGTTTTCGCGCCTCAACCTCACGCGGCAGTTCAAAGGTCTGAAAATGTGAGCAAATGGAGTGGTCAAAGTCTCGCATGAGCTTTCCCAGTTCTGTAGTCAGGGCCTCAAGATGCTTCAATGTGGTCTCAGTATGAAGCCGCATTTTTGCGAAAGCATGCCATTCCGCCACTCGAAACAAGAGTTTCATAAGCCGAGAATTTTCTGGTTCTGGCAGTAAGCTTTCGAAAGTTGGGATGCTACACTAAATGGAGATTAGTGTAAAACACGAGTTCTATGGTCGAGATAGAAAAGAATATACCTGTAATAGGTCTTCGAAATCACGTGCAGCTAACTTTTTCATTTCGGATGCATTACTAGACCAGCCACGTATGGTAGACCCAAAACTCATAATTTGACGGTATCTGCAAGAATATAAGTTTGTCAAAAATTCAGTACAGACGAGATAACAAAACCTTTCATCAAGTTCAGCAACCTGACGTGCATGAGGTGCCACTGCATACAAAATTCGGACTAGGTGGGTAAACAGAGCTTTCCAGACCCCTAACTCAAACTCATGCATGAAATCGACAACAAGCATAGAGTGGACATCGAAATCAGGTCCAAGTCGATCTATAAATGCATTCTACAAGTGTATTGATTATTAGAAACTACGGATAGATAACACAGATAACACACCATTGTAGGAACGGACGAAGTTGGTTTCAAGAGATCTTCAACTGCGCGGCTTGTGATCGACCGTGCCTTCTCGTAAATCCAAAGGCGAGCTTTTTGAATTTGGTTGAGCATGAAGGTTCGTGGATTCTTGAGTCGAAATTTGGTGTCCCGTTTCATGCCCATCTTGTCCAACTGCTCCTTTGAAATGAAACACCGTGGACATGGACAGTTTCCCTGATCCCTAATCGTTGCAAGAAGAACTCTGTTACAGGATATAAATCAGTAAGCAATGTCAATAAGCATGACAACTTACTTCTCTGGATAATCCGCTGAATATGTAAATATGCGGGGATAGACTCGACGCTCAATACCGCCATGACATTTGATAACAATGCCATATTTATACGCATGGAGAAAGTCATCGTCAAGCAGAATGAGCCAGATGGCGTGCATAAGCTCTTGACGACAGTGAGTGAGAATACTCTTTTTTTGTGTATTCCACCGAGCATGAATTGAGCTTAGTAAGTCCTGGAAGGAATCTGAAAGGGAAGGGATGTAGGCAAGGTGATAACAGGCTTGAGACGAGGGTTCTGAGCGGATGTACTTCGAGATATTCCCAAGAAACATGTAGATGGGCCACAATTTCGCAGTTCCGAAATTCGCGAGATGGGTGGTATCTGACCAGAACATCAGGGCTGCGACCACCTTCTCACGTTTGCAGTCGGGGTCATCAGGAGGGAGCGCAGCACGCTGAACTGAGTCATGTTCTTTGAGAAATGCGTCAGAATTGTAGAGCTCGGAGAAGACCCGTTGCTCTTCTCCAGATTTCGGGCATTTGTGGAAGAGCCTGAACGGTGAATAGTGAAATTTGGAAGCCAAAGGTGACGTGAAGGCTGCTTGAATGATGGTTGTAAGTTTCCGAAAGTGAAGACCAGGTATGTCTATAAATTGCGAGCGAGTGTTTTTGTCTCCAGAGGGCACTTCGATCTTCACGGATGTCTCCTGGAAGCCCTTGAGGTGAGGCGATTTCTCCTCCTGTTGATCTCGTTTGCGATTTTCACGAGCCGCACTGAAATTCTTTGGAAGGTCATTGACAGAGAAATCGGGGTGATGCAGGAAATCAACAAGACGGTCAATCTCAGCATGGGACTTTGTGCCGCTGCCTGAATTTTGCCAATGAAGCAAAATGTCGACTGAGGCGTTTGAGAGTGCCGGTTTCGGTAGGTCTTCCTCGTCTGATCGAGTTTCAGGGTCTTGCGATACATGATCATGATGTGGTGAAGCGGGAAGTGAGTCAAGAGGGACAGAGTGGTCTGGGTCATACGAGGGCCGATGGGGGTACTCCCGCCACAAGCCGAATATATTGGCCATGGTCTGGATTGTGTCCCGGACAATAAGGCGGATACGTGGAAGAGTAGGAGTCGCTTGAGTTTCGGTGGTGGTAGCAGGAGCTGGCTCTGGCAAGCAGTCCCTATAACGTGCAGGTATCCGGCGTTTTCTTTGGGGCCGACGACCTGGTAAGTCCAATTCATGGGTCTGAGATAGATTTATCGCAGATGCAACAGGAGAACGAGGCAGCGCAGGATGACTTGGAGAGCACAACGGCGATGGCATCTTGGATGCACTGGCATCTAGTGAATCAATAACCACACTGGTCGACGCAGAAGATTCAGGAACAGATGCAACTAAAGATGGCCTATAATCGGGCATTGTATTTCGTGAAGTGGGCTGACAATTTTGTCTAAGTTGCCAATCCGAAACAAATGAAATTAATAAAAATTACCTCTGAGTCAGTGGTTTCGCTTGGGTGGTTCCGCTGCTGTTGGATAACCATCTTTCTTTGCTTGCTTCGCTCTGCCAAAGATTTGCGTATCCTGGCTGAGTGAACGACGTCCCTTTGATGAGCCTCACATTTATTTTGGTGAGCCGAGAGCGCGCGGGCAGATTTCCCTGTAAAGGGGCAACCTCTGACACAGGTGAACATGATGAAAATTGTGGTAAGGTAAACAAGCAAGTGGCGTTTTGCCATCGCAGAAGATGGTGTTAAAGTCAAGATCCGTTGCGAGGCTGCTTAAAAGCACGCCGATGTCTGCGGATTTGTCTGCGCGTCGAGTCGCATAGCATCCTGCGAGTCAACAAGCTATAGATCAAGGGTACTGAAGGAAAACCGATCAGAGACGTACATCTTCATGTCATATTTCGTGCATCTTTTCTTTTCAAAGATCTCATCGACATCCTTATTGAGCTCGTATCGTACTCGTATGGGGTTCCTCGCAGCCTTTAAGGCTTCCGGATTGCTCTGCATAATCGATATAAGAAACCCAACGGTGGATAAAATTTAAATCACAAACGCGCAGCTGTCTCTGGAATTTCGGGATTGAATGGATCTAACCGCGTTGACTCGAACAATGCTCTGCAGGTGGACCGCGTTGACTAGGATAACGCTCTGCCTGAGATACAGCCTCATTGTCTTATTGATGATGTTCAAGTTGTTCTACTATGTATCGTATCAATCGTAACAAACAAAGTGTGTCTCTTATGGATTAGAACATCTGCAACATCTGTAGATTTGACCTTTTTCTTGGGGAACAGGCTGCTATCGTTACGACAAAATGTCTTAGCTAATAGATGGTGGTGGTATGAGAAGAAAGAGAAAGGCGTGGGCCTTCAGCGGTCAGGTGTTGATGCCCACGAAAAGTTTAGCAGTCGGGTTACTCAAGCCGTCAGGACCGCCTGGGCCCGACTTTGCAACATTGGCACTGTATCATCGGAGCGTCCGCATTTTCACACGTTTTCCTCTTTGCACCAAGACCATTTCGTTGTCTCGTCGATAGTGTAAAATAAAACATACTAAGTTATCGTATAAAATTTAAATCAGCAAATATCTAACTCGATACATAGAAATCATGAAACGTAAATGCATCGACCCAGTGCATCAGTTTATTGATTTCGAGGCGGCAGTGGATAATAGTGACTCGGATGGAGAGGAAGACAAGGAGGATGCCATGAACGGTATATCTACACGGATCTAGATCGACAGAATTTTTGCTCACTGTCGCAACTTATTAGATGATTTCATTGAAGAAACCACTGTCGACAGTCAGCATACGCCGTGGAGGCATTTCGAGGCCACGGACGGAACCCAGGATTTTATCGCTGCACTTGAGGAACGTGTCTCCTCCGGTAAAGGAACTACAGAGCGTTTTGCAGAAAGCAACCGGAAAGAACGCCCACTCGAAAGTGAACCTGCAATCACTTCCTCTATCGACATTATCACCAGATTGCCCACTCACGACGATTATCCCCTGTGGCGGGTTCGTTGCAAGGTAACTCTTGTTGGAGTTTCTTTCGTTATGTCTTATACGTATTTTTGGTCTAGCAATCCTTAGAAGATCAGATCGTTTTTTCCTTGCTTAAGTTGGCCCTCCCACGGCATGAAATACGATCCGCCTTCTCACATTGGTCAGTGAGAGGTTGGGTGTATTTGGAGGCAGCGATGAACAAACTTTTGCATAATTTCCTTCAACGCATACCCGGAATCATTCACACTCGCTCCGGCTTAATTCTGGAACATATCGACTTCAGTGACGGGGTGAAATTGCTATCGATGCATCTTCCTATGGCCAGGCTTGGGGGGTGGGTTCGGGTTCTCAAGGGAGTTTACAGGGGGGATGTAGGCTTCATCACATCGATGGAAAGCGGGGGAGTCCAGCTACTCCTCGTTCCTCGCCTCTCACCACGTCGGGCTTCTGAGGGACAGGTCCGCCCCTTGCCCGCATTATTCGACCATGAGGATCATGGCGTTGAACCTGTCGTTATCGACAGCAAAATCTATACGTTCAGAAGCAACCGGTTTGAACATGGGTTGATCACCAAGCCATTCGGTTTTGGCTCTATTTCGGCGGCCGTTTCCTGCATGCCCCTCATTTTGTTTTCTCTTTTCATGGCAAGTCGTCATCCGAAATTGATCGCATCCGAGTCTACATTTCCTATTCCCTCAGAATGGGATTTTGAAGAAGGTGATCAAGTGTATATTGTGGACGATTCCTATCCACCTGCTTACAAGTCTGGTGTCATCTCCACCCTTCGGACGGATTCGGCAGACGTCACCACCGAGGAAGGGATTGTCTGCCTTCCTTGGTTTAAAATTTGTAAAGTCATATGTGAAGGGGATTTTGTGGAAGTTACTGGTGGGACTTTTCGAGGGTGGACGGGTTGGGTGGACGGGATCCCACTCTACAGTCAAGTGGTGAATATAATTCCATTTGGGGACCAGGACAAGCTATTGTCTACTCAGGTGTGTCAAATACAAAATGAATTTCCACCTCTACCTCTGTATTCATATTCATCTCAGACATTCGAAACACATGCAAATTCATTGAAGCATACCACCGTTCCCCATGTACTTGCCAGAATGCACCCGAAGGACAATGGTGCCATTCCGTCTGAACGTGTTCCGTGGCTTGGTACAGAAATTATCGTAACAGGTCGACATGCGTACAAGACTCGTAAAGGTGTTATCACAAATGTGCTTCACAATCAGCATACACCAAGTGGTCTTAGAGTTGAGGTATGCCTGAATGTGCCATTTAGACATGTGGTTCTGGACTATGATCACGTTGGAGAGGCCAGGTCATTGTTATATTTTTGAATCAAGTGAAACGCTACTGATTCTAATTAATCAACAGCCGCGGTCTTAAGTTACATCACTGTGCGCCGCCAACAAGCAAACTCTTCGTACCTCATAACGGGGCTTCTGAACCCCCGAAATTGATTCAACCCTCTCCGAATTCGCAATCTGCGGCCTCTGCTCACGATGGCCCAGGTTATGCAACTCCAATGCCTCAAGCGTCTTTTTCTTCCTCGCCAGCCTGGGATCCCGGTTCTTCCACACCACGACCTGAGTCCAATCACCCCTCGCTTGTTCCCCCTGTTCAAGTCAGCGTTCAACACGTTTTATTTGACTCGCGCCTTATGAACATTGACCTCAGAGTCATGGTTACAGGGGGGGGCTTCATTAAAAAGGAAATGACTGCCTCAGTTCAGACCATGGATGGGCAGCTTAGTTTCAAACGCCAAATCTACAAGAGGTCTGATACCCTGCACCCCGACTGGGTCACTCCAAGATACCCAAAGTTAACACGGGACAATGGCCTGTTTATCGTTATCAAAGGCGAACATTGCGGCAAGTATGTTCTACGGATTCACCACCGGTATGATGACGACGTAGCGATTGCTACTGTGGCTGTTATACGTAGAGTGGCCGGACTTGTGGATAATCTCACGGGGGAACTCCTGGAATTTGATGCATCCGATCATTTGTGTGCATGTGAGGTGTCGAAAGACGACAAAACGTTACATCATTCTCTGGTGAATCCACTTCGGGAGAGGGCCCGTAGAACACGGGCAAGGTAGTATATTATTTAGTATAACAATGACGAATTACTTGTTACTGGTAGCATGATTTTACTTCAAGTAGTGAAATGGCTCACTCCTAGCCGACATGTGAGAAACTGAGATCTGCGTACACCTTCGGGGCTCATCGCAGATGCTAAAGCAGCATTTGACTGGCTCGTTATAGGACACAGCCTTGGCACTGGTGTTTCTGGTCCACTCGGCGCTCAATTTAAAGAAGGCATTGTGTGTAAAGGAATCGTCCTCCTTGCGGTGAGTAATCCTCCAAAGCGTCCATTGCTGATCAATGAGCTGACGTCTATGATAGCCATTTTCCAGCGTAGCGTGACTCATCGTTGACGTTCTTGTGTGCGGACGACGGTTAGGGCCGACTTCACAAAACTTCTCCACAAACTCGATTGTTCCCTAGGCGTTTGAAGGCTGATTTTGGTAACACGGAAATTAAAGATGATGACTATCAGGATCGCCGTCGCGATTTACATACAGTACGTGCATATGTTATACTACATAGTTTAAAATTGTTGACATTCTTGTGTGTGCGGTATAGCCGCATGATAAAGCACAAGGGTCACGGTTAGGGCCGACGGTTTCCTGTATTGAAAACATGCTTGGTTATCCTTTCTGGCAGGTTCGCTGCAATGTTAGGTTCTTGCTCGACTCGTCCCACAGTATCTCTACTTATCAATGGTTTCTCAAGTCAAGCTCATCTCAATCAAATGTGCTTCTCCATTTCAGGGCGAGAGTTGTGATAGCCGGAGGATCTGGGTATGTCTATCTCTACTTACATCAATGGTTTCTCAAGTCGAGCTCATCTCAACGCAAGGAAACGTGCACCGTGTTCAAAGATGTGATAAACAAAGGTAATCGAATACGAGAAACAACAAGCTTTCGAGGAAAAGACGGCCCCGCTCAATCTTTGGCAATCTAGCGTATATTTAGCGTGCGTTAATTAATTCACACCTAACAGAATTTCACCTTTTGCTGGTACTTTGCCAGTTGACTCTCAAATTGAGTCTTCGCAATGGTGACGACAGCTGAAACAACACGGGGATCGTTGATTAAAACTCCAAACCACCGGCCAGCCTCCTTCGGTAAGTATTCGTCGGGTAGACGAACTGTAGGTGAGGAACCGGGTGGAGCAGAGGTTCGCGATTTTGAAGGAAAGAGAAGCAGGATGACTTCGAAAATGACGTTGGCGTACCAGTAACACTGGCTCTCGAATAGGGCGTAAGTCGGGGCTATCTTGTGCACCACATGAGCGAGCACCACTAATTGAAAAAGACATAGGCCTTCGGGATCGTATTGCCGCATAGAGCGTCCCAGGTCCTGCTTCTTCACCCCCAAGATTGTATCCTCGGCCTCAAGTTTGACTGCTGGGGATGATCGAGATGAGGAGCGCGTCGCAGCCACCGCCGCAGAAAGAGATCGAGAAAGATAGGACGAGGATGGGGGTGTGGAATTTGATGGCGAGGCATGGACATTCGTTGAAGGAAGTAGAGGAATCATCGATTCGGAGAGTGGAGGAGATGGCCGGCCCAGGGCAAACACTTGAAGAGAAGTTGATGCAATGTTAGACGCTGCCGCTGACATGTCTTGCAAGGCCTGTTGTATGCTCTCGAGGACTGATTTGCTGTCTGGAGAAGCGATGAAAGACTCGAACATGACATTGTCTTTGACGGAACGGATGGATGCATTACGTTCGATGATGAAGAGATGATTATTCCCTGTATCCCCATCGTCGACACTGACAGTGAGCGACTCGTGCTGAGGGCTTCCTGTAGCCTTGTTAATGCCGACAATAGACACATTATGTCGTTCGTATAAGGCGTGCTTGGGATCATCCGAAACCTTTGCAAGTTGAAAATAAGTGCCGACAAATTGCTTCGGATTGGAGCGGAGACTTGGGTCAAGAAAAGACGAGAAGGGGTCCTCGTCCTCGTCGGAAGACATGGTATGAAGTCAGCGAGGAGAGGGAAAGAGTACCTTTTATCATGATAGTGAGTAGGAGGCTGTTTGCGGCCGTTGGTGTCAGTTGATTGAATGTAGATAGGAAAACTGGGACTTGCGCGCGTTCAAAGGTATCAGTGATTGAATGTAGATAGGAAAACCGGGACTTGCGCTTCAGTTGATTGAATGTAGATAGGAAAACCGGCGCGTTAGGTGTCAGTCCATTGAATGTAGTAGGAAAATGGGGACTTGCGCGTTACAATTGACTACATTCTCCGTGTCCTCCATCGTTCGGTCACTTCGGATTTCTCACTTAAAATTGCTCCAACTGGATTCATATTTTGTATGTAGGTAAAATAATATATACAGAATACATTCCGGGCATTTTTTGAATGAAAATATGAGCATTTGTAGATATGCAAAAAATAGGTGTTTGTCACACTGTGCCGACTGAACCATTCATTCAGGCCGTCACTGGTTAGAAGGTTAGGCTTTCGTCTTTTATTGAAAATTTGTCGGACATTTAAGATTCGCGTTACAACCAAATTGAGGTTGTAACAGTTGTCAGCTGTTACAGAGAGTTGGGATTTCACGAGAGTCAAGGAGAATAATTTTTATTGTAACGCATTACATTTTGAGTTATCACGCGTGACAGCTAATTGCAGAAAATGACGTCGAGAGACATAGAGAAATTTTTGTAATTGGACTTATAACTTAGTCGTCATACACTGGTCTCATGCCTGCCTATAAGTCAGCTGAGTTCATTCAGGACAACAAGCTTGGACAAAGAAGGTACTGAATGTCGTCAGTTCTCCAGAGCCAAAGATCCGAAAGAATGTGCGCCGAGAGAGGCTATCTTGACATCACGGCTTATCCTACAGTAAGGCATAACAGGAAAATATTAGTTCTTTGACGTCATTATCTTTCTGCATAACCTACGAGTGTCAAGCATTCTGCAATTGGGTGTAAATTGGCATAGTGATTATATTTCATAAATTGGCAGACAAGAAGTAACAATCAACGGTACCTAAAGACATCACAAGCAATATGAATAAAACAGAGTCCACTGGCCTACCGGCAACCAAGTTAACATAAGTAAAGTCCATGTCAATCGTGGAAAGAACTGCTTGAAATTGACCTAATTCTTGCATTGTCCAATGACGCTACTCATTTTGCATGCCAGAGCTTGAAATCTGCAATAAATTTAGCAAGTATTAATTCAGAAGTAAAATAAAATCACCTTTTCCAGGTATCTTGCATGTTGACTCTTAAAATGGAATTTCGCAATGGATACGACGGCTGCAACAACACGGGGATTGTTGATTAAAACTCCACACCACCAGTCAGCCTCCTTGGGTGAATAATCATTGGGTAGACGAACCATAGGTGGGGAAACAGGTAGAGGAGAGGTTTGTGATTTCGAGGGAAAGAGGGACGGGATGACCTCAAACATCACGTTCGCAAACCAGTAGCTCTGGTTCTCGAATAGGGCGTAAGTCGGGGCTAACTTGTACACCACGTGAGCGAGTAGTACTACATCGAAGAGAGATAGGCCTTCAGGATCATACTGCCGAATAGACTTTCCCAGGTCCTGGCTCACTACCCCCAAAATCATATCCTCCGCCTCAAGTTGGATAGGGGAAGATCGCGCTGAAGATCGCGCTGCAGCCACTGGCACCGCTTTCGCGAGAGACCAATAGATAAAGGTGGACTGCGGAGCGGGTATGGAATTTGAAGAAGTGATGTGATTCGTTGAAGGAAGTAGAAGAACCTGGGATTCGGAGAGTGACTCGGAGGTAAATGCCCGTTCCTTAAAAGGTTGAAGAGATGTCGACTTAGATGCCGCCCCCGACATGTCTTGCAGGGCCATCTGTATGGTCTCGAGGACCGATTTGCTGTCGGGACATTGAGTGAAGTATTCGAATATGTCGTCGTCCGATTCAATAGAACGAGTGGACGCCGTGCATTTGATGATGAACATGTGTGTCTTATCTGTGTCTCCATCGAAAACCCTGATAGTGAAGGTCTCGTGTTGAGGGTTTACTGTACCTTTGTTAACGCCAACAAATGTCACTGTATGCCGACCTCGTAAGGCATGCAAGGGACTGGTCGAACCCTTTGCCAGTTGAAAATAGGTCTTGACAAATTGCTTTGTATTGGAGCGGAGACCTGGGTCAAGAAATGCCGAGAAAGGGTCCTCGTCCTCATCGGAAGACGCCGTCCCCCGCCTAGAGAAGAGGGGGAAAGAGTAAAACCCCCTTATCGAGATAGCAAGTATCGATGGAAGGCTGTTCATGTGTCAAAACCCTGGATTACACCTAAGATATAATACATCGAGTCATTGAATGAACACGTACTCATGAGGTCAGCACAACAAGAGATAGGATGGCAGCGGACCGTAGAATTGTAAGCCCGCGTTCAACTCAGCCTCAAATCTCAATGTGGTGGTACGAGAAGAAGAGGGTAGCGTGCGAGTTTTGGAATCTGTTGAAGTTTCAATATCGGCCCCACCCGATGTTTGCGACTTCATGCGGACCTTTTTATGTACATTCCCACTGGTTGTCAATTGTACATGATTCTTCGCCGACACTATTCTTGGCTATGCACAAAGCACTCATCGAGGGCAAAGGTGTGGTAACTGGAAAAGAAAGAAGGCGTGCGAAAGTGTAAGGCACATTCCTGATGTGCGCAAATGTTCCCAACGTCGTGTATTTCCGAGGCCGGTCTCACTTTTTCAGTTACGCCCTCGGTATGTCCTCCATCCCCTCCCCTCCATGACTAGTACATTAGATAGATAGATATTTTAATACATTAGATATGTTTTTTAATACATTAGATATGTTTTTTAATTGGAACGGACCGACTATCCGACGCTGAAACATTTGGCCAATATCAGTAATGTGCCCCGAACTTTTGCACAGCTTCTCTTTTCTGCATCAGAGTCAATCCAATAAGAGGCTCCATTAAATTTCTGAATCCCATTCTTTCTTTTGGCTTGGTTACGTGATGAACTCTTGAACGGGACATGCTGGCATTGTGTTACAATGTGTACAAATATAATTTATTGCCTGGTGCAGAGTAAGCGGGCCATAATTATTTGACAAAGCGAATCCAAATCGGACATTGTTTTACAACATCTGACCTTTATCAGTTCGGTCCACTTCCACCCAAGTTGCAAACTTGCGTCAAATATTGTCAAGCACACTCTGCTTTCACATGCTTCCTTTCTCTTCTGTAACCTACTATTCAACCTAGAAAGCTTCTTTCGACGCTTTGGGTGCACCCGTGTCGCACCAATAGACTAGTCATAAGCGCCCGAACCAATTAGTCTA
>QDKV01004710.1_pt1 | contig 12778 bp, 10 predicted proteins | sample 1861101 | NCBI WGS metagenome assembly QDKV01 (sample SAMN04275158, study PRJNA302643) | Fungus metagenome, whole genome shotgun sequencing project. | isolation source: fruitbody | host: Mallocybe terrigena | place: Sweden | collected 2013 | reverse complement strand
AAACACAGTAATAAGACATTCTCTGTGTGTCGCCTACCACAACTCCCGCCTACCTCTAAGTTATATTCCGCTATCTGTTAAAAGGCTAGCCGCTATGGGGGAAAAGCGCTAAAGATAAAAACTGTAATAAATGAATGCACTAAAGGCATTGTCAAAATTTGCTTCATCTTCTCATTATTTTAAATTGCAATTCCTAAAAGAAATCAGTATTTCTTTCGCACTCAGTACCTTGTCAAGGCAGAGCTGCTGGAGGTGCCTCCACTTACTTTACATGTCAAACAGAATGTATTTTCAATGAGAACCACCTATATCCATATGGAATAATTTTCTGCTATTTTCCGGGAAATCTGAAAGTTATTTTTCAGAATACATAGTTGGGTCATGATGAAACACAACACGTATGCCATTGCTGTAGCAGGAAGGGCCTCCCAACAATTATATATTTTGTACAATAGTATCCATTCGTGACGGGACTGAGGATCCAAAGTTTCCTAGGATCTGATTGTCAATTGATAGGCGTTCCAATTGCGGTAAATCATGTGAATTGATTAGCAATCAGCGCTCTGGAGAGGTTTTGTCATTCAGTCATGTTGAAAGGAGAATCCGACTACTTTCTTCGTCGTCTTCCTGAATTTTGCTGCAATGGCTTTGAAAGACGTATTGAGCACAGACTTTAGATTAGCCATCAATCGTTAATCTGTCAATAGTAGGTATAGTCCTTCATCGGTGGACAAGGTAAAATGTTCTTGACTCGTCATGTGAGTCAAAAGGCATTGAAAACACTTCGAAAAATTTTAAAAATGACTTTATGTAAGACATAACAATCAAGTAGATAACAAATACTTAGATCAGTACATAAATATATGAGCATGCTGATTCTTTTTTCAGAGAACAGCGGTTCAACAGCGTGAATGATCCGTACACTTGGCGCAGTGATTCGATGGAAATAGCCGTGAGATCAGAATGAGTTCGGTACAGGAAATTCGCGGGAGTCATGCATGAAATTCTCCGACTTATGAGTGAGTTTATGTATAAAGATATAAAGGTGACAAACGTTTCATTGGAAGGAAATGAACCAGGTGGTAAAATGAGGCGTTTTTTGAATTTCTCACGGTTTTTTTGGTGCCTGCACTTTCGATCTGGTGTTCCGAATTCGGCGTTGTTTGCCGCGATGTGACAATTATGTCACTCTGACCCTGGCTTGTGTCCAGAGGGTATACGATTATTGGCCTGGACTCAACAGCCAGCTCCCCCCAACCTTCCTTAATCTCCTTCCACAATCACCAACCTTCCCCGTCGCAGTTCCCGTCTTTCCTGGTATTCTTATGGTTGCTTCTGCCGCAGGGGCTTCGATTCAGACCGGACAGGCTGCTTCTGCAAATCGACAGCAGCCGTCAACTTCGACAGGACCGTAAGTCTCGAAATATTCCTCCTTTCCGCTTACAGAGTCGAACACCGCTCTTTTTTTAGTCAAGTTCGATCCAGAGTCACCGTCGTATGCGCTGAGGTATGTTTTGTTCACCCAATTTTAGTATCACCGCTGATCACGTTCGCACATTTGGTCAGTGTAAGCGTCTAAAGCTCAGATGTGACAGACTTAACCCCTGCGGAAGCTGCGTGAAACGAGACACTGTTCCAAAATGCCAATACACGCCCGCAGCTACGGAAAAAGTGTACGTATTCTTCAATACCTCTGCTTACTTCTCCTTGACTGATTGCCATACAGAGATACGCACTCACTGAACAACCGCTTGACAAGTGTTGAATCCTTCTTGGCGCTGTATACACGTGGTCGTTTCCAATCTTCTTACCCATCATCGTGTCTGACTGGCGATTCAACAAACGTGGCGATACCTTGTGCTTCCTCATCCGACATTTTTCACCACCACCACCACACGGCGCCCTTCCATCAAAACGATGTTGATGACTCCTTTTTGATAACACCACAATCTCTCACGTCAGTATGGCTCAAAGACTTGGAACTTAGCATCTCGAAGTTTGCATCTTTTGGCAAAAGTTGCAATACGCCCGTGAAAGTAGAATCAACCCCTTTTGATCATGAAATTGGCCAACGTTGTCATTCTGATGCTCATATATCGTTTCCGTCCTCTTGCCATGGTGCTGCCCAGTCAATTCTCAGGTCACAGGTGAAGCGACATCTCAAAAGCCAACGGAACGCCGCTCATATGGCCCTTCCACCCATGACCATCTACTTCTTGTCTGGACCCTCGAGTACTTTCACTCAACGAGCGTCAACCTCCGATTGCGGTGTCCCTTTACAATCAGAGTTGTTGTCTCGAAACAGCAAACCACAAGTGACCCCAGCGCTGCTTTCCTTCTTACCATCTCTACCGACCTGCCAACGACTCCTGCGGTTTGCAGGTGAGGTCTTTCGTATTCGGCCCTTGTGGTTCGACCCATCATATGGTCCTGACCACGGATGGAAGGGATTCGAGATTAGGTGTTTGCAGGCTCTAGGTGGAGGGGAGGATGGCACAGGAAAGAGAAAGGAGAAATCCTTTTCTGCGAAACGGGCTAAGGAGATTTATTTTGGAGGGCAACAACACTTAAGTGCTGATGCTGAGTCAGGCTCCTGTGGGATTGATATCGAAGTCCCCTTTTCCTTGACATTCTTTGCTCAAATATGTGCAGTGCTTGCTATTGGTGCAATATCGTCGGAGATTGCTGGTGGTGAAAAGACTCCAACGACAGAAAGCCCTGCGTTCTTTTATGCACTCTCACAACAAGCATTGGGAGTGTGGGATACCCACAATTCTTTAACATCTTCCTCTGCGACGACAGCTGGAAACATTGACGAAGAACTGGAATACCTGTTTGCCTCCTTGTTGGGTGTGATCTATTTTCTACTTTCCGGCACTGTTACGGCTGCCGCTGATAGCAGCGAGAACAATGTAGAGGAGGACGGGGAAGATGAAAATTCAAAACTAGTATCCACCTTGGTATGTGTGTTAACTATGTGAAAGATGAATTGTAGGCTCAGCATTGGATATCCCAAACTTGTTTTTAGGTTAGCAAGATGGTCAATGTTGCTCGCGTCATGCATCTCGATAGAGAGAGAACTTGGAGGGAGAAGAAGATGAGTGCAGGCAACCGGCGATCTAACAACAGTGGGGACGTGTCAGAGGTTGTGGGATCGGTTTCTCTGGGACGAAGCCAAAAGTCCAAAGATATTGAAAAGGAGCGGACTAGAGAAGAGTGGAAACGGACAATTTGGTGGGAGGTTATGTTTTATGATTTGTATGAGGTTGTTGCTTCTCATTAGTGTCATTTCCTGATTGCTGATCCTTAGGTTCGTTGCGGATGTGCTTAGTTGTCAACCGCAACTGTCCATGACTTCATATAGAACGAATCTTCCTGCTTGTGCAGAGATTTTGCGATCGAAAGCCTTGGAAAGCGAAGAAACGATGTTGGAACATGAAGTCAAGCGATTGGAAATGCAGAATGTGCTTCCGCCGCAATCACCTCCTTCGCAATCACCTCCGCAATCACCTCCTTCAGATGTCTCGTTAGGTGGAGTAGTGAATGACGATGCGTATCTTGGTGCCCGGTTTCGGTAAGTTGGTCATGCTGGCTTGAAAAATGTTCTTCATAACAACTTCGTATTTGTCGAACAGGTTGGTTCAGGTGGCACGGGCTATTAAGAGGCGTAACAGTCTCCCTGACTGCTGCAGCTACACGCTTGATCAGGCCGCTGCTCTCGAGAGTGAGATTAGGTCTTGGTTACAGGAATTGCCACCAGCCCTTCAGATACCTTTAGACGACGAGCTAACGCGAACGCCAGTGACCACTCCGTGTATAGCGAATGAAACAAAGACGAAGGGGTTGCAGGCGTTCGAGCTCGCGATTATCGGGAATTTACTGATAATGAACGTGTATATACCATTCTTGGACCGTGCTGGTAGGGATAACTGCAATTCGGTACCTCAGAATCAGCCCGCCACGTCCTCTTGCACCCTTGCTGCTCAAACCATCATTCACCTGTCGAAAGAACTCCAATCTTTCCTCACCTCCACAGCTTCTGGTCCAGTGGTTCTGACATTGCCGATGATGTTCGATTTCTATCCGCTTGACAAGCTCGTGTTTAATGCCGTTGTTGCATGTGCTCATGCGGCTTTTGCGAGGAAGAATCTGTCGTTCTCTTTCAATGCGGCGACAATGGCGAAAGATGTTGCAGTCGGATTGGACGTATTGTCATTCTTGAGCACCAGCGTGACGAGGTCGAGCTCTCTCTGTAGCGAGATGAAGAAAGTCATGGACATGCTTCAGAATCGGCTTTCTCACCGAAAGTCAGCTACGAAGCGGAAACACGACCATATTGACCTGCCACCTTTTCGAGGTTTGTCCGATCTCGACCACGATTAATGTGTAGATGCTCACATCGTACTATTTATCCCTATCAGATCCAATTCTATCCGATAATGATACGCTCGCTACTGAAGTTGATGCTGAAAGTCGCAGTAATCACCTTATCCAGTTAGATCAATTTCATCATATCGGTCTGGTCACTCAACAGGAATCAAGTTTCACAGATGGCACTATGTCTTCCACACTTTCAATTCGTGATTCCGTTCATCCTAGTCCGCAATCCATTCCGACTGCAGCAACGACAACATGCACAGAAAGGAGACAGAAAGACAAAAAATCTGCAAAAAAACAAAAACACCCTGCTCGTTCTGTTCGCATTCGTGAAGGCAAGCTCTCCAACTTACTTCAAGGTGGTATACCAGCCCCATCAGGTGCGGTGACCCCGAAGTCCCGGTCGCAGTCTACAGCCGACGACGTCTTGAACTTCGCTCGGAAATTACAGCAAAAGCCGGAGCAACCCCCTTCGTATCCGGAACAAACACAAAATGTATCTTCAGAGATGATGTCTCCTGGTGAGCTGGAGTTCGGTGTTGATCATAGATCGCGGTCATCATCGATAAATCACGCCCAGTCTGGGGCCTCCTTGACTTTTGGGCCTCCCAGATCACAATCGCGGGGTGAACTCGAGATACCTCCAAAGAAACGACAGAATTTGCACGATATCCGAGAACAAGTTCAATATCGAACTTGTCAAGAGCAGCAAATATCCTCCCAGCCGCCGCCCTTAGCCCAGCATGTCTTCGACGAAGGACATCGGCAGCACCTGGCGTATAATCAAATAATTCAGCCTGGTCCATTCGATGGGCCCCTTTCTTCTGGTCCACCTGCGGATGGGATGACTTATGGCGTCACAACACTAAGCCCATTCTCAAACGCCAGCTCGTTTGGATCTGTAGCAAGCCCAAAACTCAATCCAACTCCTCCGATTTTCAGCCCTCACCCAGCTCCCCGTGATCAGTCGATTCCCTACTTCCCTCCCCAAAGTTCCGCATATAGGCCACCCATATTCACAAATTCACCAGTTTCGTCGGGTATGGTTACTCAACACCCCCATCTCTCATTGACGAGTGCTTCTGGAATGGAGCCCGGAATGACGTCTGTGCCGGATACACCTGTGTACGATAAGTCTTCATATCAGCGGGTCGTAGAGAATTACCCTGAGCACCACCAGACGCTTCGACAACACCAGATGCAGGGTCAGTCTATGGATCCGCGTTCTTATAGCATACCAAATATGTCCACTCAAGGTCAACAAATGGCTGGTATACCTGTCGGCCCCTGGCCTGCATCACAATCCCAGACATACTGGGAAAATGGTTCTGAATTCAAATTCTATCCATGAATTTCCGTGAAAATCAGGGGCGCCTGTACTGTCTCCAATCCCACTCTTTGATTCTCAGGCTATCTTTGCTATCTTTGCTTTTCATCATGCTGCTCTTATTTCCCATTGTAATTGTCTACATGCCGCATGTGTCCCTTGTATCATATTCCCATTTTTTTCATTCACTTATGTGCACCCACGATCTTTGCATGCCCTTTGCATACGTCACGTAGATGGCTAGTTACTGATTGAGAAAACTTTTGCGCAGATTGAGCGCATATTTTGTATCACCCTTCAAAGTTTTTTAGATAGTTACATGAGCATTTCAAAAACAATTTATACGAAGTTGGCTTTTTTTCAGAACTGAATGACCATGTAAACTTTCAGCCAACCTCATTGGAGTTCCGAGTCTATGCACTGTTTTGGTGTGTCGTATATACCAGTGTTGGATCCCTTCCAGGTTAAAGAGAAATGCGAAAGACTAGAATTTGACTTTGCGACTCAGGTGGTCGTACGTTGAATGGTTTGAAGGATTCAGATGGGATTATATTTTTTCCCTTGTGAACGTTGAAATAATTAACAAAATAATCACACAATCCCTTCTGCAAAATTCTAACCCGAAAGGACACCGTACATATTTATACTTAGTAACATTTCAAAATATTCTTAACAAAAGTTACTGCATAATCTTCGCATGATAAGTAAAACATTTGAAAAATAAATAGAAGCTCTGTAAATTAGATCCTTGACCGTGAGGTGTGCATGTGAGAACCAGGTAACAACTTTGATGTGTCGCTTCAGTTTCCGAAAAGCTTTTGATAGGAGCCGTCACAACGGAAGTCTGACCGTACTTATGTACTTATCGAGATCGCCATGCTCATCATGTACAACCTCAATTGACATGTTTTTTTTCTCTTGCCTATCTACCTAGATTCGCATGGTGATACTACATTCATTTACACAGCAACTAGTCTGACACCATTAACACCAAAGCGCATTCAGTTGACCTTCGCATAATAAGTAAAAAAATGAAAAAAAATTCTCCAGTACAACAAAAGTTTGACAATTAGAAAACTTATGTTTATAAAGCACAATCGAAGAGCTCAACACTCGACGGTCCTTGCTAGGCTCTCGTTCAAGGTGAAGTCCCCAAAGGACCATTTTTCCTTCTTCATTTCCGCTCTCATTTTCATTTCATCTCGTTGGTTATTTTAGAAGGGAGGGCGAGTGCTACAGACGAAGTGACAGGTGTAGGCGAGAGTGCCGTCGGCGTGGCGGTCGTATAACCCAAATTCCCGAATCCACTGGACTCATCCGTCCTCACCCTCACTCCCTAGGTCGATAACACATCCTGAAAGCCCACGACTGCATCCTTCCTCTCCTCTTTCTCCAGCATGAGCATGAGCATATTCAAAGGTAGAGCTGTAGGTGGAACTGGAATGCGGAGGTCGTCAGGGCAGCCAACTTCACTGAACGCCTACCTGACAAAGACGAAGAGGCAGAGGCGACCGCCGACTCAGTTTGAATTTTATGCAAGAGAATGAGGATGAAGAACAACAAACTTTCTAGCCAACATGCTTTCTAGCCAACAAGTCGTCAAAAACCAGGTTTGTTAAGTAGCACTGGTAGCGGTATCATTTATACCAACGTCTGAAGGAACAGATCCAGACAGATCCTTGGAAAATCATCATGGTTGATGAACATGTGCAACCCCTTGAGCCGACGAAGCTGGTGACACGGCTGTTGCTGCCGAGACGGAGAATCAAGATGGGGGAGATTTTGATGGATCCGCGTGATCAAGCAGTTTCAATCAAATCATCCGTAGACCGGTGACCCCTTGAGCGTTGCCAGTTTCCCCATACTCACGGGTCATATATTCGGACTTCTATAAATATTCATGCAAGTTGACTGAGTCCCAGTGTTTCCCTTTTCCATCATGAAATCTCTTTTCCCTATGTTAAGCTTTTATTTCTTGTTCACCACCATGGTCGTCCAAGTTGTTGCCATGCATTTTTACTGTGGCATATGTCATAAACAAGTTGAAGGAGATTGGGACCACCACATGATCCATGGCCACCTGCGAAATTATGTGCATAATTGTGAATCTATATTATTACCTATCGAAATATATGCTGATGATGGACCGGGATAGCTGAGCCTTATGCCCTTCAAGGGGCTCATCATCAAAACACCCCACCTCAATCTTCAGGACTTCAGGGGCAAGGCTCTGGAGGAGCATCCAGCTCGGAGCTCAGAAAAGTCCCACTTAGTGGAGAAGATAAAGACAAAAAATGTGAACTCCATTCATGCGGACTCTTTTTTTTTTTTGATATATTGATGTTCCTATTGAACAGTTTCTTGTCCTACATGTGGTACTCGCTTTGCGCGATCAGACAACCTGAAACGACACCGCAGGGTACATGAAAACCAGTGTGAGTCTACATTCTTACACACGGAAAAGTATATATGCTGATGCTGGACGTAGCTGGGTCTAAGCCATCTTGTAAGTGGTTGCTTTATATGATGACAAGATTTGAGCGGCTGAAAATGGGAACGCCGTTCATGCACCTTCTTTTTCGGGTACTTTAATCAAAATTTTAAAATTCCTATTCGATAGTTCCTTGTCCACATCCGGGTTGTGATAAAACTTATACTAGAGCAGAGAAGCTGGACATTCATTTCGAGGATAATCACGATCGTGCGTCTATGGTATTACTCATGGAAATATATGAGCTGATGATGGGCCCGGATAGCTGGTAGTACTTGTAAGTGATTGCTTTTTCTACTACGCTGTGTCTAAATGACGACAAACTTTAAGCAGCTGAACCCAAACCAAAGGGTGAATACCATTCATGCACCCCCTTTTTTGATGCTCAAAAATTTTCTATTCAACAGTTCAATGTCATTATAAAGGTTGTAATGCGACTTTCAACCCAAACAACCGGAGTCGACACGTCAAAGCGGTTCATGAGGGACAGCGTGAGTGAAGGTTTCTGAAAATTTAGCTGTTGCTGATCCCAGGACTGCTTTGGTGTAACCTATACGGTTTCAAAGGTAGAGAAAAACGTGAATATCAATTTTTTTTTTTTTGGATGTGTCAGCTGCTAAAAAGTCCCCCCCCCATCCAACAGGTTTCAATTGCAAAGAATGTCCACGGGGATTCACCGAGAGAGCCCATTTGATATCGCACATCCAATCAGCACATACAAAGAAAAATGTGAATGCCTCCTTTTGATTTTTTCTGTCTCTCAATGCTCAAGAAGCTTTTATTCAGGTCAACAAGTCTTCAGATTAGCACGAAATGTGCCTCGACTTCAACATCATGGTCGTGAGTGACATGTTTAGTTGTTGCTAAGCCTGGAATTGCTTTAGTGCGTCGTATATGTTGTATTCCTTGCAGGCAAGAGAATGGCAATGTGAAGTCGCGACTCATTTCGTCGTACATTGAATGGTATGAAACTAGACGGGATTACATAAATTAACATAATGTTGTGTGTTATTTCGTGTACTAATAACCCAGTCAATTGATATGTATTTTTCTCTCTGAACGGTGACAATAGCGGAAAACATTTCGGCAACTGCACATATTCTTACTATTAGTCCTCTTACTTCTTATCCTATACTTGGTTATTGGAAAAACCTATCAGATACATGTCGAGGATTTATATTTTATACTGGTTATCACGATAGTCTTCACATAAGTAAAACATTTGAAAAAAAAATTGTCAAAAAACTAATACCCCAGACAACCACAAAACTTATGTTCATAAGGTGCAATTGAAGCACTCAACACAGGGGCCAACAACCAAAGAGACGAGAAGTAAATGAAGGAGAAGGAACCTCGATGGGAATCTGCGAAGGTTGGCTCGGTATCCGCGCCTGGGATGGGGGCATCGAAACCTGAGAGACAAAGGAACGTTTAGGAAGTTGGCTGAGGCTATATCGATGGCTCTAAGTGGTGGCAACAGCGATTCTGGTGTTACGGGGAGTTGGAGAGCGTCTCCTCCTCCGGCTTGGACAAGAAGGCACGGATTGCCCACCGCGCTTACCCTGCCCCTGCAGCCTATGGCGATTTCTGCGACTTGGTCTTACGATTCCTCTGGTCTGTCCATGTGCCCGTCTGTGCGCGTACGTTGCTTCGCCTTTGCTATCAAAGTCATACTTATCAAGATTGTACTCACTCACGCGGAGGACTTGCGTACCTTATAGGATTCGGACTTCGATTGCCATTTCTCGTCAACGAAGAATTTGAGCTGGGAGTTTGGGTTTCCCTTTTCGACACCATCGTAAAAAGGATAGAGAAGATGGCTAATTGTGGAGTTCGAAGCCGTCAAAATACGAAGGGCAAAGTCGGAAAAGACAGACCCTATCCATTGTGGAATGGTATATTTTATTTAAGAGGGAAGGGAAATAAAATACTTTGACAAACGAGTGAGATGTTGACATGAGCCGTGAGACTGAATGGTGAAGGCACTGAAGGGAGAGGACGTTGAGCAGCGAATAGACCCACCGTACTCCCAGTCGTTCGGACTTTCTCGAAAAAGCAGGTTTTCCGGCTTGATAGTGCCAGTGTTGTCGTTGACATAGCAAAGAAAAAAAAAGAAAATCGTGTCGAATTAAAATAAACGACAACAGTGCTCTCTCGTCTTTCCAATGGCGACTTCGAAGAGGATATAAATGGGTCTTATCCACATTGTCTTCATCTGGTGTCTCAACCGTTCCATTTACTACAACGCCCGATCATCTCAAGAAAGAGGATGGTTCTGCTTTCGCTGAGTACTGTTTGACTTTCACTGCAATCGGAGTCATGTCAATGGACCCACATGCCATTTACATTGGCCGCCTAGTGTCTAGATATTTTTCATGTTATCAATCACCTACCTTTTACAATTGCCTGCGGTGTCGGAATCCTCGGTCCTCTCGGCTATGAAATGCACGCGCTTGCAATCCCTCAATACTTTAAAAGTGAATTGGGGCCGTCACATAACCCATATTTCATTCGAAAAGTCTCCAACTATCACACAGCCCACTTCGCTCAATGTCCTCCCATGCAACAGACGAAAAAACCCGTTTTAAACTTATTCCAATCAACTGTCCTCCGGATTGCAGCTTCTCAGATGACCGCACTGCAACGTTTTGGATTGATATGAGTCTCATTCACAACGTCCTCATCAAGTGCCTCAATTCTATTTACTACAATGCTCCTCATGTGAAGCAGCGAGACAAGTGCGCTTTTGCCGGTTACTGCCTTTCTTTTACGAAGCTCCTCCATGTACATCACCACGCCGAGGAGGAAATCGTATTCCCGTTCTTGCAAACGAAACTCGACATGAAGCATAATCTCGAACAACATGCCACTTTTACTATGCAGCTGGAAGCTTTCGAGTCATACATGAAGGCCATTAAAAACAAGAAGGAAGATTACGACAGCGAGAAGGTTCGTAAATTTGTGGAAAACTTTGGAGATGAGCTTGTGGAGCACCTTCATGAGGAGGTCCGTTTAGTCACCTTTATAACCGATGGAAATAATGTTTTTTTTTATGAATAGATCCCTACAATTACTCCCGAGCGCTTACAGGTGTTTGAGAAAAAGGACCTTGATGATATGTTTAAACGTGGGTTCTTTTCTCAGTTTTCACATGTAATTTCCACTTATGGCCAAGGATCTAATTTACAGAGCTTGAAAAGCACTTGATAAAAGCTGCGGCACCTACTACCGCAGCTGTTTTGGTCGTTACTTGCCATGATTTTCAACAAGTAAAACTTTGGGTAAGCGATGCACAAAGATTAGGGTGTCCTTGTAGGTGAATTGCATATAGCCCCCCTTTCCTAAACCAATCAAATGGATTTTAATAAACATCGCCTACTGGAGGCATCGCAGGTACGGTCAATTTTTCACTTTGGTTTTGGGTATCAACAATTATCATTATCATTCACAGCTACTGGAAATTCTCTCCATACACCCGCCGCAACAAACCACTGACATACACATAAATGACTTGTCGTTTTCAAGTGTTCATGTGTCCAACTCTTATAATACAATAAATTTCTTCTTCCTGTCGCTCGATTAATGTAGGAGCATCTAGTACGGTTGTGATAAATTTGATGGCTTTGAACAAAAAAGGAAAGAAGGTTACTCGAAAGTATCTGATTCAGAGTTGCGATCGTTCCTACGCGGAAGCTGGAATATCCCCTTATGACAGCCGGTTTCAAAATGATAGGCCCAGTTCTTTTGTTTACTGTGGATCAGTCTTCTATCAGTTGATGGGAAAGCCCGGCAGCCTGAGAGGAAACTTGATGGTTGGAAACTAGTTGGAGTCCACATCACTGATAAGCCTTGACATAAACAGACCTATCGTTTTGAAAATTGAAGTCGGCTGGAATATCTCGTGACTGTATCTATCTCTTCAAACTTTATAGATCACCGACCAATTGAAGTTGTTGAGACGGTTATCTGCAGTACTGGCAACTTCTACACATTATGCTGTCTCTACTTATCTTTAATCTGATTGTCATCAGCATTCATAAAATCATGCTTGCGAAGGAATTCTATTGTCGACGTATGTCTACTCATTGACCTTTGTCGTGAAAATGTGGAGTGTCCAGATCTCCTGTAAACTGAGTACTGAAATTGGACCGTTTGGTGATTCCAGTTGGAAAGGATTTCTCTTGCAAATTCAATTTATGGGCATGGAGTGACGTCGGGAGATACAGTAGTCTGATCACATAAATGAGGCTTGACTAAAGAATGAATATCATGGACTTAGGATCGTCATAAAGAGTGTTGTGTTGAAATAAGACGACTAACGTTATTGTAGCGTTTACTGAACTAAATTATTTCTGGCATAGACATGAAGCCATCATTACTCATGGCCATATTACAAAGTTTACAGATAACACAATGTATGTGTATGCAGAAGCAAGAACGATGTTATTCTCTTTGTATCAGCGCGAGAAAACCGAGAGTTCCCAGAAGTGCGTATTTCAGTTGGGGAAAGTCATTCTGCGAATGGTGTCAACAATTACCAAAAAATGAAGATTTTCTCCATACCATGGCAATTGTTACGTAGC
>QDKV01004711.1_pt1 | contig 12799 bp, 23 predicted proteins | sample 1861101 | NCBI WGS metagenome assembly QDKV01 (sample SAMN04275158, study PRJNA302643) | Fungus metagenome, whole genome shotgun sequencing project. | isolation source: fruitbody | host: Mallocybe terrigena | place: Sweden | collected 2013 | reverse complement strand
CATTCAAACATCCTGCAGGCCCTTTTAAGTTGTTTCATTAGGCCCGAAGCTATTCGCCGGAACTGCTTACCTCTTGAAAGGAATGCTACCAGCACTCTCATATGCATGTCCAACTCGTTGCCAACGCTGAATTATACCTTTACGCCTAGAAAATATGTGCGAGAGTTTTTTTCGCGAAGGTGGTAGTGTTCCAACTCCGGAAAGTTAAGAATCACAATGCGTCGTAAATTGTTCGTCTTCAGAGTTAGTGCAAACCGCTGTAATCGCGGAGAAACATATTCTTGACTGCTCGTCGGGGCACCTCCTTGGGTCATATTGAAGTGAGTGGGAGAGAATGTTGATAGAGGCGGTTAAAGTCAATGTAATGATCTAGAGAACTTGGTCACATGCACACCCATACCGCGTCTTGAGTCTCGACGCGTCGCAAGCCTATGGCACCTACCAAAAAAGCTTTATCTCTAAGCTCTGCATCACAAAAGAAACCCAAGTCGTCTAGCAGCCGCTCGAGAACGGTCAAGCTTGATGGAAGCGTACCTTTGTCATCAGCACTGAAGAGGATAAATCCCCTTACTGCAGTGAGTTGTACTTCTAGTAAAAAGTACTTTTGATAGACGTAAAGTAATCGTTGCAGTTCTCGAAGCATCTTACACCTTGCTCAACACCGCCTACGTCAGGCAGCAGATCTCCCAGTCCAGCACATGTATTACCTGATGGCAAGGGAAAGTCAAAGGAAAGCAATTCGGCTTTTTCTCAGTCCATTGGTATGCATTCATTTTTTAAAAATCTGTTTTCCTTGAATAATGTATTATTTCAGACGATACACTCTGGGTCGACCGTTATGAACCAACAACTGAGGTTGGAAAATCCCCGTTATTTGTCTTAATCTGTCCAACTTATGACCCAACTGCCTAGGCAGAGTTGGCTGTCCACGTCAAGAAAGTGGAGAACGCTCGTCGATGGTTTAAAGAAGCTTTCGAAGGAGGACCTTCTGGTGTACTTAAGAAATACAGGGTGTGTTTTTCTTCATCCAGTGATGCTCACTCTCAAAACAAAATTCAAGCGTATTCTTCTCCTAACCGGACGAGCAGGCACAGGAAAAACGTCCACAATCCGGGTTCTAGCTCAAGAAATGGAATTCGACATTCTCGAATGGAAAAGTTCTGCTGGAGGGACTGTAAACATGCCGTCTAACAGACGTAAGGCGAATCATCACTTTATTTCTCATGAAATATCATTCTCATGCGTGTGCATAATTAAGGAAATGAATCAAGGGATCTCAACGGCCAAGACACCGAGATAGGTTCTGAGGGTTTGTTCACCCGATTCGAGGCCTTCCTAACCCGAGCGTCAACTTGCAACAACATTTTTTCCATCGCACAACCCTCCACCGTCAAAAACTTGCATGCTCCCAGGCGACGCATTGTCCTCCTCGAAGACCTTCCCAACATTCTCCATCACGAAACCCAAACTCGCTTTCACCAAGCTCTTCTCTCTCTTGTAAACTCCCCACCTTCTGACCCTCCCGTTCCGGTCGTGATCATCATCAGCGACGCCGGGTTACGGGGTGAAGACAGGGACGAGAAAATTACAGAGGGTCGTGCTGGATGGGCTCGGGATAAAGTTCAAGTCCTCGATGCGCGGACTGTAATGCCAAAGGAACTTTTTCATAGTGTCTATGTGACAGAGATAGGGTTCGTCGGGGTTCATCTCACTTGTGGTACCAACTCGCGTTTTATTGTCATACATATCTAGGTTCAACCCTATCGCCCCTACGCTTCTCCGCAAGGCCCTCCAATCACTGCTAACCAAACATTTCTCTTCCCACCCAGCAGGCACTGCACTCTCTCCTTCAAAAGAAGCTCTTGACATCATCATCGAATCTGCCAACGGCGACATACGAAGCGCCATCATGGCTCTCCAGTTTGCATGTGTCGTAGAGCTTTCCGAGTCCAAAAGGCAGAAGAACGGGAAGGGGAAGGGAAAAGGTAAAGGCAATGGACCGGGAACTACGTTGGTGATGGAAGCAGTGTCAAGGAGAGAACAGAGCTTGGTGCTGTTTCATCTTCTGGGCAAGGTTTTGTATAATAAACGTATGTTCTGCTTCTTTTTTCTCAAGTACAAAGGACGGAACTGATTGACATGTTGAAATAACAGGCAAAGGCGACCCTCCTGGACCCTCCGCCACAGCTAAAGATCTACAAAAAGAACGAGAGATCGACGCGTTGATAAAAGCCCCTAAAAAGCTTCCTTCTCATCTTCAATCCCACGAAAGGCGAGCGAGCAGAGTAGACATCGACGTGCGTTGCAATGGATGTGTCAACGTCATTTGTCTAATTCTTCTGTCTCATTAGTCAATCTACGCCGACTCGCCTATCGACTCCTCGCTATTTTCATTGTATATCCACCAGAACTATTCTCAGTTTTGCGATGACGTTGATCACTGTGCAGGTGTTTCCGAGTGGTTGAGTTGGGTCGATTCGAGTGGAGGCGAAGCCGTAAGTTGTTTCTTATCTTACAAAAAGAAAAAAAAAGGTTCCTTTCTCGCCATGTCGCTCACTGCTCTTGAATTCCTTTCTAGTGGTACCAAGCCAACCCATACCAATTCCACCTCCTCGCACTGGGCACGCTTCATTCCTTACCTTCACCGGTACAGAGACGATCACAGAAATATTTCAAACCCGAATTTTTTTCTTTCCTTCAGAAGGAAAAAAATGCGTGGGAAGGGGTGTGTAGGACGAGGGATTGGATGGTTGAGAATGTGATTTCACCAGCGGTGGTATGTTTTGCCCCCTCCCCAAAAAAGGAGTTGTTCTGCCGTGCCAACTCACGAATCTCTCAACCTTTTTATTTTTGTTTGTTTTATATAGGACGACTTGAGCTGGCGCGCAGGCGGTTGGACAAAAACAGACGTCATACTCGAACTCGGTGCCGTTCTCAAAGCCCAAGATTCTCTACATCTACCCGTGTCGAGGAAACCTCCAACTTTACACAGACTGTTCTCAAAGATGGAGTTTGTGCGTTCTACGGATGCCAGTGGTGGGAACGGCGTTCGTGCAGTGCAGTTGGATGAAGATGAAGATGCGTTTTATGTTAGTGGTGGTGGTGGTGGCGACGATCTAGTGTTGGATCTGGAGAAGAAGCAGCGAGACGAACAGAATGGTGGTTGGTTGGAGACCGATGATATTGAGGAGTTCTAGTGCTTTGGGTATTTATCCACTTTTGAAGGTTGCTCACCAAATATTAGCAGTGTTCTTGCAAATGGTTCTTTATTTTCTTTGTTATTTCCCTGGCAAATTATTTGACTTTTCAGTGTATTGTGGAATTCTTTGAGATTGGTCCTGCACCGCCCCCTCTTCTTAAGGACCGATTCGGCCAAACTTCAAAGATCCTTTGCCGGAGTTGGATGATCTATGTCTATATTCAAAGAGCCCCCTCCAGAAGTGGGTGTCATCCCTCCCTCGACCTGTTTTCGCCGACCCTCCTCGAGAAGATGACACTCCTACTGTGTCCACATCCTCTCAAATTCCACCACCACCTTCGGCCCCCCCACTCCTCAGAAGTAGGATGGGAAAGGAGAGTCCGCGAAAGAATGCATCGTGCAGCCCGTCACCCTCGACCAGTGCAGGCACAGAAGACATCGTCCTTGGCACTCGCAGAAGTAACATTTCACGTGCAGGGTTGGCACAGTCTAGTACCAACGCAATGCGCGGACCAAGGCTTGCACGCGGGCCTGGCCGTCCTCAGTCGGGAAACGTGCAGAGTTTGGGGTAAAATTTGAATAGAAATAACGGTCCTGTGCCTACTGCGAGCCCAAAGACGAACAGGTTTTCTTCTGGAAGTGTCAATGGTGCTAGTAGTTCAGTGCGGCGGCCGTCGAGTATTGTTGAAAGGAACGCGACGACTTCTTCGAGGAGGGCGAGTGATGCAGAGGATGACCTTGTGGATTCTGTATGCTGCTTTATTATTTTCAGGCTATTGCTTGTTATTCAAAATATGTTCTTCACAATACAATGTGTGGTTCATTATCTCAGAAAATGTGTTCCACTCCTTGCCACCAGCAAATAGATACCTAAATGTAGATTGCTTTAATTACAAGTACCAGCTGGAGTCGTGGACCATAATAAATTACAGCTGAGCGACTCAATTAAATAGTGTCTCTCAAAGCTGGGTATTCTGCTGAGATGAGAGATGTGAACCTGACTGGGTCGAGCTCATAGGCATATTCTGAGGAGGTCCGCGAGGATAGGACTCGTTGCGGGAAATAGGTCCGTCAAATTTGCACCGAAAATTGCCTCGTGTTTGTGCAGCAAACAAAGCCTTTTTTGGTAACGGATACATACTGTTCTATTTTAAGTCGAGTCAATGATGCCATGTTCAACCCGAATATATACACCTTCACTCGGATCTTCATAAGGGGAATCGACATCTACAGGTTCCAGGAAACAGCATAGGCTAGGAACAAGCACCAAGGTCCAAAGAACATGTTCTACATTGTACATATGTAACGGGGTGAATGGCAAATTCTGTGCGTTCTACAAGTGGGATAGCTAATACAAGTCTGCCCACGTTGTTAAATAACAGTAACTTCACTTCCGACACCGGGTTTAAAATTGAATTCAAAGACGACAACACCGGTGGGTCACACCTTCCAATGTCGGCGACTCGGAACTTTCTGATTCTGGGAATGGCACACAGCCTTGGGGTACGTCGTGCAATGGGTTTCGCACGCGTGGTGTTTTCTGAACACCATTCACCTACCATACCAGCAATGTCGGGCAGGAGAAATGAAGCCAAGGTGTGTCGAACGTTGCATCGTCTCTTGGATTGATCTTGATTACGAGAAGGTCGACTTCGGTTGGTACATCATGTACCCACCGGGATCTTCACCAGTTGCGTCCGAGAACCCGGCACAGTCAGAAGCTTTCAATATCGAGTTGAGTCGTGCCTTCCATAGCTATTATCAACTGCATCCTTACATGCCTAGCATCGTCGCTGTTCATGGTCTGAGAGGCCACTACCGTTCAACGTGGACGGACGAAGCCACGCCGATTTGCTGGCTTGAACATCCGCAGTTTCTTCCGTCCCACGTTCCAAATGCCAGGGTAATGTCCTACTACTACGATGCCAAGATTTTGAGCAAGAGCGTTGCCGATATCAAAGATGTGGCCCGTGGCTTGATCGCTCAACTCCGTGCGAAGCGTGTATCCGCGGAGGAAAAAACACGGCCTATTATCTTTATTGCTCACAGTCTCGGCGGCCTTGTGGTCAAAAAGGTAAGCCTCTGGCACCTATTATTTGATGCCAGGACACACGTTGCATTAAAGGTCATAGCGGTCATTCACATGCAAGACAATGAATTGCACGACATGATCAAAGCTGCAATCTTCTTTTCCGTCCCTCACCAAGGCTCCTCGACAGCCAATTTGGGAACATTGGCTGCAAATGCTGCACGAGTTACATCCCTTGGCTTTATAGGAAATGCTCGATTTATCCAAGACTTAAAACCTCAGTCCAGAGAGCTTGAAGACTTGTCAGAAGCATCTGACTATCGGTCGAGGGAACTTCTATTGCGCACATTTTATGAGACAGACAGGACTGGAAATTCAGTTGTAGGTGATAACGCATCTAATTGACAGACAGTTTCCGATCTCTGTGCCCTAGATTGTCACAAGAGAATCCGCTTATATGAGGGTTGGAGATTATCCAACCCCCACTTCGGGTGACCATATTACTGTATGCAAATTCTCCACGCCAGGGGCTCGATATGATCCTGTGAAGCTGGCTGTGAACGAGCTGGTAGCCAAAGCAACGCTGACTACAGTGAACGCTCCAGGACCAATAGAGACTACGATCAGCAGTCCAGGACCGGCAGATATGGGGAATCCCGAGCCAACCTGCGTACGCGAGGTCGAAAGACTTAGAGACTTGGCCCTCGAACTCAATACCTAGGGAGAGCACATGCAGGCAGCATCGTTAATACGACAGGCCGTCCAAGGCTTCAAGCGTATCTTAGGGGAGAAACACGGCCTTACGCTGCGTGCACAGTGTACTTTGGGTGGGGTGCTCGCAGATGCTGGAAGTGCCGATGAGGGTGTGCTTCTATTGCGCCAGGCACTTCGACGTTTTGAGGAGACGCTGGGGGTGAAGCATTACGAGACACTTCTTACGGTCTGCTCACTTTCTCATGCGCTGTGGCGCCAGGGAAGGCAACAGGATTCAGAGGCAGCATCCCGACGGGCGCTCGAGGGCCTCACGGAGATACTGGGTGAGGAAGACCCCTGCGTGCTTCGTGCACAACATGACTTGGGTGTGGCGCTTGCCTCCCAGGGCAAATTCCAGGAAGCTGCAGTTGTGTACCGACAGCTCATCCCACGACGTGAGAAAGTCTTGGGGATGGAACACTGGGACACGTTGTGCACTTGCAACTGTCTGGCTTCCGTCTTGAATGCTGAGGGCGATCATCAGGGCGCTGAGGAGCAAGCTCGACGGGCATACGAAGGTAGCCAGAGGATGTTTGGCCAGGATCATTATGCCACAATGGGCTGGTCCATTAACCTAGTCCATGCACTTGTTGCCCAAAGGAAGTATGAGGAAGCAGAAGCTTTGCTGATGCATTTGCTTTAGATCCGAAAAAGAATGCTTGGGGAGACGCACCCTGACACGATGAGCACGTTGAATCAGCTGGCACAGGTAGCCACCTCCCAGGGTAAGTATGGAGATGCTGCCCTTTGGCATCAACATCTCAATAGAGTGACACGGTTCCGCACATGAATTGCTGTTACTTGGACTGGGCTGTGCTTTTTGACCAGTGATGATAAACACATTATGTACCTGTAATGTTGCTTCTACTAACTTCTACCCCAACCAAAAATCAAGGATTAATGTTCTAAATACTGATAATCTCTCAGATCATCAATTTGAAGATGATCAAAGAAAGGTTTTGGTTCATAGAGTGTTATCAGCTGTGTGGTGGTAAAACATAGTGAAACACTCGGTAAGTGATAGAATTCCAATATTTTCGCCAGGATCAATGAAGTACACTTGCAATCTCTGCACCTACTAACCCTGATGCTCTCCTGGGGCAATTCCTCATTCCGAGTAATGGCTCAAACATTCATGTAATAGATGCAACCGTTGCATAAGTCCCTTAAACTACTCCTGCCTGCTATGACATTAGTTCTTGATTTTTGAAAACATTGTTATATCACCATCTATTCATGAAAATGTAGCATGAATAATGTGGAATAAGAACAACCATAATGGAAGGTAGTATGTGCCAATACTGATAAGGAGCTAGGAATAAATTCTAGTCAGATAGATAAAAAGAACGAATATATAATCGAACATATAATAGAAAGTCACTGCATGATACTCTGGTGAAATTGCTCGATGTTAGGTGGTACTGTCGTAGACGGAAGTGGTGGGGGAGCAGCAAAAGGAGACAGATTGGCAAATTGACTGAGATCCAGCGGAAGACTCCCCGTCGTGCTGTAAAGACTCGAGTGCTGCAATGCCGAGCCGAATCCTGTGATCCCAGTTCCAGGCGTGGTGACCACTATACCACTACCACCACTGCTGCTGCCGGGCCGTACAGTCGGGGACGATGGCATCAACCCAGAGTGTGAGTACGAGTGAGATGACCAGAATGAATCGTACGTCATAGCGGAGGTGGAGGCAAAGTCCAGCATGTCCTTTGTGGTGAGGTTTTGGAGTGCGCCTTTGGGACCACCGGGATGTCTGTTGTTGCGCGTACGGAGGGTTTTGGTGGTAGGGGGATAGTACTGGTTTGACGTTGATGTTGGGGGGTCGGTGTTTTCAGGTTGAGTAATAGATGGTATAGATGGTGTAGTAGTTGTTGGTAAGGCGTTTGATGATGATGCTGTTGGCGTGGTGTCTTGTGTTGGTAGAAGTTGTGGAGGAGGTTCGATCGAAATTGGGAATGGTGTTGGTGTTGGCACGGGTGGGTCGGTCTGCATTGATGAGTCGTCAATTAGAGGGTTGAGACTAGTCAAAGTGTTAGGAAATATGAATGGGATTAGCGGAGTCGACACAGTGGTTGCTTGATGGACGATAGAGTCTTGATGAGGTGCACTAATCTCTGGCACACTGCTCGCCGTTACAGGGTCAACACTTGCAAAACTGAGTACTGCGTTCGATGCTCCTGGGATAAAAGACAAAGGAGGAGGGGGTTGAAAACCTGGAGCCGACGGTGATGGCTCTGCGGCAGGTTGAGGTTGCTGTTGGGTCATCTTAACGAGCGTCGGTGTGTAGGTCGGTAAGAAAGACTTTATCCCACGCAGATGAGAATTATGGAAATATAAGTTTTCAACCTCGTTTAAATTCTGTTTTTGCTACAAAAAAAATGAGAAAAAGAATCATGGGCGAAAAGGGGCAAATGTCGAACCCAGCCATGCTCAACTTTTAATCGGGCGTACTGCAAACGCATCTGCAGCTGTCTGGTAAGCTGTCGGGTGGTAGGATAAATATTCAGTGACAATAAAAAAATTGGTGCTGGGTGATGGTTAAACTCACATGGCCGGCCTTCACCTTTTCCATCGACTGTTGTGTATGTTTCCGCCGCTTGTCATTCTCAACGGCTTGTGCAGATGAAGATGGTGTTGATACCATTTTTGCAAGAGCAGCAACGGGAAACCGGACTGGTATCTACGCGGTGTGGGATGAAAGAGAAGAATTCCTCTGTCTGAATTGAAGTTTCCCATTGAGAGGAGGGAAGACCGTGACATAAACCACGTGAAATGTTAAGTACATCACGTGTAAATTTACACAGCTCTGAGAAAAAGAAAAAGTCTGTATCCCTGTGCTCTTTGCTGGATTGCCTTGTGTTATGCTTGCATGGCCTGCGGTTGCCGTGGCGTGCTGTCTTGTCTTGAGGGTGGGCCCTTCCTCCGTGGCTGCCTCCAGACTCTTTCAATTAGATCAGAAGATTGATAACATGTTACAATCTAACTAAGGAAGTTATGTATTGCTCATTTCCTGGTCAGATACTTCCCTGGAACCCTGCGCTTTGTGCGTGATACTCATTTTCTGGAATCCGGCCAACATTCCCTCCACCTTGTGCTCTTTGGGCTGCGTGCCCTTTTGCTTGTAAGGGGCTACTTGGTGCTGCTGCCCACTGTTTCGCTCAGGCTGTTGGGCCAACATCTCCCTGAGACCCCCCCGCAACGGCTTTTTTGAGCCTTCTCGCTTGGACACCCTGTTTTCTCCGGGATTGGTTCGGGCTATTGGCTTGGGTATGGCTAGGTGCTGCTGGGAGTGACGACTTTTGTTCCCAGTCCATGCGCTCCCTCCCAGCCTATTCGGGGTAAAAGAGGCGCTCTTATGTTGAGACGAATGAGGCTGCGCTTCTTGAGGTGGGGTTACGGTTATGTTTGGAACGTCCGAGACAATGGGAACTGGTGCTGCAACAACAGCATTGAATATTGGTAGGATTGCAAAATAAACGGTGAAAGAAATTAGTCGCATAATAGCCCTTTCTTGGAGTATGAGAATGCTAAGGTTGTTGACCGCCTGGGCACAATGACGGGAGTATTGGGGAGAGACCAGCTCGTAACTCCCAGTCATTTTGGAGGGGAGGTTTTATAAAATCTCAGATAGCCGAGTCTCCGGTCCATACTCCATCCCGAGTCCAGCATAGTTACCAGGATCGAAATTGGCAATCAAAAGAAGATTGGCTGAGATGAAGGAAGGCGTTACAGCCACAGGCGTAGGGGTCGCATATACCAAAAACATGTGCAACGCTCTTCCCCATCGTTCCCAGTTACCCATTTGGTCCCCCCGGGCAGGCTTCGTCAAAGTCAAACCTACCCTCTAACTTGTTGATCATCCCTGTATATACGATATCATCAGCTGGAAAAAATTAATGCAAGAGAAGAATCAAGCACCGATCGTGGCAAACGTTGTGTGTCTGCTCAACGGCAGGTTGGACTTGAAGGGCTCGACGGAGACGATCGCCGATCAAGGGAAGAGTGGGCCTAGTCCTTGGAATTGATTTTAATTCTATTTGTCCAACTCATGGCGGGTCGTCGTACATTGGCAGTATGGTTGGGAAATAAACTCACTAGCGCCATCAAAAGCAAGTTGATATTGGTGGATTTCATGAAGAGTACATTGGGCTATAATATCAAGAGTCAAGCAGACATGTTTTGCTCTGGAATCGACATACTACTTTACGAGAATTTGTCTAACGGGTGTAAGATCCGAATCATTTCCCTGTGGCTAAGTTTCTGGACTTGTGGCTACACATCAAAACGGCTGGACTCCAGCCTACGACACTTTCGAGTTGTCTCCAGTGCACAACTACTTTGCATCAGCTATGACACCACAGTGCGGGCATTTTCTATTGCGTTCGTCGTTCATCCAACGCTCGATCACAGGTTTCAGCTGTGTACCAAGGTCGGTGACATAGAACGCTTCTTCTCTGATAATTGTAGGCTCATTATGAACAGCGCTCGGACAATACCACCGAAGTTTATCTTGCGAAGAATGAGATTAAATGATAGGTTTTGATGTATTTATCTGACGAACCTAGTGAACCCTCTGGCCTGACACGTTCAATGACAAGGCCAATCGTATTTGCAAAGCGAACAGGATTATGAGGGGTGTTGGCTAGAAAAGATCAGAAATTAGCAGATAGACGGTGTAAAATGATAAGGCCGACCTGGCAAAAGAAACATCTCCCCTTCTTCGATAGGTACGTCTCTGAACTTGCCTTCATCTACAGTTCGGAGCAACATTCCTCCTTTGTATTGATAAAACCATTCCTAGAGAAAACAATTTTCAGAAGTAGCCAAGCCGAACCAACCAATGTGAAGCAGACCTCCGTTTCGTTGATGTGATAATCCTTCCGTTCATTCGGACCACCAACCACCATCACAGTGAAATCGCCACCGTTGTACAGACAGAAATTGTTCACAGGCGGCTGTAATAAATGGTCGTTCTCGCTCAACCACTTGTGAAAATTGAGAGGCGGTGGAAGAGGCATTCCTGATGGAAGACTCGGCGATCGGTCTGATGACAACGTGATCAACTGAGGACGAGAACGTTTCCCCAAATGGCTTATCAGAAATTATATTCGAAGTATGGCCACAGTCCAGTACCCAATTGCAACTGACATCACCGCGATGCAGACTTCAACTACCAACGATGGTAACTTCCAGATAGCCTTTGGTGGCAGGCGCAGGTATGCTTCAACAACTGCACTGAGCGTGCTGGACACAGGATTTGACTTGTTGGCCGATGCCATCTCTCCTTCCGCATTCTATGATGTTGGACATGCCTTTGACGTTCCGAAATGCCACCCAAACACGAGCGTCGCTGTCTTGAACAGAATCAAGGACTGGATACTCGAAGTACGTGTGCAGAGGCCGATATGGCGTGGCTCTACGGTGCAGCGGGTGGAGGAAAGTCTTCGATCGCAAGGTCGATTTCAGTGGTGCAAAACGGAAAGAGGGCTCCTGGCTTCGTTCTTTTTTTCGTTCGGACTCTTCGACGAACGGTATCGCTCATTGACCAAGCAGTGGAACGCCATTCCCGTATTCTCAATTCTCCACCTCATACTCAATCCTCTCTCGCAATAAATCCGATCTCAAACTACGCATCGTAATCTCCCTCACGTCATTATTATTATTGGTGGGCTTGACGAATGTCTGGAGTCAGCGGAACAGAAAGTCGCTGTAAAGCCCCTCAGTTCTATACTCAAGAATACAAATGGGAAATATTTGTTGCAAGTCGCCCGCAGCAGGCCATTCGGATCTCATTTGACGATCTCCTTCACATTTCTACTCGGATCGCGCTAAGTGACGAATACAAAGTGGCAAATGATATTCGGCGTTTTTTGGAAGACAAGCTTGCTGTGATGAGATACAGTTATCCTAGGAAGGTATTTATGCTGCTTGACTGGCCATCTGATGAAGATGTCAACGAACTTGTTTTGTTGGTCATCTGGTCTATTGAGTCGGTTGACGCGTTGACGCGTCGATCACGACGGTGACACCCTTCAGCACTACCACACCTTCACACCATGCAACCTCCCATGGGCCACTGGCCATTTTACATGTTTTTATTCTTTTTTTTATTAGATACACTGATCTGAATAACGTGTAGGCACCATACGACGCGACGAGAATTCCCCTCGTCGTGTTACATTTTTGTTAATGCGACGAGAAGGTACTCCTCTCGTCCTCACGTCTTTTTGCTCCACCACTTGCCCAGCCATTTCCCTCTGCCTATCACCATGCGACGAGTCGATGACAACAAAGACACCAGGGATGGCGTAGGGGATACGCCGCATTTTTAATTATGTTTTTCTGGCTACTAATCAGTACTACCTGGCAGTATTACCCTATCCGAACCCCTCTCCAGCTCTGGCAACCACCACTACCACCACCCCTCCCTCATCCCCCGGGTTTGTACAGACCCATTACCTGTACCCACGGAAACCTGTACACGGGTTTGCGCGAATACGGGACGGGGAACCCCCAAGGTACCTAGGGGTTACCCGTGCCTCCACTATTCACTTAAGCTTCGCTTGTTTGTGGAATCCAGTGTCCACCCCGCGGGTACGGCTGGTCAGATCGTCCGCCACATATGTTGACCATCAACACTTCATTCCGAACGGGAATCGATCAGAAAGACATATTCCGCGGGCATCCTCGGTGTATCGTCTGAGGACATGACATTCGAGATGTCCTCGAGCATTGCCATGTAGTGGGTAGGCAAGAGACGGAGCTTGTACGTTGGACTGCTGTACGAGTATGTCAGAATGACTAATATAGGTTGC
>QDKV01004712.1_pt1 | contig 12823 bp, 15 predicted proteins | sample 1861101 | NCBI WGS metagenome assembly QDKV01 (sample SAMN04275158, study PRJNA302643) | Fungus metagenome, whole genome shotgun sequencing project. | isolation source: fruitbody | host: Mallocybe terrigena | place: Sweden | collected 2013 | reverse complement strand
TATTCACCGTAGCACTTGCATATCTAACCAACAAAAGTTCAAGCACAAAGATTGAAGCACCTGATGGCAGGGAGTCTTATTCAACTTCAACGTTTGCACTGAGACTCATCATGTGACTGACCAGGTGGGGTCATGCCTCCGGGCTTAAAATTTGGAGAGCAGAAAAGCAGCGGCAACGTCAAGCAGAGTAGGATTCGCACTGAAAGTAAATAATAGAATAAATTTTCAAATGGTTTGTTGTTTCCGAAGATGAATTCGAACTCGTGATGGGCGTCTTTGAGAAAGTACATGAACGGACAGAATATCTTCACCACGTGTGTATATGCTTCACGTTCCCTTTTTAATTAGGCTGAGGCTTGTAAACAGGAACGGATTTCCCAGCATTTTCCGAGTACCAGGACGTTTTTTCAGCACCATTAGTATCTTTCACATTCGCTAGCTATTCCTTACCTTCATGGTTACCAGCCCCACCTGCATTTTTGAAGACTGCGAAAACCATCTACCCGTATTGGAAGGAGCGGAGGACAAGGCGGCTGAATACCGTCAATTGCTCATCCAGTCAATTCACGTTACTGCTGTCAAGTTCTCCGAGATTGCTGCTAGTGTTGTTCACGCACTAATGGAATTCTTGGGAGATGCAGGTAGCTCCTCGGCACTGCATGTGGTAGCATTCGTCAGGTGCGCATTTATTCCTTGACCTCTAAAAATCTCATATTAACAAAGGATTCCAATGCAGGGAGGTCGTCGAGAAATTCCCTCACCCCCGCTGTACGATTTGTAATAAGCTCATTTCCGCTCATTTCCGCTCTCTTCGATATAAAGTCCGGCAAAGTCTTCCGAGGCATTTTATGGATACTGGATGAATATATTGAGTTTGTTGCGGATATCCAGGCCACCATGAGGGAGATCAAGAAAGTTCCTCCAATACCTGCTTCAGAGCAAAGGTCATCAGACGAGGTCAATACTGGATGGCTTTTACAAGTGCTGGTACGGCGAATTTAGAACCTGTTAAGGCTGCCTCCAGGCCGCCTTTGCGGAGTGAGTCTACACCTGATATCTCGATTTGTAACCTACAATGCTTACTCTTAATTGTTCAGCGTCGATCTTGGGGGGCGGCTATCTTACTGCCGTTCTGGCTGCTGCACTGACAAAACTCGTCCTTCGGTTCGATGAGAACTCTGAAGACAAAGCAACATGTCACACCCGGGCAGAGGTATGTATTGGTTTATATGCTGTCCCTGTGTGGTATTAAACATCACAAAGTCGATGCTCATCATGACCTCCATTATCCAAGCCGGCCAATCCAAATTTGTTCCCGCCCAAGTTGACGAGGACTCCAATGAGCGTATCATGAACGGCATCCAGACTCTTGGTAAGTCTAATTCTTTTGACGAGTGCTTCTTGTTCACTAAGACGCATACGCGTGGGATGATGAAGATGTTGGACGAGCAACAGGAACGGCAGAGATTTTATTTCGAACCCTAGCCCCTAGCCGTATTGCACAATTAACGGTAAGCCCGCTGCCACTAAAGAAATTGGCCACCCTCTCGACCTCAACCCCTCCATCTACACTCACATTGCCTCGGTACAAGCGAGAAGCAAATCCTCAGACTTCAGATGTCCGTCCAGAATCGAATCAGTTCTCAGAAGACATCGAAGTTGGTTGCGACTCTCGAAAGCACCCCAGAATTTCTGGGGAAGGGTAGGTGGCTTGTGCTTGCCATGCAGGGTTGATTCGTATCTTTCTAGAGCAGTACAGATGAAGGAATTACGCAGGCAGTAACTAAGAGGTATGTTATTGTACAGCTCGAAGATCCAAATCGACTTCCCATTGCCTAGGGCGAATCCCGGGTACTATACGTCGGTGGGAATTCTCTGTGCACCGAACTTTTTTTTTTTGAGTTGACATTTAGGAAATGTCCTCTGCCAGACTTCCAAGAAAAAGTCATTTATAAGCGTGGCAAATTCAAATGGGCGACATCTTTTGGGCATGGTCCAATCGATCTCCCTCCATTTTGCCCAAGCGATGTACAGCTATCCGAAGGGGATGTATTCATACGAATAGATGTTGCATCCTCAGCGTCCGGGATAGACAGAGTCCAGGTTTGGTGTTCGCTTGCCGCAACATCCACATCCAGACTGATTTGGAGGCGGATCACGGTATTGGAGGATGTTCGCATTATCGACGGCGCTTCTTATGTCTTATCTCTCAGTAAGAATACGGAACCATCATGGATCTTAGTCAGAAGTGCAGGGCATCCACGCGTGCGAGCGGCCAAACGTGAGTGACTGGAATCACTGGATTAGTTCTTGAATGATGTCTAAATGTATAGCGAGATTGCCAGCCTCCCAACACCTTTGCCGAAGTTCAAAGCTCAAATGTTCAGGGATTGGGCAAGCCCGGACCGACCTTCCTAGATCTTGAACAGTGACATTTCTGCATCTTGGCAGGGCTGTTCAACTTGCTGACTATGCGCCTTTTTCAGACCCTTCCAAACTTAAGGTATTTATCGTGGAATTCATCGCGTTCATTGAGCGCGGATCATAATGCATAAAGTGTGAGTGTTCTGGTTCCGCCATTATTTGTCATCATCGCAAGTTCAATAATAGTTGTGAGTAATTGAAAATTCTTAGAAGTAGAGTAGCTTTCTTTCCACAACGACAGCAGCCGCAGCCGATTTATACACGGCTCATTCTTTGTTCTCTTTTCATATCCCCCAAGAGTGCTTATTTTGAGAGTCGAAAATTTAAATATGTGCGCATTGCAATGCATACCATTCTCTGAGTCCAATGATTTCTACATTTACCTTAGGCCTTGAAATGCTTTCTACTCTAGGAAGGCAGTGTACATCTGACCTTCGACATAGGTGTTTAAGCTGGGGTCGTTTCGGGGAAGCGGGGAGTCATCGCGACCTTTTACATGCCTAAAGCGAGCTGCAATTCTACAGTACGGTTAGGCCAACATTCTGACATGATATTGAGGACGCACCTCATGACTCGAGCAGGAAACAGAAATTCGACCTTTGGCTGGATGTTCAGCTCTTTCAGCTCGTCAGATGTAAGACTACTAAGGTATTCAGGCCTGTAAAGATTAGCGGGGAGCGCAGGAGGCGCAGTCCCAGTGTATAGCCGGTTTGAATGCGTTCTGGGATGGTTGAATCGACCAGGGCGAGGACGATCAAGCGTGGTGAAATGGCTGGCCATATGCAATGCGTCCAAGATTTCGCACATCGCATTGCCATCTGAACTACGCCAGTCAAGTCGGACCACCAGATAATGCCCCTGATCATTAACCACCTCCCGTTCGTCTTCACTGACCACCTCACAGGCGAAAGTCGACAGCGTTGCCCGGATTGCTTTCATCTGAGGAATGTGTTGATAATTGAGAAGCGCAGTCTTGAACCGTCGTTCTCTGAGCTATAATATGATAAAAACAATTCTCGATTGCAGCAACATGAAAGTCACCTCCTTCCGGCGCGCGTATTGAGCCTTGCGCTTAGCACGGTCCGCCTCATCAACTTTCCCTTCGACATTAAGGCCCTGCCTTTTGTAGAGCTTCCGAAGATAGTCGACATGTGTTAGGAACACGGCCTTGATCAAGCCCTCGTCATCGCATTCAGATATGCCAAGTGAGAGAAATTCTTCTGTAAACTGTTTGGCTGCCTTCTTGTTCCAATTGCTTGCTCCATTTGAGGCCAGATCGAGTATCAAAGGATTGAGACTAGGGCCTGTAGCCTTCGGGTCCTTTTCTTTGTATTGCCTTAACTGATTGGACGCGGGCACCATCAAGTCCTTCTCGGGGTATTCAAGGAATTCATGCATCAGACGGCGAACGTCAGCCTGAGATAAAAGGAGCATCAGTTCTGCATAATCTGCATTCAAGAAGAGCGACCTTCAAATCAACCAGATAAGAAGGCTGACGCTTTTTGTCTTGGCTTCGAGTTGCGACAGGTGTTGATTGTGCATGTCTAGTTCTGTGTAGGCGGCTACTTCTACTCTTTGAAACCTGGGGTTCACTTGGCTTGCCAGATTCATCGTTTAATGCAATAGGTTCTGTAGAGCGGTGCAGGGAAGTGATGGTAGACTTGAGATCGACAACCAGTTCACACAGAAGAGCTACAGGAGCATTTGTGCAAAGCGAATTCTGGGAAGAATAAGATTGAGAATGAGAGAAAAGGTTTTGAATGCGATAAAGGATTTACTGGATGCTGGAGAAGACGGTCGTATATCTCATCCTGAAACACAAGTCAGTTTCAATAAATGGAATAGCAAATGGCGTAGTACCGCATCTAGTTGCTTGTTATGAGAAGTCTCCGCGCTTTTGTCTTTGTCATCATCGCACATGTCAGTCCAATCATTATCATACACTTCCTCCTAAACAGCAAGTCAGTCAAATTGAATAACTGCTGTGACTGCCCTACCCTGTCAAAAAATGCACCGTTAGGAGGGACTGCCGTCTCTGCGTTCCCGCTGCTTTCTCTTACCCCTACGACTCCTGCCTCTCCCGCTACAGCGCCGCTGTCAGTTGTACGCCTCTTTCCTGTAGTCTTATCACAGAGAATAGGCCCCTCAACATTGTTGTCAGTTCGTTGTGCAGGCAGGCCTGCATTGGCAAGTGATGCATCATAACTTGACGTCGGCTCTTTTTCGAATTCGTTGTCCACAGTGTCAACAAACATTTGCGATCCTGTATGTTGACCACCCGCACTCTCTGCAGCAAAAACCGAGCCTCGCAGATTGACTATCGCATTTTGGGGAGCTGAACAAACCGACTCTGCGTCTGATCCGCCATCCAACAGATTGGGTAAGCGAACTTCATCGGCAACAGTCTCGGAAAGGTGGAATTCTGTTTGCTTCTTGGTCAGGCATGAGCCTGGTGAGCCAACAGAATCTGCAGATACATGATCAAATGGTAAATGGTAGCGAATCTCGGCATTACGCACCCAATTCCTGGGCGCCGCTAAGCCTGTTGTTGGCAACCTGCGCATCGAGCTCACGGCGAGCAGAAGAGTCCGCGTCTACTTTCCTACTAAATCGGGTTGTCACAGACGATGCATACGGCCCCCATCTCACAAACGATTTACGGGTTCTGTGTACGGAGGATGGCAACTGGCCATTTGGTGGCCCCGGATTACGTTCGAACAAAACTCGGTGACTTGAATTGACAGCTGTAAACATTACTGAATCGCAGCAGACAGGAAGATATTGGAGAAGTACCTTGTTGCCCAATTTCAAGATTACTTGAGGATGAATTTTCTGACTCTTTGGAGCAAGCTTGAGCAATGATGGAGTGTCGATCCTGCGTCCCTGATCGGTCCTGAGAACCAGAAATCTTCAACTGGGTAGCAGTGTGTGGCGCCAGGCCTCCTAAATGAGCATCCAGCTGGACTGGATCGCCTTGTTCGAAATCACACGGACCTAATAACTGATGTCAGCAAGACAGTACTTGACTATATATTACTATTACCTGTACCAGCAGAAGTTCCTGTCAAATGTTGGGAAGCTACACTTGGGTGATGCGCTGCGTCTGCATCTTCGGGATCCAACGGTGGCTGAACTGGAGACTCAGCGCATCGCAGGGCATCCTCGTCGAGCGTATTCGACCTCCCTTCAAGAACATCCGTTCCAGAGCTGGCTGTGTCTACAAAAACATAAGCGTGGAATTGTGGCATAACTAAATACAAGCCTACCTGTTTGTCTGTCATTCCCATATTTCCCTACCCCGACATTCGAATGGCCTGTTAATGAGGGAACGTCAAGTTTTGTCGAATCTGCGGGGTTGATTGGCTGAATTCTTTCTGAGTGCTTATTGCGGTCTGCAAGGAATGATGAGTTTTGGCACTCGACAACAAAAAGCAATGTACGCTGCGATCTCTTAGATAACTGTGGGGTACGATCACTGAAGAATTCGCTGCCAGCCATACGAACGGGTGCTGCTGACTCGCTCGTAACCTTTGCTGAGTAAAAGTGAAACTAAACAGAAGTGGTGCAGAAGTCAGATATTTTTCTTACCAGCCACAGCAATCATTTGCTTCTGTTTCTGCAACAATTGAACAAGCCGACGTCGACGTTTACTCGCAGGGCACCGTTTTCCTCCCATTGTTATCGACCTCAATTTCTTCTTAGGTCGTGGCGTCATTTCTTCGTCATGGATACCATCTGAGCTTGTGGAACGACGTCTCTTCAACAGTGCATGAGGGAAATTCGACATTAGAAAGGTCTTCCTTCAGTACTTTGAGATGGGAAATAGGCCAGCTGAAAAGATGGGGTAGTGAGCTGTGCGACGGGAAAGGACTGACAACTTATAGTAATCCGCAGAACAAGCAGGTTCCAACGACTTATTATCATTGTGCTTCACAACGGGACAGTGACAATAATAAGATCTTCGCAACAAACGCTGAAATGGACTCGCTGCAGGCAGGAGAAAAAAAAACTCGGCAGTTGCAGCCTCCCGAAAAGGAACAGCGGATTCAATACGACAAGATGAGCGTTCAAATTTGTTTTTGCAAAAAAAAATGATGGTCGCGGAATCAACAATAGGTACAACTGAAGAGCATTCCTATCAACTGTCATTGTCAACGTTACATAACTGTCATACATTGTAATTAAGTATAAGTTACAACAATCAATCATAATTTAATAACCGAACACCCTCTGAATTAGCAAAGGCCTTCAAACCTGTTTCCGTGATCAAACGGACTAAACTGTTTGAGAAGCCAGTAGTAACAACAATTATGCACTCAACGAACGTTCAAATGTACGCCGCTCGTCTTTGTGTCCATGAAATTTTGCAGCCTCACAACACTCTGGAAGATGAGTTACCCTACTGACGGCACCGTGACAACTAAATCTAACTCCAAACTTCATGCATCATGGTGCAAACGGTAACATATTATATTCTTAGCAGGCAAAACTTTTTTCTCGCGTACTTGCGATGAGAATCCTAATTAAATTGGCATATGCAACATTGAACAAAATGATATTCGCCTGGCGCAAACATGTTGCGGACTTCGAGTAAAATTTCAGGAGAATAAATGACTCGCAATCTTTGCCCACCTTGTAGTCGGACTTTATATTGCTATTGTCAGAGTTTCGTAAAGCAATATTCTTCATACACACTAGCAAAGAGACTGGTAACTATGCAGTGGGCAACAAAGCCTTCCATATCGGCGACTGACACTGGAGTGGTATGTATAAAGTGACTCGGCGACGGCACCTCTGCAACAACTTTGCGAGAAGCCATGAACCAGCGATTCATACCTGCTCGTTTTCCTTGGTTCCTATGTTCGCTCGTTTTGGTTTGGGCCCTGTTCGTCTCGTCCTGCTTGTGGCCCTGCCACAACCCCTCCTTTTCTGCACTCTGCACCTTTCCTGACATTTCTGCATTTTCATACGACGCAGTAGTCGGTCATCAGCCAAATTACCACGTCGACCACACCATATTTTTCACATGCGTGGACAAAGATCTGGACGAACATGGATTAGTCCTAGACGTCATGCAGGCAGAGATTTTGACAAGGGATCTATTAACGCTGGTCAGGATCAGCGATCTTCGATCCAATGCTACATTTGCTGCACTGTTGGTTGAGTTGGCTGAAGGTTTGACGAAAGCTGGACGGGTATTGCAGAGGTTTGCATCAAAAGTGAGAGGATTGGATGACAGGTTCGGCTTTGGCAGATCCCTCCAGTTTTTTGCTTACGCCTCACACAGCATCGTCGTAATGAAAAATTATGCTTCAAACATCGCCAAGGTGTCTCTTCCATCTCATTCCACTACACTCTTTGCGACCTGGAGCGGCAAACGCAACGCGGACACAGATAAAACTCAAACATTCGATGTTCTTTTGAAACATGTCGAGCGCGTAATTGTTCATGCAGGGCCCATTTATGAAGTCTTGGATGAGCTGGAAGGACGCCTTGGCCGATTTCAGAAGCTCGTACTATTCGAAGATACATCCATCACCTTGGCCAAAACTGATGTGCTTGCTGAGCTTTGGACAAAAGTTGGCGGCAATAAACGGCAACTGCAAGATTTGGATAGGCAGCTAGCATTGCTGAAGGAGCTTAAAAAATATAGAGGGAAGATTTTGGTTTCTATTACCGCTACTATTAAATCAACGACAACAGTAGTCCACCAACTGGAAGGGATGCAAGAGTATTTGCAAGTGACTTTGGATTGAAAATGTAATATACGTTGTACACACGGCATCCATGTTGTTATCTATACTATTTGGCAATGGGTGGAACAGCGAATCGCTGCAGGGAATCGGCAAGCGATGTTCACTTGAAATTTTCGACCTCCTTCCTATGCAATGGCTTTTTCAGTCCGTATTTCTCATCGGATATGTCAAGAAGCGAATGAAGAGGGATCGAGTTGGAAGGATTTATTACAGGCATGTGCTGGTGGTACACTTTTATTACACCAACGAGACTGTTCGATCACCCTTCTCCCTCCAGGGATTTTTTGTGCACGACCATCTGAAACTACGTTCAAAGTCGCGATTGTAGCTGCCGCGGTCTCTTTCAATTGTTGAGGCCTGAGGCGGAAGGCGATCTCCCGCATCCCTCGAGGCCATGGGTGCAGAGAGAAGCATAATTACTGATTGAGTTTTAAGAGGTGGCTTGGGAATGCAGTCCAAGACTTCAGCCAGGTTTCTAACCCGAGGCGGCATTCACTGTACGGGGTGGACGTCAGCCTTTTCGATGCCATGTGCAAGGATCACCCGATTCTGCAAACATAGTAGGTTCAACCATCTAGTAGCCTCAGCATATGGTAGTTGGATGCATAATATTGATGTTCGACTGCAGTACCAAAACCTCCAATATAAGTACAAGTATCCACTCTCTGAATTAAATCCAGACAATGCAGATACATTTCAACCTAACAGTATCTTTATGTGGATTTCTCCTGTAGATGACATCAAAGTAACATACCAATGGCCGTTGTCCCCCAGATGACGCATACGTCTGTTATAGCAATGGCAATCTTGAAATTTTGTTCTTCGTCGTCTTCATGAGCCTAGGAAGGAACTGAGAATGTCTGATATTCTATGAGAAAACCAAGTGCGTACTGATAATGCAAAACAAAAATTTTCTGACAAGGCGCCTGGAAACGATGAGAATTTACCCCCCAAGCCCATGTGAAGCCATACTTTGTGTAAGAACTTGAGTAATAAGAGAATGTGGAATGTCCACAAGGTGTGCCACTCCTTGACCACCAGCTACGAATCCAGAGTTTCGATGTATAGGAATCACTGAAACAATGTTTTCGAGGTGAGGTAAAACCCAGCGTAGACCGTTTCGAAGGTGATATAAAATCACATGTTGATGGTGATCTACGGCAACAAACGTTTCAACTGTTGAACAAAGAATTCCCTTGCATCTGGGGTTATCCAGGATACAAAATCACTAGACTTAAAATTAAGGGCTGGGGAGACACATACAGGATGTCGTGATGAAATGAACGTATGATGTCAGATGTATTGACATCCAAAATACTAGTCAAATATTCAGCATAACATCATCAATGGAATTTGTTGGGTACTTACAAGACGCCATGATACTCGTAAGCTACAAGCAGCTCGTTTTCGGAGTGTGGTAGCCATGCTATTGAAACGATCTGGATCTGGATCGAATGATTCTGCTTTCCATGAAAGCAAGGTTCAGATAGGCGACGTTCGTGTCTCCACGTTTCATCTAGTAACAGCGGTTCACTGGTAAACCAACAAAAGAAAATCGACTTACCTCGCAAGTACAGGCGAATTTTCACCCGGCTGCAAACAGCAAGCTTTCTGAGAGAATAGTGATAGGATATGCCTACAATCTCATTCTCGGTTACTTGTTCTTGGGTGAAATCCACTTGCTGTAACGGTTATAACCAGTTATTCCAAGTCAGGTCCTAAAGCTCTTACAAATTCGGTGCTGGTCGTTGTGCTGCCGGTCATGAGTTTGCACGTAACGAGGGAGCCATCTGAGAGTCCACAAACAAAGACCATATCATCAACCCAGATGGTTGTGGTCTTTCCGACCGAATCTAAATGCAAAACTGGATTATAGCGGTTTCCCGTCTGCGTGTCCCACAAACTAATTTCGCCGACGACATTCACAACTGCTAGTATTTTGCCACATCTAGAAAAATCTAGGCTGGATACTTTCCCAGTTTTCAGCTCCAAAAAAGGAACATATTTCAATAACATGAGCGCTGAGGTGCGCAAGTTCGAAAGCAAAGGAGTAGTGATGTCACGTTAGTGACATGTCACGATATCAGCTTGGCGCTTTGATGCGCTTTTTTGAGCCACTCAGATTGACGTATATTTTCACGACGGCTTGCATTCCTTCATTTAATCGTCTCCATAGATCGAAATAGAACTTGAAGAGTTAGAGGAACTAGAAAATCTTGCAGACGACGACGTCTTTGAGCTCGATCCATTCGATACGATTTGTGGGCGATCTTGGTTCTTTTTGAGTATTTTGAGCGGACAAGGCTTGTTCGCGTAGAGCCGGATAGGAATTCGGAATTACCCCCCTCTTCCTGCACTCGACATGGCCACACCAGGTTGAAACCCGTCCTTTACTTCCATCTTGGGTCCTCCTTTTTACCCAAGCGTCTGTCATTGATACCTTCACAGTCGTACCCTCACCCAATGGGACTCAGATTTTAACATTAACGCCTCTCAGCACAGGAGACACAACGAACATTAGAGACAAGGGCAAAGTCACTCTCCACACTCAAATCAACACTCTCCAGTCTATCTTTGATCGCACGATTCTCCGTACATTCAAGTCGCGTTACACTCAATTCCTCCTTTTCTGGTACACTTCGCTTGATCCTGAATTTGCGGACATTTTCCAAGGTATGCTCGTGGAGCGCGCTTTGATGCCTACTTCAGGCCCTGCCTTTTTGGCTTCTTCATCCACGTCAGGGGGTCAGGGGACAACGACGACGACACTTTAAGCATAAATTCGAACGTCCATTTATGTCGAGCGAGCAGAGTAGACATCGAAGTGCGTTGCAATAGATGTGTCAATCGTCATTTATCTAATTCTACTGTTCTCATTAGTCAATTTTACACCAACTCGCCTCGCTATTCTCGTTGTATATCCACCAGAACTATTCTCGGTTCTGCAATGACGTTGAACAATGTGCATGTATTTCCGAGTGGTTGAGTTGGGTCGATTCGAGTGGAGGCGAAGCCGTAAGTTGTTTCTTATCTTGCAAAAATCACCTTATAGATTGACAGTACCTGTCAATCTTCGAATGAAGCGGTGATTCCAATTCCTCGATGTACCGGCTCGATCGCTGTCTTCTCGTCTTGCTGGGCGCCTTCTTTTTTTCCAAGGTTTTCGTCGCCATTTTTCCAGGGATTATCTTGACGTCTTGAAGAATCTTGCCTCTAGGCATCTGGCCAAGATGGAAAACCACGATCTTCAGTCGCGACAGCCGGAGACACTCCTTGGCTGCGACCAGTAGCCCCAGGCTTGTGCTCCTTCCTCCCTATCACGATTTCGTCAGCACGACGATTACAACTCTTGTCTTTCCCTCATCCGAAGGGGTGTATTCACACGAATTGATTTAGCAACCTCAGCGTTTTTGTGCGGCAAGCCTCCAAATGTCGAGACACGTTTAAGTTACCAACATGTCAGCCAGATTCGACCCAAGGAAACAGGAAAAATCAGTTCCAGGTTTTCGTGCTTCCGAATGGCGGTCCAAATTCAACAAGATAGGCAAGATATTTCCATGCTCCATGCGCCAAATCGCTGACAACGTGTTAGACTGGGATGAGGTTCCTCGGGATAGATCGAAAATGAAGCTGGCTGAAATTTCATTGCTTATGAGGTGATGCAGCTTACATATTTGGCGATGTTCAGTTCTAAATGATTGATCAAGTTGTTCCCACGCTACAAAACGATTTATCCCGAACGGTTGCTGCACTCTGTTGCCCAAAATTTTTATCTTATCTAACCAACAAAAGTTCAAGCACAAAGATTGAAGCACCTGGCGGCAGGGAGTTCTCATTTGACGTTTGCACTGAGACCCATCGTGTGACTGACCTACATTAGAGGTATATAAGGCCGAGGGAGTAACAACACGTAGTAGTAGTTTATCATCTCTCTTTTGTCTTTCTCAACTTAACATACCCCTGGTTGTGATTGGTCATCCTTAATGTTTCCTCGCTTTGCTATGATACATCAAACATACGTCAGCCGCCAAATTGCCTAGGAGCGGAAGAATCTTACTACGTAAAAACCATATTGTTGTACTGGAGCATCTACAAAACGCAGCTGCTCTTCAATTTCTCCAGATCCTCATCTCTTTCATCCCAGATTTGGCCGTCCACGAAACGGCACTTCACAGTGTGACCAGGCAAAGAATCAGACGTCCACACGTTATTGAGGTGGCGCAATCGTGCAGCATATTGTCTCCACCCGCAGATAGCCAACTCCAGGGCACCATAGATAATGGCCATAACCCCTCGCCTGAATGCCCAGGCAACATCTGCGAAATTGTACCATTAAGACCATCAATAAACTCCATAATGATTGTCCGAACATTTGGATAAGCGCCTTGATATTAAACAGAGAGCAGAACACAGAGACACCGAGTTCATCTGTTTCGGAGTTGGGAGACAGGCACAACGGAGGTGTTATCTGGAAGATGGCAGATGATACGCTTGTTGAAAGGTTTTCCCCAAGGGATAAAACGTGTGCTTCGTCTATCCCAAATAAGACAAGATTCCTCACATACCTAAGCTACAGTGTAGCGTCTAGACGGTCTACCGAACGGATACAGTGTAGCCGTCTAACACCGAGCCAGCGAACGCCA
>QDKV01004713.1_pt1 | contig 12839 bp, 19 predicted proteins | sample 1861101 | NCBI WGS metagenome assembly QDKV01 (sample SAMN04275158, study PRJNA302643) | Fungus metagenome, whole genome shotgun sequencing project. | isolation source: fruitbody | host: Mallocybe terrigena | place: Sweden | collected 2013 | reverse complement strand
TTAAAGCAACAGATGATTTGATTTTCTAGTCGTTTCGGAACAAGAGGGAGCCTGTCATCGTGCGTTTTCTACATCCAAAAAGGGATCAAGTGTCAATGGGTCGCGGTCGATCTTCGCGCGCGGTAGAAACCTCGAGATATAGGACAGACCGGCTGCTGTAATTCTAGTCCCGATCCACTGGGCCAACGAAACTCCGGGTAAGAGGCCCATGACGTCCTTCACATCCCATATATCTCGATGATGTGTGACGAGACCTTGTTCGTTGAATGATAGGCGTGTGATGATGCGTAACTTGTGATGGAGCGGGGAGGGTACAGCTAACGATGTACCCGGTATCGCTAAGGATGGGGTAACAAATGGCTTATTTGAGTGCATAAAAGAACTGTGAGTGCTGACGAGGGAATCTGATGAGGCATGAGCTCTATGGGAGGTGATGCCTTCACAGTGAATGCCGGGGAGAAGAAGGATATTAAGTGAATGCTCGACGATTACTTTACGATGACCATCTAACTCGCTGTTAGCTGGAATGGTAGTGTGTCAATCATGAAAGAAGTACCAAAAGACTCGTTCTCGCAGACATCGAGGATATCTGTCCAAACACGTAAACCTTGGAAGAGTGGCTCGTCTAACGACTGATGAGAGTTTGGCGGATGTACACGAAATAGTGTGCACAGAAGAGCCATGGGTCTAGGAATGTTGACTGTACTTAGATGGCGAGACAACTTGTGTATATCGCTTATGACGGAGCGCGAAGTTGCTGTGACGAAGGGATTCTCATAACTTGAAGGGAGTAAATGATAAAGGTCCCCAAGTACCGTAGAGACCAACTTACACTGTACGGGAAATCAGAAGAAAGATTGAATAATAAATATAATAACCACATACTGGCATTAGGTTCGTAATAACTATCCACTGTATCCGACCCCACACCTTCACCATAGACCGACTGACAGACATCTAGAGCTGTCATCTTCGTTGATATTACAGACATTTCTGGTGATCGGGGAACAGGAAAGGGTATGCAATTGGTTGTATTATGTGCTTGTGGGGAATCCATGAAGGCGAGAGGTATGGGTAAAGGCGTAATTGTGAGCTGCCAGGCAACCAACCAGCTATCAATAGATAAACACGTGCTAGAGGAGAGGACAATACTTACATTGAATTACTTATTTGAAAGCAATCCAGACATTATTGAAAATAATGGCTTGGCTTCTGCATGCCGAAATGCATCTTTAACATGAAGAAAAACACATTTTATACCTAGTGAGTACATAAAGCCAACAAACGATGGGACATCCGCTTTCTGTCACAATTATCTGTCACAAAAATTTCTTTTGCTTGGGTTATGGCTGGATCCCAATTGACACAACTCAAGGCTGCTTTGTCTACTGCAGGAGTGACAGGGCAGAAACCAAGCAAAAAAAGGAAACGCTTAGCGCCTCTTCAAAAAGACAAGGATAAACGAGCGGCGAAGATCGAAGAAATTCACCGGCGATTGAACCCATTTGATGTCAAAGTTACCAAACTCAAGCATGATGTAGGTGGTAGGAAGATTAAAGGTGTGACCGGAAGGCCTGCGCAGAGCAAACAGACTGGTATCGAACAGGTACGTCTTTTAGTCTGATTGTTTTTTGGAACGGTTTTACATCCTTATAACAGCGCAAAAAAACTCTACTGAAAGAGTACGAAGACAAAGATAGAGCGGGAGGTATCCTTGATCGACGTTTCGGTGAAAATGATCCTACCATGAGCTTGGAAGAGCGTATGTTGGAGCGCTTCACTAGGGAACGACAGCGAGGGTCTAAAGGAATGATGTTTAATCTGGAGGATGTCGAGGATCTCACACATTACGGACAGAGCCTGTCCAAGTTGGACGACTTTGACGACATAGGTTTGAGGATGGAAAGTGACGACGAGGACGAAACCTCAGGTATACTGATGCCTTGTGATGCCATTAAATATATCTAACTTTACGCTTCCCAGGCCAAATTGGACGCGATGTTGTTAGTAAAACACACTTTGGTGGATTTGACGACGATGATAGTGAAGACGAGGACGAAGTAGATTCTTATTGACACTTTCTAAAGCGCTACCTGATGTGTTACTCAGCCTTCCAGGAAGAAGACCAAAGCTGAAGTTATGGCCGAGGTTATTGCAAAGAGCAAGGAACACAAGGTTGGTGAATTAGGACGTTACTTCACTCCTCGCGTGTTATGCTGAACCTATTTTCAGCTCCGTCGTCAAATGGAACAAGACGCAGCTGACAATGTGCGACATGAACTCGACGGCCAATTCGCTTCTCTGCGTGAACTAATATACGCACCTGACCCCTCATCATCTGCAAGTATAGTAGAACAGCCTTTTGAAAATTCAGAAGAATCTGTAGACCCTATCGCTGCCAAGCTTCTGCCCTATGTTGACGATTACGACCAACATGTTCGTGAGCTTGCCTTCGACCAACGTGCAAAGCCGAAGGATAGGACGAAGACTGAAGAAGAATTGGCTTTGGAGGCGAAGGTGGAGTTGGAGGAAGCTGAACGGAGACGCCAGAGACGGATGTTAGGTCTTCCTGAAAGTGAAGATGAAAACGAATTGGGGAATAGGAGAGGGAAGCGCAAACGAGGGGCAGATGATTTAAATGATGACTTCGATGAGGATTTAGGGGAGTATGAAGGTCTCGGTGCTGGCTTGGAACAACCTGGCTCAAATCTATCTGACGAAGGGGATACAAATTCCGATGATGAGCCGGAAGATTCGGCTGAATCAGATGGAGGGGTTGAGGAAGGAGCAGAAGTTGAAGTTGAAGGCGAGAGCGAAGGTGAGGGACTAGACGAAGATGACGGAGATTTGGATAGCGAGGAGGGAGAATTCGAACAACTCATTACCCCGCCGAAAACCGCCAAAGGAAAGTCAAAGGAGAAGGCCATGACGCGGGATCTACCCTTCACCTTTCCCTGTCCCAACAACCATGATGAATTTCTGGAAATTGTAGAGGACATCGACGACAAAGACACCCCTACCGTAGTTCAACGAATATGCGCGTTGTATCACTCAAGCTTGGCACCCGATAATAAATTTAAGCTTCAGGTATGCAAAAACCGCTCTTTTGTATTTATGCCTTCTAACCTTTATCCCTTGTCAAGAAACTAGCGACGGTCCTGATCGACCACGTTCTTTATGTTGCATCGTTGCCTAGACCTCGGTTTTCTCTCATTTCCTCCCTCCTCCCTCATATCTTCACCATCACGCATGCATATCCTATTTCCGTTGCCCAGCATTTCAATGCAAAACTAGCCCTCATGCATAAAAACCTGAAACGAGGTCTGTCTCGTGATGCTCTGAAACCCGAGACGAAAACATGGCCGGGGATTCCTGAATTATTGCTTTTACGCACTGTTGGATTGCTCTGGTCGGCGAGTGACCTCAACCATGCTGTGGTTTCTCCGACCCGAATTCTCATGGGCGCATACCTAAGCTTATGTCGGGTTCGCTCACTGGTTGACCTTGCTAGTGGGCTATTCTTGTCGACCCTTTTTCTTCAGTTCGAGGCTTTGTCAAAACGTTTGGTACCTGAAGCGATTAGTTTCTTAGTCAACACGGTCCTTCATCTCGCTCCACATCACTACAAAAAATCGACCTCCCTTCCAGGATTCTTCCCGTGTCCAGATTTTAAGTCGGGTTTGTGTAAAAGACTAGCGATGAATGTCAGAAAAAGGAAGTCCCTTGTTTTTTGCAAGGCGGAGTTATCGAGCCTCATGACTGCGAAGGACGACGACGAGCAAGCAAAAGCCGACCTCCTTGGTCTAGCTTTCGAAATGCTAGCAAAATATGCGGATCTATATAAAAGTATTGAAGGTTTCATCGAGTTGTTTGATCCTGTTCTATCAATCTTGGAAGACATTGAGGTCAAATTTCTGTTCGAAGGCCACAAGGTTTGTGATTGGCATTTTCAGCATTAAAACACTAACTCCTTAATCTTATATTTGGCAGGACCAACTCTCAAAACTTATCGACAGTATTCGACGACTCCTTAAATTCTCCCGTCAAGCTCGTCGTCCCCTACAGCTTCAGGCGCACAAGCCGATCCCAATCCCAACTTACGTTCCGAAGTTTGAGACTTCAAATTCTAGCTATCTCCGTCAACGAGACCCCGATCATGAGAAGAATGAGGCAGCGAAGTTGCGTGCTCAGTTCAAGCAAGAAAGGAAGGGTGCGATTAGGGAGCTCAGGAAAGATGCGAGATTCCTGGCGAATGTGGAGCAGAAGAAGCAGATTGAGAAGGATAGGGCATATAATGAGCGGATGAAGAGGGTTGTTGGATCCATTGAGAGTGAGAGAGCAGAGGAGAGGAAGATGGAAAGGGAGAAATCGAGGGAAAAGAGGAGGGCTGGAAGAAAGTAGTACTAGGTTGAAGCCCCAAAAAGCATTACTTTTGAGCTTCCGGCTTTCAACTTTTGTAGGAATTGGTATGGTAATGATAAAGTAATAGCGGTAATAGGAGAGACGAGAACTGATAATACAAGGTTCCACGTGGTTATCTCGTCTGTCGCGCGTCGGCTTCTCAACGTTGAGCCGCAATGAACACAACCCCCTCGTCCACCCAGTTTCCTGTGCCGCAACTCGGAAACTCGCAGTCTAGTGCGACTCCTGCTGAGTTTCTCGAGTTTCTACGTTCTTTGCCTCTTCAATACCTTGGAGATCACTGTCGCCGCATACCTTCTGGCGACAAACCTGCTTGGGTCACCATTGTGAATGGCTTGACTGACCACTTTCTCGGCCCATTCCCTTTGCCAGGTGTTGTTTCTTGGAATGCTATGCAAGAGAAGGGGGAAATGATAGAAGCCACATTAGAAGTCGTTCGACGCGTTTTTCTACGCGTAGATGGTATTTACAATCACTCGCTGGAATTGGTGCAAAAGTTGTTTGCGAGGTTGCTTGACCTATGTAGGGTGTTGGATGTTTGGACGGGAACAGTTCAGGATACCGTGGACAACCAACTTATGCCTCTGGGACTACGGGAAAGTGTCTTGTCCGTCCTGGTGTCAGTCTTACGCGGCTTAGGAAGCAACAACCCCGTTCCTGACCAACAATCATCTTGGAAATCCCTACGCGACATATTGAAAGCAGGTCTTGAAGTTTGTCGTGGTAAATCGTGTTTTTCTTTGATTTATTCATGACGATCTCACCCATCTAGAGATCTTTCCGCGCCGTCTGCGTCTCTTTCAGACTGCACCATCATTGCTTTGTTCACCAAACCAAACATTCTGACCGTTGAAGCCCAAGGATTGTCAAGATCAGTAGGTTCCCTTCATTTCTCAATTTGTCAAAGGAATTAAGCATCTCAAGGATCTGGAAAGCAATCCTTCAAACATCATCGTAGATTCTGCATCACAGGTTCCTGTACTAATGACGGTCATTTTAGAAGTGGCTGTCAGGACGATACATCCCGCTCTAAAGTGTGATTGCTTCTTGACTGACATCTTTCGAATGACAATCGATTTGGCGCGGTCGTTATTGCTTTATTGCATTGCCCCATCATGCCCTGCAATATCAACCACCAGACTACAGTGCATATCAAATATTATTACGGCTACTGCAGCTTTACGTCGTCTGCCCGATTGCACGTCATCCATTGGAAGTTTGCCGGAACGTTTACTTCAGATTCGGCTGGAGTGTGGGTTGAGGATTGATTGGGATGTCATAGACCGTTTGCTTTTGGATGTGTTTCAGAATGAGAGTAATTTGCCGATCTCAAAAGAGTTGTTTTATTTTGCTGTTCAAAAATTAGGTGACAATGATACAGCTCCGCATGGAATGCAGGTATGTGTACACATACGCCTAATGAGTACTTCATTTGCTACTGAAGGCTTTTCAGGCGGTCCTTTGGGCATTTGTACGCCACGCATTGCCAACTCTAGAAGCTAATTCCTTGAGTGGGCTCAGAGAGTCAATACAACAGCTTCCTGCTAGCCAGGAAAGGGATACTTTTCTTGATCATATGTCCAAGCTACTACGTGACAGAAGTGGCCCAGTAACAGTAACAAGAGCAAGGACAACTAAGGGTCGTCTCATTATGGCGCCTCATGTCTGGCGCCAGCATGTGGAAAGTCTTGTTCAGAATATCATTGCCCCCGATTCACTCTGCTGGATGGACGACGACGACGGCACATCCGTAGCTAACATCTGTTTTCGCTCCCTCCAAGAGATTGAAACTCGGTTCAAACAGCGAGTGCGCTTCTTTTGATACATGAAAGTTGAGACTGACCTTGACTTTCAGACGACCACTTAGTTCGACCACTTCGGCATCAAAGTTGGCAATTATCGAACAGCTCACAGAATTGCCTTGTGCCTTGGCTCAGTGTGATAAGAGCAATTGTCAATCACAAACCACGAACAATAAATATCTCACAGCGGCGTGTTATTTGCCCCTGTTCGTATTATTTTTCAGGGGCCCTGAAGGTGAAATTACCTCACAAGTGAGAAGACGGGCGTATCTGGCACTTGCTTCCGTTTTCAACCATCACGATGAAGCGAAGGATATGGGAGACGTCACCAAGCTACTCTTTGAGGGGTTGGTCGACGTAGATAGGAGTGTTCGATTGAGCGCAGGGTATTTGATTTTTCAATGGTATCTGTTTGTAGCTAATTATGTTTTCTAGTTCTGCACTTTGTAGCCAAGTCCGATGTTATGGACTTTATGGAAAAGAAGGCTACACACGTGCGGAGGTTATTTTTTCTCAGTTATACGAATTGTTCGAAGCTGGTAAGAATTCGACCAGAGAGACTTTGCTCATTTCGGTTGCGTCTATAGGAAAGTATGTCAAGTTACTTCTTTTTTAATTACTCCCAACTGACTATTCCAGGAGCGATAAGCATGATGTACTAGGTCAAGTTCTTGGGCTCATTATTGCTCAGCTTGGAAGACAGAACCCTGTCATTAGAGGCCTAGCATCTATGCAGGTATGTTGACCTCTCCCTCTTTTTCACCCCTTTGGTACATTCCAAAAACCTCGATAGATATTGTCCTTAGCGAAACACCACCAAAAAACTCCGTATGCACTCGTTCTTCCGTATCAAGACAGGATTGCTCCATTCATGGTGGAGCGTCTGTCCCTACAGCCACTCTTACTGCACGAAGCATGCAAAGTCATGTCGATAGCACCGAGCGACTTCCTCAACATCACCCTTCAATACACTCTTCCGGCCATGTGCGGAAACTGCGATAGAACTGTTCTGGATCTCATTGCTAAGGAAATTCCTCACTTCCCGAGGGTGTTCATCAATTTTCTCCCTGCTATTCTTGCACACATTTTCCTTTTGCCCACTCAATCGGCCACTAGCAAGGCGTTGAAGTTTGTTACAAATTTTATATCGGATAATCCTGCAGAATCATTGGTTCGATCAGTTGTACGGGCGAACATCGTAACTGTAATGGCCTCCTTGGTAGTGAAGATGGGTGATGATGATATGAGGATGACAGATCGTGTAGGTCTAAATCCCAACTTGACGCTTCAAATGGTTCATGTTGATTTTTTTTACCTTAAAGGCCCTCATTGCACTTCGAAAGGTTCAAACCGAACTGGACCCTAGCAAGACCCCGAACGTCGCGGAATTTCTCAAGACGTACATGCTTGGTGTTATCTCTGAAATAAATGATATGTTGCAGGACGTCCAGGGAAAGAAGTCTGTAGACATGAAGCGCAGAATAATTCGGAGTTTGGGAGCTCTCGTCGAGCTGATAGGCCACCCAATCAACAATGTTTCACCCCAAGTCAGTTTCACTTTACCTTATTCATCCTTCTGCTTAGTACTTCCCAGATCATGGCAACATTTCAAACGATGATTAGCATTCCGGAGCTGTCTGAAATTACACTGGACAGTTGGTATAAGTTCTTGATAACCCTGCGTAGTGCCGAACTTGGTGCGCACATTGGACCGACTAGCGCGGCAATCGTAGCTTTCTGGAACATTCTTTCCCCTCCAGCTTGTGAAACTGCCCGCCAAGCATTGGACTACATAATTCACGTCGAAGATGTCAGCATTCGCGAATACTTGAGAGACATCGTTGATTTGTCGGTGATCAAAGAGCTTCGACCGCTTTCTGTCGAGCTGAAACGCCTGCGAGGTTCAACGTCCCCGAAGGAAGATTTAAGACGGATTCTTGAGCAATCCGGCAGCGATAATCTTACTGTTGTCTTGCAGGCCCTGCAGGAACTCAAATCTTTCCTGCTGCTTGAGGGGCACGGCAGGTACTTCCAGGAAATCACTTCTGGTGATGTGTTCGATCCTATGGTTGGCCACATACTGGCATCTCTGCTTTCTGCAGCTTGTCGTGACAATGGCGAAAGTGGCGAATCGCTAAGGCGTTTGTCTTTTGAATGCATAGGTCTCCTGGGTGCTATAGATCCAGACCGATGCGAGATCCCTTCTCAAACAACAAATCTGGTTGTTCTCAAGAATTTTACTGATGAAGAGGAAGCCGTTGTTTTTGCCATTCATCTAATTCAAGATCTGCTCGTTGGAACTTTTCGTTCCACCAGCGACATCAAGTACCAAAACTTCCTTGCCTATAGCATTCAAGAGTTGTTGACGTTCTGTCGATTCACCCCTGCTGTCGTCGCTGATCGAGGTACTTCAGTTTCCGTAAAGACCCGAAAACTGTGGAACTCCTTGCCAAAGCATGTTTTGGAGACCGTGACTCCCCTCCTGGAAGCTCGATACACTTTGACGGAGAGGTCCTCCCAGGACGTTCAACTTCCAATTTATCCCGCACAATCAACTTATCGTGAATGGATCCAGCTCTGGGCAACCCATTTGATCTCAAGAACTTCTGGGCCTATGGCACAGAAGCTGTTCGGCGTCTTTCGTTCAGCAGTCCGCAGTAAAGATGTTGTAGTTGCCCACCATCTCCTTCCTCACCTCGTGCTTCATACTCTCCTCTCTGGAAATGACGACGATGCTCACGGGGTCCGAACAGAGATGATCACTATCCTCGAAGATCAGGTTGATAATGAAAGTCATTCCCCCTCGGACAAGAAACTACTTAGTGCTCAAGTACGTGGATTTTTTAAGAAGGAACTCCGTCCAATGAAAATTCTTTAGGCAGTTTTCATGCTTTTAGATCACATAAACAAGTGGGTCCGAATTGTCCGCCAAGAATTAGCCAAGAAATCCGAGAACGGCAAACGTACAAGGGGCATGGTCGATTTGGAAGAACAACTCTTGCGTGTAGATTCGATCTTGTCAAGTATTGATCAAACTCTCATGGCTAAAGCGGCGTTTAAATGCAAAGCTTTCGCTCGGTCATTGATGAATTTTGAACAACAAATTTTAGTCATTCAGGATAGGGGAGCCAGCGAGCGAGATCTTACCGAACACTACGAGAAACTGCATGAAATTTATGCTCAACTCGACGAACCTGATGGCATGGAAGGTATTTCGACATTGATATTATCTCCGAGTTTGGAGCATCAAATCCGCGAACATGAGAGCACGGGACGGTGGACATCTGCTCAGAGCTGCTGGGAAGTCCGTCTTCAAGAATCGCCAGACAATGTGGAGTTTCATCTTGGTTTGCTACGGTGCCTGAGAAACCTGGGCCATTATGGTTTGTTGTATGCCACATTTTCAACGTTGTCAATCTCATCTACTACTTCAAGATACCCTCCGGACACATGTTGCCGGCGTCCTCACCCGTCATCCCGGATGGGAAAACATTTTAGCTGGTTTTCAGGTGGAGAGTGCATGGATGGTGGGTGCTTGGGATGATGTCCAGAAGCTGGTAGACCGTGTCAACAGTCAGAACTCAGCTATAGTGATGGCTCGAGTTTTGCTTGCAATGCGTGGAGGAGATCCTAACATCACCACAGATACTCTGTCGCAAGCAAGGTTGGTTCTTGGTGCACCTATTACTGCTGCAGGAGTTGGAGGTTATCGACGTTCTTATGATGCTGTTCTTGATTTGCATTTGACGCGTGAACTGGAACTGATTTACCAGACTACTTGTACACTTCCACAAGGTTCGCAAGACAATAATCGACAAGAACGCCGACAAGCAATCATCGAACTTTCAAAAACGCTGACACAGAGGCTAGATTTCACCCTCCCAGCTTTTCGGATTCGTGAACCCGTCTTAAGTATGAGACGAACAGCATTTGCGCTTGCGTAAGCTTTCCTTTGTACTTCCGACCTCGCACCTTCATATTTTCATAACACGATAGGAAGAATCCCTTGAACCGTGAAATTGGGAATTCTTGGCTTGCCAGCGCAAAAATTGCTCGAAAATCAAAACAGTGGCAAACCGCTTACAGTGCCATGCTTCAAGCTCAGCAAAGAAGAACGCCATACTGCTTCATAGAGAGCTCAAAGCTTTTAAAAGCTACTGGAGAACCTTTGCGAGCGTTGAACGAGCTGGAGAGTTCGAGCAAGTTGCTCGGCCTCTTCGATGACCAGGTTGTAGATCTTACTGCCGATGCAGAATCAGATCGCATGAAGGCCAAGGTTCAAATTCATGTTATTCCGCTGCTTGGTTGACTAAATTCCACATTCAGATCCAAATTCTGCGAGCGCGGTGGATGAATGACTGTGACCGATTTGATATGAGTACGATATTCTCGGTCTTCCAGGAAGCGGCAAATCTTCAGAAAAAGTGGGTCGGCTTATTCAGCGAGTTCAATGATTTTTGACGAGATCTATTGCAGATGGGAGAGTGCCCATTACTATGTAGGTCAGTTCCATGACGAATGTTTCAAATCCCTGCCACCCACGGACCAACTCAGCAGGTTTGTTGGTGGTCTTGCTCATGTATCCCCTTTGCTCATAATATGATTACAATTTAGAGGTTTGAAGATGAATACCTACACAGTTCGCTCGTATGTCAAGGCTATCATGAACGGTTCCAAATTTGTATATCAGACTGTTCCTCGAATGCTCACAATCTGGCTGGACATTGGTGAAGATAAAAGGGCTTGTCAGGAAGACAGCTTCAAGAAAATGACTGATATAATGGCCAAGGCATTTAAAGACGCACCTGTGTATAAGGTTGGTACCCGAGTTTCCTTCGTTTCGTGGTCTATAATATCCTATGTAGTGGTTTACCGCCTTCCCTCAAATAGTCTCACGAGTCGGCCACGAAAATCCAGAAGTTTATCGACATCTGTCAGCCTTGATTGTCACAGTAATGGAGGCATATCCTCGGCAAGCTCTTTGGCTTTTCACGTCAGTAGTTAAATCTACGAAACAAAATCGGGAGCAGAGAGGACGAGCGATTCTTCAACAGCTTCAAGTTTGTACCTTACTGATCACTTTCTCGTCTTGTATTTATTCATCCACTGACACCAACAGAATAATCCCCGCAATCATAGGAATGTTGTTCAGAAACTTATTCAGCAATCACTCTCTATGACAAACGAACTTCTTGCCCTATGCGACCAACACGTGGACGACGGAAGATACATACTGAATATGAACAAGGACTTTCCAGCTTTGAAGCGAATGGGCCGTTGCGATTTGATAATACCACTTCAAGAATCCCTGACAGCCAGCCTTCCTCCCACGCCAGAGACAGAAGCAACGCATCATCCATTCGCTTTAGATGCACCAACATTCCATGGTGAGATATCGAATCCACTATCCAAACTTTTATACTCAACTCTAGATCTAGATTTTGCAGATGAGATTGAGGTGATGAAGTCGCTTGCAAAACCTAGGAAAATTACGATCCGAGGTAGCAATGGTCAGACGTATATGTTCTTAGGCAAACCAAAGGATGATCTCAGAAAGGATGCTCGTTTGATGGACTTCAACGCGATTATCAACAAATTGTTAAAGGGGAATTCTGAGTCTCGAAGACGACAGCTCCGTAAGTCATTTTTGTGTATATCACTAGCAATTTCTAAGCTCGCCGTTCGTTTATAGATATTAGAACTTATGGTGTTGTAACACTGAACGAGGAGTGTGGATTTATTCAATGGGTTCCGAATACCGTCCCTATTCGCCCCATTTTGATAAAGTATTACGATGCGAAGCGTATTAGGAACTGGGTCAGTCAATACATTTCGATTCACAGTGATTGCGCTCACTTCGCCACCTAGTCCGGGGAAATGTCTGACGTTTTCAAGAAAATCAAAGATTCCTCATCACTTACTGATAAGCAATGCGCTGAACTTTTTAAATCAAAGATTCTCACTATGTAAGTTCATATTCATTCCCGAAAGTGATTACGCTTACTTGGCATCAGATTCAAACCTGTTTTCCACGAATGGTTCATTGAGACATTTCCAGAGCCGACTGCGTGGCTTGCAAGTCGCCTAACGTACGGACGGACAGCAGCTGTTACGTCCATGGTCGGATTCATTCTCGGGTTCGTTCGAGCAAAGAAACTTTGACGCGAATTCTAACCATGCATGTAAAGGCTTGGGGATAGACACTGCGAAAATATCCTTATGGACGTGAACTCCGGCGATGTGGTTCACGTTGATTTCAACTGCTTGTTTGAGAAGGTTTTTACTGTCTATCAGCTGTCTTCATCGTGTGTGACCTTCATTTGTGCAGGGAAAATCACTTGAAACGCCTGAGAAGGTTCCCTTTAGGCTTACTCAGAACATAGTGGATGGTCTAGGTGTCACTGGTGTTGAAGGTCCGTCTCGATTAACTCTAAGCACTGGGGAGATATTCATAATTTATTTGAAAATTTCTAGGCGTTTTTCGAATAGCCTGTGAAGTCACCATGCAGCTTCTTCGCGACAATAAGGATTCGTTGATGAGCGTCCTGGACGCCTTCGTGCACGATCCATTAGTAGAATGGGAAGATGAGAAACGTAAATTGGTGAGGGGCCTTG
>QDKV01004714.1_pt1 | contig 12875 bp, 19 predicted proteins | sample 1861101 | NCBI WGS metagenome assembly QDKV01 (sample SAMN04275158, study PRJNA302643) | Fungus metagenome, whole genome shotgun sequencing project. | isolation source: fruitbody | host: Mallocybe terrigena | place: Sweden | collected 2013 | reverse complement strand
AATTTCGGCCACTCTGTCCCCTGTCCCCCCCCCCGGCCGAATAATTCGAAATGGTACAGTAGTACAAGTTATATGAGATTGCGCGATACGATAAACATCTTGCGCTTCGGGCTATTCATCAGAACCAGAAGGCATTTGTACATTTCGCCCTATTTTTTGATTTCTAGTATCCGGCTGATTAGGCACGATGCTGAGTTGATCAACTCGGAACTCGGTTTGCAACAATATTTTGGTATAGATTTACAAACGTCATCAGGCTTTTAAGCGGCGGGTCTTTGAATCTTTCCTCAAACTCCGAGCTGAATAATTGAATCTTTACTACTACGCCACTACCCTGAATGTGAAAGAGCTAACACCGTCATCTGGCAACATAAATGCGGTAATTCCGTGTACTTATAACGTTTACAATGGTGCTTGTGTACTTCCTTGTGTATACCCGAAGAACGAAGCCACGGAGTGGACTCTGTTTGCTAAGAGTTGCATTATCGGCTACTATCCAGCTACAGGAAAAGAACATCTCAATTTATAGGGAGTCTTTGTTGAGAACGAGCGTAGAGAGACGCCAGAGTTTATTACATAAGCCTGACTTCTCTTAGGTCACCTGCCCGTGTCGGGGATTATTAATATACAGTCGTTTGCATAACGGAATGCAGTCTGCAATTTTGAAAAAAACTATTTGTTGATGTTTTTTTTGACAGCGTGTGACTCCCACCTGCAAAATGGTGTCGGCTGAGCAGTGGTTGTCGGCTTGAAGTTGAGAGTGAGTTGACGAGCGGCCAAAACGTTGAATCACACGCTGTCAGAAACATCAACAAATAGTTTTTTTCAAAATTGCAGACTGCATTCCGTTATGCAAACGACTGTATCTTACCTAACAAAGATGAACGTTCGTCGTTAGTTGTGGTTTATCTGTCGAACTTGAACACGACAAACGAGACGACACCGCGTTCCATTTGACGACCTCGCATTCCGGTGTCGACATCAATTTCAACTCTCCTTCGCCGCACTCGGGCACCCGTGACTCGGAATTTAGGCGATCCGACAATCGTTTTGTCGCCAGCAAGCTAACCGCCGTTGTCCTTCAGGTCCCCTTCGACGACATACTCGTAATTCTGCACTGCATCAATTTCAACACCTTTGAATGTGAACAATTCCCTCTACTCCATCTTTTCTGAGCTCTACGGGTCACCGACGCCTTGCGCGAAACATCCCTAGATGCAAGAGAAGTTCCTCTTAGTACCATATCGCCTGTTTACAATATTTCAATCGCCACCACCTTCCATATATCCCATTATTTGGGATGACACGGTGACGCGTAATCCTCCCTCTACCTTTGCGACAACGATTCCCTGTCTTCGATAATTTCCTGCTTTAAAATTAAACACAGCCGCGCACGATTTTGCATAATGATCATGACGGGTAGCAGGTCAGAAGACGATTCGAGTCGCATAAACTGTATTGTCCAGGAACTTAGCTTCGACGCCAAGATTCACGAGGTTGTTGTGATGGTATTTCCCGTCATTCTGTACAACGATAACCAGGACCGCGGCCTGCTTATGGGTAAGCACGCTATGAAACCGATGAAGCCAACAACAACTTGTGTGGTCATATGCCAACTAACGGACATCGTCTCACATTCGAAGTGTATCCAAGCACGATTCGATTTCAACAATTTACGAGACAACAGACATTCGTAGAAAACATGTACATTTGTTCGAGATCTGGGACAAACCCTTATTCTTTCGACTTTCAAGAACCTTGAGGACCTTTAGGCTGTGAAAGCCAGGACAACGCAATATGCTATTAGCGACCATCCAGTAATCTTAGAAAACTCCACTTTACCAGAGACAAGCTTCCATTCCTGATTCTTCGAGGAAGGTCCATTGTCCCACAGCTGAACAACATTTCCAAGGATCTTCCCTCCCTCATCATGGAGATCAATAACTCGTTGCAACGGACCCGTCGCAAAGAACCTATGTTTAGGAAACCTTCAGTTTTGATGCCCAGCACTTGAGGAACTGAGCCACATACTTATAATTTCCGTCCTTGAACTCGAGGCGCCAGTAGAAGGGGACAGCACTCGCGAAAATTCTCTGACGGTTCTTCAGGATACCTGCAGGGGCGAGATAGTTTCCAGTTTGAACGTTGATGATAAGGTAGCCGTTGTCATTCTTGACAAACTTCCACTAAAAGAGTAGATGGGTTGGAAATGGGTTCTACAAGTCTATGATTGTCCGTACCCGTTGGGTGACAAGTTTTGCAGGTTCCCAAGCCTGAACGACTTCCAAGGTGTTCGTGTCAAGGTCAATGAGCGTTCCCCATTTCACGTTGATGATGTAGTAGGGTTTGTTTTGTTCTGGTGCACTCATGTTGGAGATGTTCTGGTAGTTGAAAGTTTGAAACTGCAGTCTGTGTCGATTCCTGTGTATATATATATACTTTAGGCAATCCCTGGTCCCAAGACGAAGCACCAAAACGGGACGAGTGCTCTGCGTCTTGGTAAGTTGAAATGGACGACTTTGGCATCAGGCGTTAATTACTTCCCCGGGCACTTGAAATTGAATTCAACCTCATGACCAGTCCGAGTGAATAAGGATCCTCAGGTGATAATTCAGTCGTGTTGTTGACTGCTCCACATACATGTACCTACGAAAACTTTGTCAGTATTGATGGTTGGGGACAGGTTATAGACTAGATATCTCGAGAGTTTAAAAAACTCGAGTTTTAATGAGTTAGAAGATTTAGACGCACGAGAATAACTTGACCAAAGGTAGGTGGATAACATTCTCTCAATGTCATGGTTGAACGGTTCTGGCAGCTCCTCCGCGTGAACTTAAACCCCTGGGCCTCTTCTAGAACTGAATTGATCACAGCCCTCTTCCAGGGGTACCGCACTCCTCTTCTATGAGTTATCGACTTCCATTGTCCACTTCACTGAATTTATAAAAATAGAACATTCATAACAATAATAGCCATGCGTCAGCAGCCAGAGTATGTACCTTTTTTCGTTTCTTGGACATTGGTCAGTTAGAGATTTGCTGGCTTGGCTTGGCCTGAAAGCCAGAAATTGGAGCCAGGGCCCGCCAAGGACCTTGGCCTGGGCTGGCTTTGGCTCCGCAAAATTTCGAGGCAACACAGCCACACAAGGCTGGCTTTGGAAAATCCAAGCCAAGCAGTTGGCTTGGCCCCATGATGGCATGAAAGCGACGGCCTGGCCTCTGGCCTGTGGGCCAAGCCAGCAAATCACTAATTGCTCTCTTCAGGCACTGAATTGACTAAAACGTATCCTATGTTGAGATTGGAATTCAGATATTGATACGGTGGTTGATGTGGTATTTCAAATTTTGTGGGATAGAACATAGAAAGGACAGAAACGTTGTCGAAAAAACATATAACTATAGTTCGAGTCGGCATGCGAGAATATAGGAAAATGCAAAAATTAAACCCATTCCCCATAAACACCAAACTGCATCTCTAACGACCTCATTTCCTCCTCCCATTCGAATCTTTCATCGCGCGCAACGGCGTCCTCTTCGTACTGGTTGTCCTTGTACACATTTTCATAACGAGCAGCAACGCTGCGGGTCCACCTGTCGACCGAGACGATGTGCTAGCCAGCTCAGAAGGTCTCAGAACTTTCGGAATCGACAGATAGGTGACCGGAAGGAGTCTCAGAGAAATCGATTTGGTCATATCTGATGATTTGTTCTTGGGGTATGCAGAAGGGGGAAATAAGTTTCCAAACGCCGCAAGAACCTCGTGAAGGGGTATTAATAGAACTGAATTTGGACGGTTCATCAGTCTCGATTACCGGCACTGGGCAAAGACTCAGGTCCCGGGCCCATTCTTGCATACCCATTACTGACGAAAGACCCAGATTCCAGGAGGTGAGGTAAAAATCTATAAATCAGACACTGGCCGTTATCGACGTGATAGATAGAACTGTCATCGACATCGAGCAAGGGTTTGCCATCTAGCTGAATTCTCAAGCCCATCGGCGCTTGGGTACTCAGCTGATTTGCCTCGCATGAAATTTCACGGCCATCGAACTAGCAAACGGCTGGTCATATGAACAAGAAGAACCTAACATTCGTCAACATTTTACGACGAGGATGGCGTGCTTGAACCAAACCATGTCTGATAAGAGGTGTGGCATCATTCGATTTTCTTTTCCAGATAGCGATCCAGTGACTCAAGTTGGGGTTGAGACTGAAATACGGAAACCCGACTCATAGGTGGCGAACTCTGAGATCGAGATCGGTCTTAGATAGTGCCATAGTGGTGCAATTCCGTCCCATCGTACTACGGTGCCTGACATCATGATGCGAGAGCACGTCAGACTCCGAAAAGACACTTCGTCTGCTAAATACCGACAATCTGAGTTGATGTGATGTACGGGGAGATGTTACGCACTTGAAATTGCAGCATCCTCCATATTAAGCACCTTCGCCCGAGAAGTAATCATCAAAGTTCATGCGTATCAGAACAAAAAAATACCAAAGCAACTTGAATTGGCATGGTGAAAGCAATCTTGACAAACTTAATAAGGATACACAGCAGTGCGACGATGCCCATAATATACTACAAACGGACTGAAGAAAGCCTTTTTATTTGTTCCGTTGATGACCAAGAGGATACAAACGAGTTGGGACAAAATGATATCGGAGACCAGAGGCAAAGCAAGCGGAGCAGGAGCGGAAAGGACAGACACAGGGCCAAGAAACGCAGTCACAGAAGAAGCAAAAAAGCTAGAACAACCTGAGCCTACTGGAAAACGCTCCCACTGTCTTTTACAAGCTTTAGTTGCACCAGCTCCATGGCTTTCTTCCTCTTGCGTAGGACTGCATCGTGAGAATCAAGGATGGTATTGAACTTACTGTATGCTTTAAGCTTTTTGCTGAAAGGACAATAAAACAGGTCAAGAACGGCTGCGGAAAACCAACACGTACTCTATATGATTTTTCGCCTGAAGAATGTAAAAGCAACTACTAGAGATAACAGAAAATAACTTACGAAATCCAGACATTTGGTCAACTTCGCAGACAACACTATCAAGATCGTCAACGAGATAAACAGGCATCATGGGTTTTCGTAAGTATATACCGTCCGCGCCAGCCTTCCATTCGGCAATAGAACATTCATCCCACTTCTTGCGGACGGCTTCATATTTTCCCATATGCTGTTCCATATAGTAATTGCAATCGCGTCCAAGTAATTTATCCAAGCTTCGTAGTTCAGATGTCTCAACGGAGTGTCCCTGTCGAGGGTCATTCGGGAAAGACGTCGAATTTGACTCTGACTGATCATTGGGATAACGTCGCAGCTGGGCAGTATCGCGGATCTCCGGGCTGAGCCGACGACGATACGCACTCGACATTCCAGAACTGGGGCGCTCCATGGCGGGTGAAAAACATCCACGACGTGACACCTGAGTGCAAATGTGGTTTACAAGTTGGGAGGAAATATTGAAGATCCTTACGTTGTCGGCATCAACTTCTTCAGTTCTGAAGCGCTTCGTCCCGACTTCGAAAATGTTCGGGTCAATCTCTTCACTTTCCCTGGTTCGCTTCTTGCCTCGAAAAGACGACATATGATTCATATCATCGTCTGCTGAACCATTTCCGGGCGTCAATGACGGTTCGCCATAACGCGCCACGAAATTAGGACGATATTGGGGTGATTCAGATTTTTTGATGATGCGCTGAGGCCCATTTGACTTCATGGAATATGTGAAATTGATTCCATTCTCACGGGGACTTGTTGCAAGATGACCCGAATCAGCATCATCTGAGAAAGGTTATTTGGATCAAATTGAGATCAAGAAAGTTGAATATATGCGCACTCAATTCGGTAAAATCCTGAGGAGACTTGAAAGATTGAACATATTTCTTGGAGTCCAAGGAATCAGACACATTAGATCCAGAGATGGCGTTGCGATTCGTGAGGGATGGCATGTCACGGACAACCTTCCGAGGGGTGGGGGCCAGGAGCGGGACGAGGCCATTCGAATGATTTTCACGGGTATGGGGATCTGCAGTTCCAGGCCGCATAACGTTTCCAACAGAGTGAGATACCATGACATTCCGGGGAACAGAATCGCGTAGAGACGATCTCGTCTTCAAGCCGGCTAGATTTAAAGGCAGATTTTGTACTCTCCCGTTGCTGGAGAGTTGATCCGGCGCACAAATACTAGATTCTTGGACCTCCCTTGATTGTATGGATTCCTCTGAGCTGCTTATATGCAGGGGATTGGCTGAGTCAACAACGAAAGTAGCTCGCGAGGCTGCTCGAGGAATAGAGGCTGGTGGGAAAAAACGTTCTCTTGCAGGTTTCGTTGACATAAAAGTATTCAGCAAGACGAATTCATAAAAAGCGAAGAAGCGAGAATATCAACTGCTCTACGCTGTTGTTGAGGATAAGCAAGGATTGGTGCTTGTGGTCTTCGGACTTCTCCAATTTCTCAAAGTCCGGTTGTCACGATGTCACACAATATGAAGGCGAGACGACAAAAGGGAACGGGCGCAAGCCAGCCGGGAGCTCAAAGCGAAGTACACAGGTTGCAAAAAGGGAAACGAGACCAAGAGATTATCGATGAGGTTTAATGCAGTATCATAGTACATTGTATGAACTAATCTTACAAACTGGAGGCATTGAAAACGCAAGAAATGAAAGGGAAACATATGATATGATGATCATTGGGGAAACAAAATGTTCCAACTGTCATCAACCTCGCTCTTGAAGCCATCCTTGGCTTGCTGTATCGTCACCTACTCCACAGTATTCAAATCATGTCAGAATACGATCAAAGTAATTACAGACCTCAAGTAGTTGTTGCCCATGGGGATCTTTCACAACACCAACATTCTTGATCCTCTCAAGGGTAGTAAGAACATTGCTTGGATCAAAATTGAATTGGCCCAGAAGATGCGACCCGCAAATGGAGAGCAGAAGGCAGGCACAAAGAACACAGACTTCATGTGTCGCAACATCGAAGCGGCCATTCTCCGGATTATCATAATTCAGGTCACAGTTAACCTGATCAGAGAAAAGATAGGGGTGGCAAAGTGAATTCTTGACTGTTTTTGCAGCAAGTAGTGAGGCGGAGAGATATCCATTTGATGAGGTTACTGACCCATCCTTTGGGTAGCCGAGGTCACTACTGAAAAGGGCATGGAGTTCCGACTCAAGGGCTTGGGAAATTGACAACTGTGTTGGCTTGTCATGTCTTGCATCAGCGTTGAAGGTGATTGTTGAAGTTTTGAGGTTGACAAGGGCACTGACGAGTTTGTCAACCTGGGAAGGGAATTGTTTAGCATGATCTATGTAGATAATCACAATGGCATTGATAGTTGAGAGTGTAGGCTCAGCATGGATGAGCTCGAGCAACTTTGAAGTTGGATCTGGCAGGCTGAAAGCGTGCTCAGCGGCAATAAGAGGCTTGTCGTCAATCATCTTGAAGGTAAGACTTGGAAGCCACAATAACAAAGGTACACAAACAACTTGCGCTCGAACTTGTTGGCCACTATCACAATTCATGCTGGGGGATATCATTGTCCTCGTCTTGTTGCTGGCTGCAAGCCCGCTAATAGTGACTCTTTCATCTGGACTTCTTGTGCTGCAGTTTCTCGTGGTTCCGCTTTGTAACTGTCTTGGCTCAGTGGTCTCATACGTCCTGTGTTGTCTTCCTGCTATTTTATTGACACTGTCGTCAACTTTCTTGAATCTTGCCCAAGGATTTTCGAAGGATTTCACTGTCACCGAATACACTGCAGCATTTCTTTCGTACCAGGCCACAGTCAGGCTTCCTCAATATGGGACAAGATATCATGGACTGACCCTTGGCGCCTGTGAATGGAATTTAGTTACTGTCTTCTTGGACTGACCTTCATTTTGACAGTAACATCTACTGGCATTGATGTCCGTTTAGCAGTTTTCAATGCTCACCTGATCTTCAATCATCAGCTCAGCAATAATCAGCAAAAACGGCATGGACTCCAGGTAATCAAGAAGTTTGCTCTTTCTCACTAGAAATGAACTTCTCAGGCTTAATGATCATATTAGAAATTTTATAACAGGCTCAACAGACTCCCACCTATGCGGCCATTCCCACCTGATATGATACAAATTGGCCATGACTATGAATTTCCTATTGGTCGATATATTCCAGGAGATGTTAGAGGACCAGCACGAGTTATAATCCGATTCAATGCACCAGCCATCCTCATAGCTGTTATTTCACATGACCGCTCTCGAGCTCCAGGTTCTCTGGGTTATGATGACCACTTCCAGATCCATGCCAATCGACAATGGAGCACATTTTTGTTTGAATTTTTTTGGTCATATGTCATCTTTCCAGTTTATTTCATCATCATTCTCTTCATTTTACCTGGTTTCCGTTCTTATTAAAATTGTAATGTGTTTTCAGACTGTATAGATATTATAGATACATTAGGGCTTTACATTATAGAATGTGATTTTCTGCGACAATAAATTGCTCTCTATTGGAAATATAAATGCCAGAGGGGAAGTGCTTCCATTCCTTCCTCAAATCCCCTGCGGTGTGGAAGTGGATGACTGATCAAGGTAGTGTGCGCAACAGGCATGCCATGGCTCTCGAATTCGACTCTTATTTGGTGTATAACAGGTTTTGGGTTGACAGTACCACGAAGCATATTAGTCGAGTATTTGTACTAAATCGCGGGTACGGTGCACAAGAACGCGACGGATTTGAAAATAAAATTGGGGGGGGGGGGGGGGGGGGGGGGTTGAACCGCAAAGCGTGGAATGAAGGGAGGCGATCGACAATCGGTGCAACATGTGGAAAGGCGAGGTAAACAAACTGTGTGGGATTTCTAAATGGGAATTGTAAATGACTAGATGGGGACAGCCAAGACGAACGACAAACCGTGCGGAAATTGCAATTTTTGTAAAATAGAATGGGATGAGGTGGAGAACAAACCGGTCAAGGATTTGTAGGCGGGATGGTCAAGATTGAGGGATCTGCAAATGACGATAACCAAGCTGGTAAGGGACAAAATGTGCAGGATTTGCAAATCAGGAGTGAAGAGACGAAGGAAAAACCGTAGTATTTGCGATTGTAGATACGGCTGAGGCGAATTCGACTTGGTTATTGCTGTTTTAAATTTCGGAATCGGGACTCCCTTATAGTTTTTCTCGTCTATTTAATCCCTCACTCGTCCACTTGAGGATAGCGGCGACCAACACTTTCGGCGAGAATCAGGAGCAAAGTAGATGGATCACAAGGTCAATAGTAAAATTCCTCATAAAGTTCCACACGAGGTACAACCCATCCATAACCGTAGGCAAGTGTGGGGAAGGAGTACCCCTCCATATCAATGACTCTAACCCTCGGAGGTCTGGTGCCCTGGGCGTCAATTTCGGGGAATACCCTTCTTTGGAGAAGATTGTCAATAAACTGGGGCAAACTCGGAATGTGTTTTTGGACCGGACACATCCGCTGGAGTTGCCTTGCTGGTCTTGCTTTGCTAGAAGTGTGGTGTGTTCTATTCTATTTCGTGCGTTTACTGAGAATTAGAAAGGGTCGGCCCGTGGACACGTGAGTTTTGCAACACTCGGCGTATGCCATACCAGCCGAGGACAACAGCAAGGAAAGACCCAACGATAGCAGCTCCGATGTAGCCAGATGTTTCGTTTGCCTGGGCCCATCCTCTCCACCACCGTGCTGCCAGAGAATGGTTGTCTTCGTCCTCCGCTGCTTCCCTGCAAGGTGTGCACTCTTCTCCTATGAGGCCCATGATTGTGATTAAGGATATACTAGAGGTGGCATAAAAACAAGCCAGTGGTGGTGCTCAAAAACACATACCCGAATGCAACTAGGATGCTCATCAACGTTAAAATGATGCTCAACCCAGACATCGCGTTTATCTTCACTCTCATGTTGATCTTCTCTGGTCGGTCTTCATCAAGATCTGGCTCGTGTCCAACCAGTGGAGTCTCTCCTGGAAAACTGGGTGAACCAACCTCGCTTCGTTTCACGAAAAAGGCGAACTTTCGTTCCGGGAACCCGGTGTAGGAATACAGCATCAGTATAGAGTCGAGCGAATCGATGAGCGACATTCCAGACGTGAACAACAACTGGATGTGGGAGTGAGCAGGTGAAAAAATAAAGAAGCAATAAAAACCGCTCACGGGGAGAACGATGACGTGGGCCAGTTTGATACCTTTGCCATCTGATCCACGTTTCGCGATGGCAGATATAGCGAGAATTGCGATCGACGATGCGGTGTCGAACCCTGTATCCTCTTTCAGTCACAGCGGACTGGTAGGTTTAAATTGCTTTACCCAAACCGAACAGCAGTCCTACCAGGTACATCTATATTTTAGGTCTGAACTCCCTCTTGTGCCAGGTTGAAAGGATGCTCACCTTCCAGGGACGGTCGACAAAGGTAATCACAGGACCAATTATCTTCATGAGCAAAGTGTTCCCGTGGCGGCGAGATCGAAGCAGATGGCCATCATTGACGCTAGGGTCCTCCTCGTCAGCAGCGGGCGACACTGCTGAGTTGACTATTTGCACCCGATTCTGAGTAGTTTCAGTGGGGTTCGACAAACATACCTCGATACGTACAGTTCTGCGTTGTTTTATAATTCCATACAAGATGATGGAGTTGGCAACACCAAAAATGAAGAGAAAAGATCCACTGATTGCAGCGCCTAGCATGTTCAGGTCAGCAATGAGATGAGCGAGGTACTAAAGTGGTCGTACCAACAATGCCCCCCACGCGACCCACATTACCCAATTTGTCGTAGATATTCGTACTAATCGCAATGGCTACGGTCTAAATCATGCGATTAGATATCGTCGAAGGTTTCTGGAGAGGTAGGCGTACCACAATAATCACAATAGTGCTGTGACCAAGTGAGAAGTATAGACCACAGGTGACGGGGAGCTGGCCCATGTTGACTAACGTCCTGGTCGCGTTATCTATTGCACTAGGAGCGATGGTAGACTTTAGTGAGACGTCCTAGAACCGCGGAATCAAAAAGAGGGGGGTTCTAGATGTTGCTTTATGCGTACCGTATACCGGCTGCGGTTCTGCGAACCTTATATGGTCGGCATCCAGCGCTGTGTAGTAGTTTGGGTTTTCGACTTGATCATGAAAGCATGATAAGCGTACCGTGCCTCAACCCAAGAGTCTGAGATTGTTGTTGAGCGATTGCAAGGATATAACTGAGATTCGCGATACACACCCAGGCAAGGAGTGCCAGATTCAAGACTGGTCGTGAATCATCGTTTTTCCCAAACAAGATCCCGGCCACGACCCAGAACAGGGCATTCGCGAAGACTTCGAGAATGACGATGAGAAGTGAGCGGCCAAAGATGGTGATTTTGGTAAACCTAAACCATTGCAGCGATGACATCCTGCTTGGAACTGGTTGCACGCTCCGTCGAACTTCGAAGTGACTATTCCAAGAGGTTTTGTGCGACAATACATGTACAAACAATGAAATCGTCGCCTTCAATAAGTATTATAGATTTTCCACTGGACTCCTGATGCAACAGCCTGGGAGTCCCGCCTCAAGTCCAAGGAGGACATATTCCCGAACCGCGTTGTTTTCGACCATCAAGTCCTCCAAAATGAGGCTCTGGTGACGCCGAACAAAAAGTGAGTGGTTCCGTCGGGAGGTACGTTCCGAGGGGGATTAATTCCTTGTCAAATATCGGGAACAGACATGTGTCATGAGGGTGGTAGCAGGCATGGCTTTTTGACTAAGATTCTCGACGGAAACAAAACAGAGCTTATGTACACCAGAATTACTATTATTCGTTCGTGGCTACTCAGAAGAGATCATATCGATAACAGGAAAACGAGTGTAACAGCATCTGTGTAGCCAGCGTCTTATATGAGTGCAGTTTTATTTGAAGGACACATGGCTTACCGTGATTTTACGTCCACACATTTTCACACATTTTCTTCACCTCGTTTACCACCTCTCGGAACTTGTCCGCACCCTCCTGCTCTAGTATATCGTAGTGCCACCACTTCTTAGGGGCAGGATCCATTAGCACGTAAGGATCAGAAGCAATGCTGGCTGGTTTCAAGCGTCTACTCTCATTATCGTAGTGGTAGAACGCGATCTTGGTGCCAAAAGCAGATACACCATGCAGAACAGGGATTTCCATGTCAGGGCTAATATCCAAGAAGCGCTGCCGCAGCTGGCGGTCGGCTTCTTGACGCTTCGAGGAGAAGCTGAAGTCGCCAGGTGGTCTAACCTCGACGACGAAGACGGGCGTTGTGTTTATGTAGATGAAAAGAAAGACGACAAAATCGACAGCCTCGTGCGCCGTGACAGCAGAGACTTGAGGAACAACCTCGAATAACGTGTTGGGAGGGAAAAGTGTATTGAGAAGACGGTTCCAAGATCCATAGAAAGGCTTCTCATATCCAGCAGCGAAAAAGGAACGCATGACAAGTTCGGGCCAGACTAAACAATCAAATGTTAGGTGCACACATTATGGTAATTCAAATCCTTACTTATTTTCTGTTGTTGCTTTAACATTCCTCAGGCGAAAAATCATATTATGTGTTGGTTTTCCGCATCCGTTCTAAGAATCTAAAATCTTTGACCTGTTCAGCAAAAAGCTTACGTAAAGCATACCCTTGATTCGTACGCAAGAGGGAGTTGGCGCAATTAAAGCTTGCTGGGAGCGTTTTCCAGTAGGCCCAGGATAATCCAGCTCTTTTGCTTCTTCTGTGACTGCTTTTCTTGGCCCACTGGATTACTATTATCTGGAAAAGAAAATCTCATATCGAATAAGTACAGTTATTCGACGTAATTTACCGTCAATTTACAGCTGCCGTTTTTGGCCGGACACGAGGGGCAGCAACCAT
>QDKV01004715.1_pt1 | contig 12892 bp, 13 predicted proteins | sample 1861101 | NCBI WGS metagenome assembly QDKV01 (sample SAMN04275158, study PRJNA302643) | Fungus metagenome, whole genome shotgun sequencing project. | isolation source: fruitbody | host: Mallocybe terrigena | place: Sweden | collected 2013 | reverse complement strand
TCACATCAACAAGACACTGGTCAGCGTCATTTATTAGAGAGGTCGCGAGAAACCCATAAAGGAGGCTTATGAACACTACATGGCGGAGGTGAGCAGGAAGGCGTTATTTAACGATATTGTTGCCCAGCTGATCTGAGCTACCATTTTAATTCTTCACGGAGAATGCAGACACATACACGACGATGAGCGAAGTATACCAGATGTCAATTCAATTTCATGGTTTGTTGCTGATTAGGTTTAAGATGCCGAACCATGGCATGGTCATTATATCTTGAGAAAACGATGGGCGAGCTTGTGCGAATCGAATCTGTAAGTCCTGGACAAATGAAGCACCATCCACCCGCCCCTGAGTCGTCCTCGAGGACCTCCAACGTGGACTCATAAATCCAATTTGCGAATCGTGTACGAATTGTAAATTCAAACATAATTTGATTAATATTATTGATAACGAAGAAGACAGGTCAAGGGTGGACGATCTTCGTGGTACACACCTGGAACTATAAGAAAATATGGGTATGAAGCCTCCGAAAGGTGTTATTCTCTATGGCGTACCTGGTAGAAAGACCCTTCTTTCCAAGGCAATTGCAAACCAGACATCTACTACCTTCCTCCGTGTGTAGGTTCCGAGTTCATCCAAAAATACCGGTCGTCCGAGAGCTATTTCGCCCTGCAGAAGACCACACCCCAAACAGCATCTTTATTGATGAACCTGTGACCTGGGCATTGATCGCAAGCGCAGGATAGAGTTCCCACTTCCAGATGTCAAAACGAAGAGACATATATTCAGGTTACATACGAGCAGAATGAGTCTGAGTGAAGATGTGGATCTAGAAGGGTTCATTCTTGCTAAGGATGTATGTTGATAGATTCGATTGCACACTCATGAAGACAAGGCTTGTAGAGGTTCATCAGAACTTGAAGCGAACTTCAGCTTCACTTGAGCCCACTTCCAAATTAGGTGATCTTTGATGTCAACAATACCATTTTGGATAATTTGTTCCATTGAAATAAAACTGGCTTCCCATGGGCCATGGGTGTAGTGCGCAATCTTTGTCACTAGACTTCGGCATTTGATCACTTCCTCGTTTCACTTTGCAAGTGATTATACTTTTTTAAAATACGAAATGTATCTAGCTAATTGACTGCTCTTTTCATTTTGAAATTCGATACTAGTTCTACAAGTTGGAGTTAGTTCTCTCGATGAAGATAAAGGTCCCAAATCCTTTATGATTATGTAGCTTGGGGCCCTGGGCCACTGCAACCGTCAATTCCTGTATCTATACCCTCCATCCCGCGCTTCATCTCCTTTAAGGTCCTCAGGACAGCAATAATACGCGCTGCAGCATCTTCTCCGCTGGCTTTGAGGTCAAGCAAATGCCTTAAGCGATGTTCAAACCGTCGCAGTTTCTTCTGATTGCCACCTATTTTCGTCTGAAGGTTCCCAAGCGTAGCAGATTTGGCACGAATGACAGATGAGCACTCAGAGGATACAAGTTCCTCCAATAAAAGTAAATTATCCTCCATGTTGTGAAGGTGTGTACCATTTTCATCGATCTTGTCAGACGTGAAACCTGTTGCTTAAGGATACCCATCATTGCTTCAAAGGTTGAATCTGAGGGACTCTGTGAGGGAGCCCAAGGAATGAACCGGATAAGAAGCGTCAAAAATGGGTGAGGACTTTTGGCGTTCTCAAAAACTCTCGAAGCATGAAACTTGACTGCCGTAACACTGCATGTGCGTTATTGAATATAGAACTAAGCTAAAAAATTCATACACACGTATCAACTGCCCCTCTAATTCTCGACGCCAACTTGTGTAGTCCCTGAGAAGCCGCTCTGGAATCCGCGGAGAAATTGGACAAGAAAGGCACAATCGTGTCTTTGAAACTGTCTTCAAGGTCGCTGGATGCTATGAGTATTGATGCATCCATCATTACTGTTTCCACATGTCTGAGTTCTGACGACAATGACAAGCCCATGAATATCTCTTCCACTAACTTAGTGCCCTCGGCTCCCACAATTAGTGAATAGTCCAGGTGCTCAACGTTTGCACTTGTTGAATGCTTCATGAAAGAAGGAACAGCGCCAAATGGGAACACAGCAGCCGGCAACCTGGGAGTAAGGCAGTAGGAGGTGTATAATGCCAACATAGCAGCAAATAAACTATATGGCAACGAACATTGTCTTGGTCTTCAAGAAAGCAGGAGTTAGCACGATTTTTTGAGCAGTATATACTTACCTGGCGGATCGAACATCCTCGGCTTGTTGGTCACTTTCCTTCGGTGTAGTCCACTGTTGCATAATATCACTGGGTACAGAAAACAAAGGATACCACCCACCCGTGCTTTTATAGAGAAAAAACAAAGCTTGCCTCCGGCGGCGATTGCTATGGCACTGTGTTGATGAAATATTTAGCGACCACTACATACGCCAACCGAATCAGCAAAACTACCAATGAATCTATATACAAATCTGTAAATGTATTCACACATAATGTATTTCCGATCAGTAGGGCTCCTGGGTAGGGCTCCTGGGTAAAGGTCAAAACAAGCACCCCAACAGGAAAGGGACGACCTGTACCCACATATTAAGTTCTTTAGAACGGCGCATATTTCACATACCTGCCGTAGGTTCAAGACGGTAATCACACACACTGAACCGAAGGAGGACTGCCTAAACCGGCATAGGATTAACGCTCCACGCGTACGTCCAATAGGATCGTACACGGGTGGTGGTCCAGATGATGGCTGTCTCGACCGGTTCGGCGATGGCACCAACAGCAAGAGCGACACTGGGCACGCGGTAAGTACTAAATTGACTGTATAATATTTTGAGAACTTACTTGATTGCGGCGAATATGAGCGGGTCGATGCAGAGGGCGCTAGAGACTCGTGAAGGACGGGTATAATTATAAGAAATTATGAGTGTCGAGTACAAAAAACTTCTCTAACAATAGTGACAAATCTGAATCTGCACCTCCACAGTCTCCTTCTGTGATATCTCATCCTTAAGACTCTGCACCTCCGTAGGATCTAGTCTCACTGATAATGCTTTGCTTTCACTGCAAGAAAAGCTCTGATGTTTCGTCAATGAGACTAACGACTTCAAGAGGAGAATCCTACTATTTAGGAATGAAAGTTTGTCTTTCCGACGCACAGCGGTGACTATTTATTTGGAATAAGTCCAATCATCAACGATTTTGTGCCAACGGTAGCTCACCAATATCGCTATGACGAATCGATGATCTTCCCTCTCTTTGAGCCACCTCTTGAGCTGCCTGGCAGAATTGTCGAATAAAGTCTTCCGTCGCAAGTGAAATCAAGAAGCTCGCCTCCTTTGCGACAATAGGGAGTTCCTTGTGACTTCAATTCAACCAGTAAATTATGAGGGTTGCATTTCCGCTACTCACTTTATCCGCTTTCAGAATCTTTTGAAATTTAGCAAGTGGCAACAGAGACTTGCCTGGTTCGCTGATTAAAGGTTCGCGTTCTTTTCTCTCTCGCTTCTTTATGTTTGGGTTCTGTCGTTCATCACCCGTTTCGACTACCTCTTCTATATCGATATCGGTATTATCGTCCACATTGTCTTGTTCCTTTTGATCGGACGACATGACAATTTACAAACACGTCAGAACCCTAAAGCGCAGAGCAAAAAGATAAATGCATCTAACTCTTTTATGTAATTTCTAATTCTTTCCCACGTGATCAAAATGTAAGTTTTTTGGCTGGATACCGATTTTTGTTGACAGTTTCGCTTTTGTCCTTTTCATCATGTCGCTGGGTTGTTCTTGTTTGAATAATAAGTCATTGTCATCACCGAATCTTTATAATTCGCCGCCATATCTTTCCAAACGCCAACATGTCGCCGTTGAAAAGACGCTGTTCCACAAGCCCAGACTTTATCAACAATGAAGCAAAACCAAAGACGGCACGGCCTGAGAAGAAGTTGAAGTTAATGACGACAGTAGAAAAACAGCACCGTGATCCTGCAAGTAATCGTCGACGTCGGCTGGCGCAATTGTTGCAGAAGCAGAAGCAAATGAGTGCCGCACCTGGTAAGAAATCAACAGGCTTCTCTGCTACTGCTAAATATCATCCAGCAAACGGTCTGAGCAAGTCAGCAGTGTCTGTTCCTCAAGCCGGCAGTAGGTTTCTCAGCCCACCTGCGGGACCGGAAAGTAAGTTGTTTACCCATCAAGCGCCAAAATTCACCATTCTCCATAGAGCATCGGAACATTGATGGGACCTTGAAAAACATACCGCACATTGGCTCTAATATAGGTAGGTTTGTATTTTCAATGGCATTGCTATGACAACTTCACTTGGTAGGCACTGCTGAAATGGAGGTTCAAATCGAAAGAGGCCAGTCGATTGATCAGCTCGGTGAGAACGACTGCTCTGTGATCCTGGTGTTAATTTAAACATTTTCTTCGACATAGATAATCATCCAGAGTCAAATCCCCAGCGATTGACAGGCGCTGCGCTCAAGGTTCAAGTGCATACCCCTTCCAAAGAGCCGGAAAACCTCGAAATAGCGTTATATAAGGTATCTCCCGTGGACCCGGCTACTTATTCCGCATTCCCTTGAATTGTGCGCGTGGCGAACTGATAGTATTCCTTTCAGGATAGCAGGGCAACAGCACACATGGGAAGTCGTCCTCCAAGCCTAGAACACGGAACGAAATCTACTGTCCAGCCTGAAAGAAAAAGACCAAAGTTGATGGCAACGGGAAGCCGACCGATTTCTTCTGCAAGCAGACGGCGCCTCCTTCAATTGTTGCACAGACCGAAGAAACTGACGGCAGCGCTGTCAGGTAAGAATGCGAATTTTGTTGCTTCGCCATTATTGAACTTGCTATCCAGGAGATGCTGTGAACAAACCAGCTTCAAATGCTGTTCTTCCTCCTTCTCCAACAGAAAGCGCGGAGTCTGTCACCATTTTGACCCCAACAAGAGAACAAGAAACCCTTGAGTTAGATGGTCCAGGTCGGAAATCTTTTGTTCTATACTATTGCTAAACTCCTGTGCTAAATGCTTCACACAGGAGTTCCTAGAATGCCAACGACTGATCATGAACTCTCCACTGAGCCTGGGATCATATTACGAGAACAAGAAACGTTGGCGGCAGCTGAAGTCCAACAAGGTAAGCATTCTCGAAATTCTCAGAGCACCTGATGTCACTTTTCTGTAGCTTTCCCAAATCTCCCTATTACTGCGAATTTGAACCTGCCATCTGAGATTGACGTTCCGGAGACTGCACCACAAACGTACAACCCAGGTCAGCTCGAGAATTCGGAGTCTGATGCAGTGTTGCCAAGTTTGTCCGTTAACTCTGGTTCTAAAATGGATACTCCTCTAGCTCTTTTTGGAAGCAAGCTTGACAATCCACGGGGTATGTTCTCAGAGTTTCGTCTACACTCAGGATATTGAAACAAATCTTAGATGTACTTCGATCTCCTGATAAGTGGGCCATCGCGAAGGCAAGACTGATTCCAAAGCTACGCCGCCTGCGTTGGCACCCATATTCGACAAAAGACAACATGATTAGTGACCTGAACGTATCTCATTTTCCATTCAAAGACTTTGAGGTCCAAGTACGTCATCTGCCATCTGGTCTACCAATGACATGTTTGGAAGACATCGAATCGACGCAGTCCGCTACAATCCTGGTAAACGAGCTGCCTTCTGGACAATCAATGTCACGCTGTTCTGGAGACATTAAGTCTGCTACACTTGATCAGCGAGAATCGATATGTCAAGTTGCTCCTCTAGAGGGACAAGAGATTGATACTGGATCTGGGGCTTCCAAAGAATGTGATCCTGGCGATATGGCTGTCTACCAGGATCGCCAGGATCTTGTCGCGAACTGTCAACTTTCGCAAAAATGCACAACCCCTACCGCAGGTAAGAGGATTCAAGCTTCTATATGGTATCAGTTATTGACGCAACAGCCAGGTTTGATTGGCCTGAGTCGGGGTCCGTCAGGGATTTACGCCATTGGCGTTTCTTCCGAAGACCCAAGCACGCAGATAGACAAACTCTATGTGACGGGTCAACAAGTCCGGCATCTAGGTATCTACCTCAAAAGTTTCTCTTATCTTAATTAACAATCCAATGTGGATACAGACTTTCAAACCTCTAAATCCCGCATGCGATGGGAACCATCTTCCTCCTCTATGCAGAATCACCCTGGTCAAGGTGATTTTGGCAGAAACTTTCATTCCTCAAATACCCAAGCTTCCAACCGGCCTGGTGACAAGCATGCATCAGGTGGGTAGTGTTGTCTTGCTTTATTTGTCAACTAACTTGTCGGTCATGTTCAGATTCTCCTTGCACGCTGGCGCAACCAATACAAACCAATGCTCAATCGCAAGACAATTTTGGTTCGGAAAGCACTGCAGACAAAGAGCATGCAGGATGGCGACCGGTTATTGCTGAGAAAAGAATTGACGCCGAGTTGTGTCCCGAACCTGTCTTTTCACTGCAACTAATGGAGCCTGATGAGCAAGAGAATGTTGGACGAGCGGAGACCAGCACACACGACCCTGTTCTATCCACAAAGGCTGCAGGAAAGCAGCGTGCAGAAGTCCCACCGGACAGGAGCTTGGACACCAGCCAGGTTGGCGAGAGACCTCGGTGTGAATCGGACCAAACTAGTGGTGATATAGGATCTAACTATATGTGTGTTGATGACGATGAAGGAAAGGCCACAGAGATGCCGGCGCCTCTTCCTCATTTAGGCGCATCGTTGAATCCAGTAAGGCACTTATATTTGCGACTCAATTTACTAATTTGTATTCCAGGAAGAAGTATACAATCATCTGGTTCGGTACCCTGTATACTTCTCCTTCACTTATCTCTGTCATATTCTCATTCCTCTTAGGACATGCCTTGCACAAATGCTCCGATGGCCCTTTTATGTGAATTGGTAGTTGACCTGAAGGCTACCATAAATTCTTTGCACCATTCGACGGAACCCGAACTTTCAGTCAAAGAGTCTGCTGTGCCAGCCGAGTCCCGCCATAGGAATAATAGGAAAGGTTATAGATCGAAAAAGCCGCTGCCATCCACCCGAAGCCGAGACAAAAAGCGCCAGCCTTCTTTTCTGGTAGACTTGAAGGTGATTTTATAACAGAACATAATTTTCACATTAATTCCTTGACATGGATTTCTTCTCCAGGCTGATATTCGCCGCCTGATGCACGAATTCCTTGAATACCCTGAGAAAGATTTGACAGTGCCTGCACCTGCTCAGCTCAAGCAACACAAAGAGAAGGACTTATCTGCTGAAGGCCCTAGGCTTAATCCTTTAATTCTTGATCTCGCCTCGAAAGGATCAAGCATTTGGAACAAGAAGGCCGCTAAACGATTTAGAGAAGAATTCCTCTTGCTCGATATATTGGACTGTGAAGACGAGGATCTAATTGAGACTATTTTTCTCACACACGTTGACTATCTTCGAAAGCTTTACCTCAAACAGACCCTTGATGTAGCTGGAAAGGTTGAAGCTGCCCAACGTGCAAAAGAGAAGGCAAAATATGCACGCCGAAAAGAGGTAACTCTTTATCTCGTGGTGTTGATCTTGCTCAATGTATTTTAGCTAAGAGAACGTCACTTTAAGATGGCTCTACTTCCGTATCAAAAGATCTTCGAGATGCAAAGTATACGTTCCACTGTCTCGAAGTTCCCGATGGAGGTGGTCAGCGAGGCTCACTCAATTCAATCCCGATGGCCAAGCTTTACCATTATTTACACTATTATATCTATACAAACTAGGTCTTAAATATATTGGTGCTGTGCTTCAGAAGATAGGACTCTACAATCAGGTGGAGAGTCGGAAAGAAGGCAAGGAACGTGAGGATGTTAACCCAGTAGCACACTACAGCATGTAAATTTCAGTATTTTCAATCTGTTAAGTAAGTTACCATGTATCCTTCCAGATAGCCTGATCAGGTCGTCGTTGCCTCAAAATTTTGTTGTCCCTGCATGCGCTTCATGAGATTGAATGTAAATTGTAATTCAGTAGTAACGTGCCGACCGTTGTCGAAACCAAGTGAACGATGCCTTCGCCAAATCGCTTGGTCCAGATTTCGCGTGTGAAATAGGTTTCATATACAAAATGGAAAGTGCACAATTACGACCTAGTGGGTTTGGCGAGTTTGTTCGGAAAGCATTACGTAATTATGATCAAAATTTGTCCCCATTTGGTACTAGTGGTGACAGCTGAACGTGATTTTGGAAGTTTCTTGACTCTAGATCTGGGACATGGCGGTAGATAGAAGGCAGGTAAAATGCGTAATGCACATTGCCATACTTTATAAATACAAAATACAATCCTAAATGAGTATACAAGGATCCTACATATATGCAAGAACTGTAAATATAGTTGTCGTGGGAATCCGGTGGGATGCCACATCGCGTCTTTTGGGTTAAGTTTAGACCCACTGACAGCCCGTTTCTTTCAGCCACTTGTCTTCGATGCCAGAGTGCCATGAGAATACCGTTGGCAACAAAATCTGCCAGAAGTTTATTGAAGAGCAAATGGCGGAGGATCGAACACTTGCCGATGTCCACACCGACGTTACTGGCAAAGAACCTTGCCTCTGTGCTAATCCAACCGCTTGTCCTGCCTCTCAGGGCCACGTCCATACTTTGCTTTCTTCTTACCCTGCTCTGATAACCGGACAAGAAGGGACGGGCTTGTTTCCCGTAATGTACTCAACTTCAAAATCAGCTGTGCCCATTGGCCATCGAGGACTAGTGCTTCTGGAGGCTCAAATAGACGCGCGGAATTATATCCTACGCTTCGAGGATAATAACAAAAGGGAATGTTGGTTTCAGGTGAGGGAGAATAGTAAATCTCTTACTATCTGCTGCTGGCTCAGAGTTCTTACTAGCTCCAATCCCTTACACACACCGTCGTCCAGATATACACCAAGGAAGACTGGCATGGAGCTATTACTAAAGTCGATAAGAATGTAAAAATATCTTCTTTATATTTATTGTCTGCTGATATTGTATTCAGGTCCGTGGATTTAAGGTTGCGCTTGCGTTCCAATTTCGGAAACACGTCATGGCCTTTGTAAGTCAAGACTTACTATTTCAGGTAGTTTTGCTTTCTCTATGGATATGGCAGATACAAATAAAAATCAGGTCTTCTGGGGGAAGTCACGAAAGGACCTCCCGGTTCAATATGCGGATATCTATCTCAATCCCGTCAAATTTCTTGAAGTTGTCACGGCATGGATGAATGATCGACGTTGGGGAAAAAAAAAATCCTTGAAACCCACACGTAGAACACGATGTGCTCTGACTGTGGTCAGGGAATCTCCTGTATTTCATGGAGTGGGTCTATATACAGTGTCAGAACTGTTTCATCTAGCAGGCAAGCCCATCACCATTTTACTGCTATTTGTGCTCAAATTTTCTGATCAGGCCTTTCACCCTCCTTGACTGAGGAGGATTTATTTGACTCGCCCTCCAGAACCGCTCGACTTTGTGCCGCATATTATCATTTTGCACACATTGGCCACAATGACCTCTGGTATGTAACTTGACTTAGCTGGTATTGGTATTATTACTTAGAACAGTGCTCCAGGGATTTCACCAAGAAACACATGCAGGGCTACGTTATTGCTGTACATAAGGACGACAGAAAAGAGTTTTCCAGATTCCTTCATGTCTGGGGACAGGATAGGTTGTATCTCTCCAAAAGACACCAGAGCCTACTTAAGGATAATGAGGTATTAACAAGGTGTCCGGTTACTCATTGTTGATTACTCAACAAAAATCTGTAGAGGACTGGGTTTGATGCCTTTGAGCCCCAGCTCATTCGCCATGCTTTTCTTTGCACCGAAGTTGATTTTGGGTCGCTCATCTTTGGACAAGAGCTCTGGAAGAAACTGAGTGAAGTTTCCCAGTTACCAACCACCACAGTTGATGATCCATTAGCAAGATACTTTTCCAAAATCAAAGGTAATTTTTATTCTTTATGTACGGTTATCATATTAAAAATTATATAGCTAAGAAATCGGGTCTTAACCTATCGGCGTACAATTTCCTTTTTCACGAGGCTGGTCTAACAAGACAACTTGCCCAAAATTGGACGTCCACTTACTGTTATCGTCTTCAGCAACGGGATGTTTGGAGCGTTCATCCTGGTCTATCCCATCCATTTGAACCCATTGTAGGTGAAGATCGACGAAAACGCCTCATTAACTTTGTTACCCAGCATCGAAACACCTACACAGTCGGACCCCTTGATTACTGTGGAATCGCAAAGCTCGTTCGTGGAAGTGGACAAAATGTGTATGTCTCTTTTTCCTGAAGATCTTTTCTCCTATTCACTTACAAGTTACTAGAATGTTAGTTTGTGAATACGACCCACGAACACCCGAGTTTTACATCAAACGTCATGTGCTTGAAAAAGAAACGGTGAAATTGAAAGGAAAAAGGACTGAGCACTCTGGGATTAAACCTGCAATGAAGCGAAAGCTTGTGGATACAATCTCTACTCGGGTTTGTACACCCCCAATTTCTTCCTCTTCTCTTACTCCTTTCAATCCCAGTTCACCTATCGTAGGTCATACTGAGGGAAGGCCTGCAAAGCGGCTTCGCAGGTCTTCGGATCGTGATATAAGTAATCCAAGTCTCCTTTCATCTGGAATAATTAATGCACGCATAACCCGCAGCACAAGTAAAAAATAACTGTTTATTTCTACATGGCGTTTATTGAGTTGTTGTTTGTTGCCAATGCCGATTTCTAATCCCTCTGGATAACCCTGTATATCGGTTGTCAATTGTGGACGTAAATTACTTGGTCCTCTGATCACTCCTGTTTAGAAAGGGATCTTCACAATTCCAGAATGGCAACTTTATACATTGGCAATTTGCATACACTTAAGGAAGATACATATTTATTTCGTGATACTTTCTAAGATACAGATACGATGAGACCGAATACAGACCGAAAAGTTCACTACTACCTGATTTAGCTTGTAAACTAGCTTTGTGACCGAAATATCACCTTTGCATTACGGTTCTTTGTCTCCAGATATTTGATGCCAAAGTTGGCATCGAGTAGATGATCGCATCGATTGAACCGTCTGATGCAATTTGCCCAATGGAAGTGTTTGTCTCGCCCAAGCCTTTGGACATAATCTGGGAGTATGTGATGTGAAGAGAACTCACCGGAAGCAATAATGATTGACGAAACTTGGTCATGGCTTGCAGGTTCGAAGGTAGCTGCGCTTATGCTCGTCTGACCGTATGGGCTCTCAATTTTCATCGAGAGAATAGGACACTTAAGATCTTCGCTGAGGTGCAGATGATTATGAGAGTGCGATAGCAGCGCCAAATGGTCCCACACCTGTTCCACGTCCAAGGATTAACTCTCGCCTGGGACAGAAAAAATGTTCTCAGAGAAGATGATGGAAATCAAACAAGTGACTCAACAGAAGTCAACGATAGCCAAAGCTGAAGTCTCGTCTACAAGCAGAAATCAATTATATGCCAGGAATTTTGAATGCCCACCATGTGAAAGAAGGATATAACATGAAACCAATGCCTGGGTCCTTCTCCTTCTGCATCAGATACTAGTACTTATCCAATCTGTCCAGACGATCTTGCCAAATTAAGTATGACAAGGTTTCCATTTTTTCAAAGAAGCTCTTATCGTCAAGAAATAATTGAGAGTTCCAGACAAGAGATAAGTAGCCTTGTGGAGAATGATGGGTCGCACAGTCGATCCTTAGCCGGATACGGCCCGCTGCCGCTTTCCAAATTTGGACAACTTTTGCGGCTTCATCGATTACTGAAGTTGGTTGTTAAATGAATGAAAACCAAGCTCATGGCACGATAGAAGCACATCTTGTATATCATATCCTGTATTCATAATATATATTGTATGCTCTGGTGTAAGTACATTTATCAGACTCGTTACCACCATTTGATCGGCCATCAATGATCAGATGTCAGCAACCACCTAAGAGTTTCATTCTTTGCGACATCCTCGCACGAGGCCACCTTCCTTCAACCACCTTCTAAACCTGATGAATCACCTTTAACTCTAACTTTGGCATATGGAAGAATTTTGGGTCTGGGTTTACAGTGAATGTCGAACAGAGGACGTCGTACGTGGATGGTAGGCGTTGGACGCTTTGACTTTCACATCAACAAGACACTGGTCAGCGTCATTTATCAGAGAGGTCGCGAGAAACCCATAAAGGAGGCTTATGAACGCTACGTGGCGGAGGTGAGCAGGAAGGCGTTATTTAACGATATTGCCCAGCTGATCTGAGCTACCATTTTAATTCTTCACGGAGAGTGCAGACACATGCGCTGGGAACCGAATCAGTTTGTTGGTTGACCAGATGAAGGAGAGTTTGGAACACGGTGAGCGAAGTATACCAGACGTCAATTCAATTTCATGGTTTGTTGCTGATTAGGTTTAAGACGCCGAACCATGGCATGGTCACCATATCTTGAGACAACGATGGGCGAGCTAGTGCGAATTGAATCCGTAAGTCCTGGACAAATGAAGCACCATCTCACTTGCCCCTGAGTCATCCTCGAGGACCTCCAACGTGGACTCATAAACCCAAGATTCGCTTGTGAGCATCATGAAGCTCGACAAGACGCCGACAGAGAGTTAGGAGGAACTATAAGAAGAAATGGGTATGAAGCTTCCGAAAGGTGTTATTCTCTATGGCGTACCTGGTAGATCTAGAAAGACCCTTCTTTCCAAGGCAGTTGCAAACCAGACATCTACTACCTTCCTCCGTGTGTAGGTTCCGAGTTCATCCAAAAATACCGGTCGTCCGAGAGCTATTTCGCGCTGCAGAAGACCACGCCCCAAACAGCGTCTTTATTGATGAAATCGCCGCGATTGGCACG
>QDKV01004716.1_pt1 | contig 12895 bp, 4 predicted proteins | sample 1861101 | NCBI WGS metagenome assembly QDKV01 (sample SAMN04275158, study PRJNA302643) | Fungus metagenome, whole genome shotgun sequencing project. | isolation source: fruitbody | host: Mallocybe terrigena | place: Sweden | collected 2013 | reverse complement strand
TACGCCTCCAACAATTTGTGATCAAACTCTTGGTCCAAAGAGTTCATGTGTGGGGTAAATTTTGTATTACACTTCCATTTTAAACCTTATTTAGATGTGTGTGGTACAACTGGGATTATTTTGCAACAGCCGTGGCAGTTTTTATTGTTGGTTTTATGGTACGAATTCTGTGCATGGACAATTTTAAAATATATATATTATGTTCAACTCGGTGAACCCAAATAATTACACGATGAATAATCCATGTAGGACTTTACTAGCACGAACATTTAGCCACAATGGCTTGACTTGACCCCTCGTAGGTCAAGCAGCAACTACTATGATTGTTCAAAATCAAGGTTGCGGATTAACCACGCATAGATCACGAAAAGCAAACTTAGCCACATGGGCTATTTAAAACGGTCCTTCTGTTACAGACTTATATTAACTAAGCTGAACTTCCTTTAGTATTGCGGTAACAACGGCCTTTTGGGTTTAGTTGCGCGGAATGCGCCATATAAAACATAATTCAATCCTTTTATAGAAGCTAGCTACACTAGTAGTCGCTTCTCGGGCCATTATAGTCCTAGTGCGGTAAAAGTGCATGGTGCTTGCTTGGTTATACTGCGCTGTGATGAAGCCCTTATATACTCTACTATTGATAAACTTCATAAATATTACAAAGAAACCCTTGAACACCTCCACATGCACTTCTTTACTGTCTTTGTTATTCATTGGCCCTCCATGTATTATCAGGTGCGAACACCAGTTGCTGATGCCTTGTGATTCCGCGCATGGTTGCCATCATTTTTGATGCGTATTTGGCTATGTTGGGTGTAGTTAACCGATATCCATAACTCCGGCCGCGCAGTGCATATGGTTACACTGCCGCGCATGATTTCTCCCTACTTGATTGGTTGGCCGCGAGGTTCTACAATGTTCCTCAACCTTCCCCATCTTACTCAGCACTCCTAACCGTGCCCTATGCCCAATTGTTTCAGCTGGTGCCATGCGTCTGGTACTGTTTCCTTGTAGCTTCCACTTCTGGTAGACCTTTGTCCTTGTGTATTTTGTAGCCAAATGTAGCCGACTTCCTTTGTATTACTCGTCCTAATATCGAGGCGTGATATTTCTGTCACATTACGCTGCCGCGCAAGATTCCGAAATTGTCACAATCCGTCACAGTGGGACAATACCTTCCGCGCTGCTAGTCATACTCGCCGCGCTACCTAATAACGATTGGTCCCAGTAGTAGTGCATCCGTAGTAATGGTAATTCACCCTTGATAAGTGTTTTAAGTGCGTGAGGCCCCTAGTAAACATTATAAGGACTGATGGATATGCCACATTTGTCAATCATCGAGTAACTAGTAGTTTAGACTAATTGCCTCGGTAATTGCAGCTTGCGCGCACGTTTGGTTTTCTCCGCGCTACTTAGGAATAATAACTGAGTGATTACCTCGAGGTGCAAAAATATGCTCCTGACATGGGATTCGCAATTTTACACGGTGAGCCAATGAGAAGGATCATCACCGCGTTGGCAGACATCTCTGCATCCATTGAGGCTGGCTCCGTGAGCGGGTTGCCACTCAACGAGGCTACAGCGCTGGGAGCAGGGGGGGACGCTAATTCCACGTAGGTAGGTAGGGTGACCGGATGGGTGGACGCATACATCTCAGCAATTTGGTGGGGGCGATGGGTCAGGAATTCCACTACACCATCTTGCCCAGCTAGGAGCCAAGATGGTGCATCCATGCCTCGCCGGTGAGCCGCTTCCGGCATAGTGTGTGTGGTCTGGGCGGCAGCCCTCGTCTCCTCATGGTCCATAATCTGGTGTAGGTGTGCTACCTCTGCCTCAGATGGATGTCGCCATCCATCCCATGCCACAATTGGTGCGGGGGTTCCATACGCACGGAGCCTAGCCAGGCGCTCATTGTCCACTGGGTCTAACAGCTCCTGCTGTATAACCGATCCGGAGTAGTGGACCTCGATGAACCTGACTCCAAACACGTAGGCATGATCCACCCATTCTGGGGGGATACGGTTATCTAGCAGGTAGGTTGCAACCTCCTGCAATGACATATTGCGAGCTTGAGACGCATCCACCTGCGCCCTATGGGTGCTGAACGTAGGTCCCCGTTGGGGTACAAAAGGGGAGAGTGGGTTAGCTCTATCGTGATCCACAATTGCTTCCCGATACCGACGGGGCAGGGCAACGAGAAAGGCGAACTGCCTCCGAAATGCGGCTTGTGCCTCCTTATCTACGGGGGACAGTAGTCGGCTCAGAGTGTAACCAAAGACTGTTCGCCTTCCGACCCGGAACGAGAAGTCCATGGTAACGCCCGATACCGGGCTAACACTGCCAGGCCGGTTATGCAACAACAAGTGTAGGCCATACGTGTCGATATCCATCGACTCCGATAGTGAGGGGGCGTTTGTCATAGGTCGTTGATACGACTGAGCTCGAGTGAGATGAGATTCCATGAAGTGAGAGGGATTCGGGCGATTCTCGTTCGGGTGGAAGTTGTCTAAGATGTACCTCATAGAGGCATCTCGGTACGGTGGGATCACTCGTCTCGCCACGTTGTGGAGCTCTAAGAGAAGCAAATATGCTTCGGCCCTTTCTCGGTTTGAGAACCTCGCCGACCCCCTGACAATGGTTATCAGTTTTCTTGCCTGCATGGGGTTCATAGGAATCCCCCTCGGGGATCTGGCATAAACCTGGGAGTTAAGTTGAGACAGAAGGAACGTTTCCCAGTTATTAGTCTCGTAACGAGACGCGTCTGTGGCTGTCTGCCCCGCGAACACCGTATTGGTCCGTGGGGAGAAGTATACGTTCCGAGACAGCATATGTCTCAGGCCATTGTCTCGCTCATACCGGGGGAATCCGTCCACTTCTCTTAGCCCCCAGAATTCAGGAACATGCCCATCATCGTCGCTCGTATCCCTTGGTCCATGCAGGACTGGGTGTCGGGGGCCATCTTCCTCGTCCGATTCATCAAAGTTGTATGGATCCTCAGGACCATCTTTCGCCGGTGGCGAATCAGGCAAAGTCAGCGGTACACTCCTCAAAATATGAGGTTCTGGTGCGAAGGGTCCGGGTGGTGTAACAATCACCACGCCTTCGTATGGTCGCCCGTTGATGTCAACGGTCCTGGGTTGTCGTGGTGTAACGCGTCGGTGATGCTCAAAGCGTCGTGGGGACTGGCCTCGATAAGGTTGTCTTTCACGACGGGGTGAGACATTCCGCTGTGAGGGAATGGGAGGCGGATAGTTGGTTACGGGGGGAAGCATAGTTACGTCCTCCGTCGGTCTTGCTGGAGGAAGAACATAGGGTGGAGGGTCATTAACCCTTAGAGTCGGACGTGGGGGTGTACTACCCCTACTGGGTTCACGCCTCTTACTAGGGCGTCGGTCTTGCTCGTCAGAGTCCGCCCGTTTGCGAGTCATTGTCTCCCGTCGGAGACCGTCTACTTTCTTCTCGAGGTGAGACACCTCGTTTGTCTTCTGGCTCAATTTGAATAGCAAATCTTCGATTACTATACGAGACTCCATAGTGAGCTCGTCATCATATTCCATACCGATCGTGACGCCTGCGGCTCGAACACGTGTGATAAGCTCGTTGGTCACTGGCGACCCTTGTCTTCGCTCCGTTCTTCGTGGGCCGCGTTCACTAGTCCGTCCTCGAGGCGAGGTCGGTATGGCTGCCCTTCGGGCACGTAAGTCACTAGGTGTGACTTGTCCAACAGTGTTACGGAATATAGATGATGTCCAACGTATTGGTTCTTCTTGCCCCCTATCAGGGGGCTGCTGATCTCTGCCAGCGCCCGTTATCGGGGCATTCGTCTGTCCCCATCCTACTCCGGGTTCGTCCGTTGTGTTCCAATCGCCACTTCCCCATAAGTTCTGGGGGTTTGGGTTTGCCGGTGCAGGCGCCTCTGCCCACCTATTGAACCCGCTATCAGCGGGCTCATTCCTATTACGAGGGGGCCGACGGCCTCCTTGTTGTCCGTAATTGGTGTTGGTAGGTAAACGGCTCATTCTGCGGCGTGTAGGCTAAGTGGGCAGTGATGGTGGATGGCGGTAAACGCTAGGAGAGTATGTAGGTTTGTTTGTTCGTGTGGTTGCTTACAGCAACGTCGGAACTACGATCAGATAAGGTCTTGTTCGAAACCGGAGATGTCCGGTTTATGCGCCGCGATGAGATAAACTCATGTAATTCCTTGCCCCCTGAAGTTCCAAATATCGATCTAGTGCCGCTAACTTGTTACAATTGGCGTGTGACTCCCACGTCGTGTCTCCCAGGCTCCAGCGTACTTGGTATTCCACCTGTTTCTTTCCCGCCCACCGATGTCCTAGTATCTCGTCGACGAACCACTCCTGTTCGTCTGGGGCCCCGAAGTCGTAGGGTTCCGGTTGGGTCCTATCCGGGAAGGCTACGTCCGTGCTAGCCTGGTGAGGCCTTAGGAGCGCGACGTGGAATGTGGGTAGTATCCTTCTTTCCTGCAACGCGGCAGGTAGTTCCAGCGTGTATGTGGATGTCTCTGGTCGCGTCTTCGCGACCTTGTAGGGGCCAATGTATTTAGGGCATAGTTTTCGGGCCCGGTCCTTGGGCATATTCAGGTTTTTTGTCGACAGGTAGACCAGGTCGCCTACGGCGATCACTGGTTCCTGGCGTCTACGTTTATTGGCCCTCTCTGTTTGGAACGTCCGTGTCTCAATTATCGCGTCGTGCGCTTCCGCTAGGTTCCTCAGCGCTGATAGCGCGAATTCTTTTATTCCTTTGGCGACGTCTTCGTTGCCTCATATCTCCTTTATCATTGAGGGCATGTATCCTCCATTCAGTTCGAATGGGGCATATCCCGTAGTCTTCGACACGCTCGCATTTATGGCGAATTCCGTCATTGGGATTTTGTCGGTCCAGTCCTTCTGGTCCGATCGGACCACTGCCCTCAATATCTGGGTTATGTTTCTAATTGCTCGTTCTGACTGACCATCCGTTTGAGGGTGGAATGATGTAGACATCAACAGTTTGGCGCCTATCAGGCGATGAAGTTCCCTCCACCATTTGGAAGTGAATTTTGAGTCCCTGTCGCTGACTATCGAGCTCGGGAGGCCGTGCAACCTCACGATTTCCTTCAGATATTCCCATGACAATTCCTTTGCGGTTATCCGTGTGGTTACTGGTATTAGATGTACCATGCTCGTCATTCGACATATGACTACCCATAGGTAGTCATACCCCCTTGATTCGGGGAATGGTCCGACGAAGTCCATACCAATCGAGTCCCAGGGTTTTGTCGGGACGGGGAGCGAGTGTAGTTTTCCTACGGGTAGGGTACTGGGTCCTTTGGACCTTTGGCATGCATCACACGACCTGCAGAATTCTTCGATTAGTTTGGCCATTCTTGGCCACCAGAACCATCGCTTTGCGTATCCCAATGTTCGCCATTCGTTCATATGTCCTACCACTTCATGCGCTTGGGTGATGATCTTAGTAATCAGCTCGCGTTTACGCGGTACCACGATGACTTGTTCTCGTCGGGGGTTATGGGTCCATATTAGGTCATCCTTCACAATGAAGGATTTGCTATAGTTCTCGGGGCGTTCGAGTACTATTTTCGTTAGGGGGTCCTCTGGGTATCCTTTCTTTACTGCGTCTAGAAAGGAGTTGTCTTCCCCCTGGTCTAGCCCTAGCAGCGGTGTCGCATTCTTCGATCGCTCTCCTCGAATCATCCTTCCCAAGGTGTTGTTGTCATCCATGGGTGTACTTCTTGTACTCTGCTCCTCGCTTCCTCTAATGGGTTCAGGTTGTCTCATGGCGTCAGCCTCCTCTTCTCGTCGTTCCTGAGTTTCTCTGAGCCGGAGGCTCCTCCTGGTCTCCATGGCGTGCATCGCCCGGATCTCTACTACCCTTTCCTTTACTTCCTGTAACCTTTCCATTGGGAGGTCCTCCCCGTCGGGGTCTATCCTTCTGTCTGCTTGGACATAGTCGTGGAATTCGTGCACATCTGCACTAGTATCGCTCTCGTAGTATCTCGAAAGGCAGTCTGCCACCTTATTGTATTCGCCTTTGATATAAGTTATGTCAAAGTCGAACTTGGACATATAGTCCATCCATCTCCGTTGTCTGCTAGACAAGTGAGCTTGCGTTTTGAAGAATTCTAGGGCTTTGTGGTCAGTTATGACGTGTAATCTTCGCCCTATGAGTTTGTCCTCCCATTTCTGGAGAGCTTCGAGGATGGCCAGTGTCTCCAGTTCATGCACTGAATAATGTTGCTGTGCGTACGTGAATTTCTTTGACATAAACCCAGCGGGTCTGCATACGTTCCACGTCGGTCCTTGGCCATACATTGCTCCTACGCCTGTTTTTGACGCGTCACATATGAGCCAGACTGGCTCGTCTGACCGGTAGTTGATCGGTCGCAATATAGGGGTCTTATAACATATCCTTTTTATCATGTCGAAGCACCTTTGGTGTATAGGTCTCCAAAAGAACGGTGCACCGTTCTGTACCATGCCTTGTAATGGGGCCGTGTATGTTGTGATTCCTGGGAGGAAATTCGCCACATAGTTTATAAGTCCCACAAAACGTTGGATATCGTTATAGTTCCGTGGCGTTCTCCATTCACGTATACGTTGGAGCTTGTCTGCGTCTGTGTGGACGCCTTTGTCGTCGATTATATGCCCTAGGCAATCCATTTCTCTGGCGTATAGATCGCATTTTGCCCATTTAAGGTACAAGTTATTTCTTTTTAGCCGTTCGAATATGACTCCCAGGTGTTGTTCATGCTCTTCCCTCGAGCTGGAGAATATGAAGATGTCGTCTAAGTAGACGTGCATGAATTTCCCGATTACGTCGCGGAACACCGCGGTCATTAACCTTTGAAAGGTTGCTGGTGCATTGCAGTCTCCCTGCTGTACTACATTGCTAACTAGCGTTCCGGATATTGTGGCAAATGCCGTTTTTCCTACGTCCTCGGGTCTGACGCGGACCTGTTCGTAGGCATCAGCCAAGTCAATCTTCGATCTGATAGGCGCTCTCGCCACGTCCTCCCGGATAATGTCCTGGTCCGGTAAAGGTGTCACGTCTTTTACCGTGTTGTCATTACGCTGTCTAGCGTCGATCACGGTTCGTAACCGTCCGTCTTTCTTTGGTATACACATTAGTGGCGCCGCCTGTGCTGTGGTTCGTGGTTCCCACCATCCCGCATCTATGTAGCGGTTTAGTTTCTCATGGAATTGCTCTCTCAGAGCTACGGGGCACCTAGGCAGGTGATACGTGTACTTCGCATTGGGATCTATCAAGTTGATTTCGTGGTTTACTTCCCTCAGCGGGGGAAGTTCCTCTTTCGTTCCCTGTAATATCTCTTTGTATTTGTCATACCACTGCTGCTTCAGCCTTGGCACATCGTCCTCTGTCAGAGGGTTTGATCCTGTTTTCCCTTTATCAAGGGCTACCGCTTCTGGTCGTATCTTTAGGTTGTTCCTTTCGTGTCGTTTCGCCAGGGCCTCTATGGCTAGCTTTGACTCGTCTATTGTTGGTAGACGAAATCGTGGAGTTTGCTGTTTTCTCCGTACTGGCTCACTCGGTCGTATATACGACATGAATTCTACTGTCTCCGATATCTCGGATGGCTGTGGTTCTCTATATTCATCATGCTCAGTACTTCTTCCGTGGTTGTTATAGGGCCACATCGCCGATATCACCTCGTTTAGTTCGACTGGCAGTCGGGGGTCACCGAGCCACTCCGGTCTCGGAGGTGGTTTGGGTCTGTCGAATAGTAACCGTGTTCTCTTTTCTTGCCTTTCGTGGTCCTCTTTTACAGGCGTTAGCTTGGTTCCCTGCGGGTTTTCCACGCTTTTTGTACTTTTCGTATCTCTTATAGGCCTGTTAGGCCCGACTTCCCCCTTTTCAGAGTGGTTTACGACTTCACTCTCATTCATCATCGTGTGTCGACCGTTGGTCGGTAATGTGGGTTTCTTTTTAGCCTTTAAGGCTTCTTCGTCTTCCACTTCCTCTACGCTTGCTGCGTAGTGTTTATCACCCCGTGATCTCGCTTCTGATGTTTCACGTCTGCTAGACGTGGCCACCGTGGCTATTGCCGTATTCGCCACGGCGACTTTCGTTTCTAGTCATTCCTCTTTTTTCTTATCCGTGGCTCGGTGACGATGCACACGTATATCCAGGTTCTTTACCCTGACTTTGATTGCAGGTGTTCTCTTCCCGTTTATGACCACTTCGTCTGTTCCGAAGTCCAGCAGGACTTTATTTCGCCTCATGAGTGGGGTTCCCACTATCATGTCGTAGCGATCAAAGTTGGCTATATCGACATAGGAATCGAATACCAGTCCTTCCACTTGGATGGATACATCCGCTCCGTATTTGATTATCGATCGGCTTCCCACTGTTCCCAACTGTAGGATGTGAGGGTCTTCCAGTGTATCAACCTTTATCTTTGCGAGTTCCGCAAAGGCTGGTGTTATTCCTGACGTGGTACTACCTGAGTCCCAGAGGGTCCACGCCTCTAGGTCTCCGACCTTGACCCATGTTGCTAGGCATTCCTTTTCTTCTTGGGAAACTACTGGTCTCAGTCTCTTTTTCCCTGACGAGAGGAACTTGTATCTTCTCTCGTCCTTTCTGTCCATCGCCCTAGTTCTAGGGCTCACGGTTGAGGCGGCGATAATGTCGTTGTGCCTGTTTTTCTCTTGCGGTAGGTCAAGCCTTCCCTCATTTTCCTCATTCATTTTGGACGTCTCGTCCAGGGGGATCACATCCATTACGGTCATAAAATCGGGATCTTCGTCTGGATCTTCGTAGAAGTCGCTTGCGGGTACCTCGATTTCATGTGATCCTTCTTCGAATGCGCTTTCTGCGCTCTCATTGTCTTCATGAGCCATTGGCTCGATCTCCACCTGATCGTCTTCTCCTTCGTCATCGGCCTCTCCGTTATCGCCACCTCCCATTATTGAGCGTGCCGCTCTCATATGCACCTTTCTTTTCTTTGGGTCTGGGCATTCGTTTGCGTAATGGCCAGTCTGGCCGCAGTTGAAGCAGGTTACTGAGCTTTTGTCTTTTGCCTCGGGCTTGTGGCTGTGGTCCTGCTTCTGACCCAAGTGGTGGTCTGGTTGTTTGGTTACGTCGGCGTTTGCTGCTGGTTCGCTAGGCCAATTGCCCCTTTGGGGCTTGTAGGGGGCGCCTGCCCTAATAGGGCGTCTATACGGGTTACTCGGTTTTACCCGATTATATTGAGCTCCCTTTTTTTGGTCGTTGGGGGGCGATTTCGCCCTTGTGGTCTTTCCTTCGATCGCTGCTGCCGATCGAGAGTACTGGCCCTTATAATAGGCCTCTGTCTTCTCGTTCTGTTCGATTGTTTTCGCGATTGATACGAAATCTTCCAGCGAGTTTGTCTCAGGGGACAGTCCATATTCTAGGAAGCAACGCGAGCGCGTCTGGGGTGGCATGCCCCGTAGGAACTCTTCCAAGATGGTATAAGTGTCCGGGTATACTGCCATATTCTGCGCGCTATCCAACAAGGAGTCGTAAAACCCTTGTATTCCAATCGTAGACGTGTACTTCGTCTTTCTGAAGCTTTCCCTAGCATCCTGCATGGATGATGGGTGTACAAATCGGTCATACAGCCCGATGACTACATCACAGAACGTCCAATAGTTTACCGTCCGCTTCGGGCTCAGGACATGCTTAGTGAACCAGTCCAAGGCGTCGCCTATCAAATAGTCGACGAGGGTGTATACCCTAATGCGATCCGTATCCGGATCTGGACCTCCAAACTTTAGCAGCGCGTAGCGATACGCTAGTGCCGACAGCCACTTTTCTAGCTCGCTGTACTTGGGTGACCCGTCGTACTTACTAGGTCCTGATCCATCGAATTTCAAGTTTGGCTTATAGCCGTCTGGGAACTTGAGTTGTACTCCCAGTGCTTGCCGGATGCATTCCATCAGCCTTTCTATCATTGTTTCACGATGATGTTCGTCAGCGCTTGCTGCGCCTACCATTCCTAGGTTGGCTCTCGCCAACGGCGGCATCGAGAACCCTCTCAGGACTCTGTTGTTCGTATTTATGTGACCCGTTATGGGTATCATTGAGTTTACGGCTCCCCTGCCCATCACATTCGGGCCTACTACTCTGGTTGCATGGCCGATCGAGTTGGTAGTCGCTTGTGCCATTATCGGTTGTCGTAGGTTAGCTCCATATGCGGCGTTCGGCCACGTTGGCCTTTGTGGGGACGTGTTTCCTCCTGATGTATGTCCTTGGTGCCCTTTGGGCACGTTGTTGCTAGTCGCATTTGGCGTGTTCACTCCCAGTAAGGGATCCGTCTTGTTGGTTAACCTTCCCGGGAACGTTGGCTGAGATAACGGTGCTTGTGACCTTGCTCGGACTGGTAGGGGGAATGGGCTGCTGCCCGTACTTCTATCCTCCGCTACTTCCATTGGTTCTTCCTTCACTTGGACCGGCATTGTTCCTGACCTCATGATTTCCTCTCGTGGGGTCGGTATTCCATCGATTATTAATATTCCTTGATCAGGGAATATGGATCTTCCTCTCAATGCCAGGTCTTCATCACGCATCCGCTGTATATTCACCCTATCCTCTAGTTCAGGGGGGTATGGTCGGCGGAACGGCTGCACCATTCCGGAGGTCGTTGCTTCAGACCTCGAGCCCGTGCGTAATGAGGAGACCCTTGCCCCTACCGGGGGAATTATTTGAACATCCAATGTCTGGTTTGCGCGTCGTTCCGACGTCTGCTCTCCTGTGTCCCCAATCGGGTATATCGCTATTTCCTCGTTCAGTACATACGAGGATAATGATGTGGAAGGTCTTGACCCCTTCGCCTGCTGGCGTTCTATGTATCTCTTCGTCATCCCTTTTGCTGTCGCAGAGATCATTTCGTGATATTTTTCCCTTGGAACCTTCTTTCCTGCGTTCTGCAGGTACTTGTCTACCACCTCTATGGTTCGGTTCCTCATGACCCTCTTCCTTTTCTCCTTTTCTACTCCATAATCGACCCATATCGACTCAAACAATGTGTCCAAGTCGTCTACGACTTCCGGGTCTGAGTCTTCCGACTCGTCTTCGTTTACTTCTTGTTCTCCTGCGTCCCAATCCTCCAACGCTCTCTTCTGAGTCATAAACTCGTCTTCCTCCTTCAGTTCGCTTCCTACCATCTCGAACGTCAACGGCGATGGTGTCTCTGGTGTATCCAGTAGCGGTCCTGCGTGAGCTCTGGCGAACTCATTGGCTAGCGTCCCACCCTCGTGTGTAGCGAGTGAGTTGTCCTCTCGCCTTTGGGAGGCTCCGAGTGGTGTCGTTTCGAGTCTCCTTTCTGGTCTGAAGGCTTTAAAGCCTCTCGTGGCTGCTGGCCGCTTAGTGGGGTCCTCTGGTGGATCCATTTTCGTCCGTGTTGGTTATAGTCTTTTAAGAGTAAAGCAGTTCGGAATGAGGGCACACTTGTGTGTGGCTAGTACAGCCTATAGTCGGCTGGCTTAAAAAAGTGTAAAGCTTTGCTTTACGGTTAGAGGGCTTCACGCGGTTAAATAAGCCTGACCGAATATATAGTTCAGTAAGCTAAGTTTAACACAAGTAAAGTCTCTACCCGAAACGGGTAGAGCACATGCAGTATATATACATGTTGGCATCACGTGATGATGCCAACCAAACAAACAAGTCAAGATAATCATATCAAAGTCCGTATACTTTACAGAAGCCTCACAATGGATGAACAATTTGTCACCATCACCACTTATGAAATGGAACCCGCAGAGAGCATCACTGTCCCTGCCCATTATTCTATCGATGAAATTTGTGAGGCAATACGGTCAGAGATGGCGAAACGTGGCCATGGACAGACCGCTCAAGGTGATGACATTTCGACCATCATCATTGCTTCTGGTGAGTTTGATTCTCACCTCCATCCTCTGACATAATAAAGGGGTCCAAAGGCTTGGGAGGCACCGAGACAACCATTGGGCAAATGGCATCAGAAGACCCTGCCAAAGCGATCATCTCCGCAATGCTGGATTTGGCGGATGTTGTTTTGCACTCTTCCAAGCAAAAGGAGGGTACAGAAGCAGTAAGTTTTCAGTCATAAAGGTGCATACCAGAGCTAAATCAGGAGAAGCAGTAGACCTCTTCCTTTTTTTGGGTTCGTGACTTTTGTAAAACAAATAGAAATTTCTCAAGTCAACTCTCAAATAGTTCTGTGTATAGTTTACCATCCGAAATTAGTATCGGGACCATAGCCTTGCATGGGCCTTTTCAAATCTGGCTGGGAATTACTTGGGCCCGATTGGACAGACAATGCAAGAATATTGTCGAACCCTTGTACTGGCACAAAGTTGGCCGAAAGTGTTGATCAGTGATCAGTCTCAAAGCAAGCAAGTACATATCACACGATTATCCATTTAGATAGACTCCTAATGAGACGCTCGCTGAGCGCTGGTTCAACGGAACGGCGTTGAGTTTAGCAGCGTGACATAATCAATTGTGACCATCAACCACTTGACACTTGACTTGCCGGTAACAACTGGATGCCTTGACAGGACAACCGCGATGCCGACTTGACAGTTGAATGTCTGCTGTGTCAACAGCTTAAAAAAATTTACTAAAAATTGTTTAAATTGGGATTTTAGTGCTCTGCAGCAGCATTTGGATACTGCAAATGCTGAATGAGCTTTATTTGAAGACTTTGTAATCGTATTCTAGCCTATCTGGTGGATTTACATAATATAATGCTATTTATTATTATTTACCAATTATTTTACAAAACCAGTCAGCAGTACATTATGCATTTATAAATGTGAGTAGACACAATTTAGAGACAGATTCTATTATAAGAATGATACACAGTTGAAAACATCTCTGATATGTTATGAAATTTTATAAAATGGGATATGTT
>QDKV01004717.1_pt1 | contig 12898 bp, 16 predicted proteins | sample 1861101 | NCBI WGS metagenome assembly QDKV01 (sample SAMN04275158, study PRJNA302643) | Fungus metagenome, whole genome shotgun sequencing project. | isolation source: fruitbody | host: Mallocybe terrigena | place: Sweden | collected 2013 | reverse complement strand
TTATTGCGTCTTGGTAGACGAGGTAGTTCGAGGTTCGGATCCATCGCAGACTTATGATATCGAGTTGGTTTTCTAGCATTGACCTTTCGAGAGTTGACCAAAAGGCAGGCTCCTAAAACCAGCCTCTCGGAGGGAGAGATACGAACTGCGTGTCGCGAACCCGCAAGCCAAGGCGTGGCTTAAAACTGCACAGGTCATCAGTCTAGATTCTACAAGTACTAACCACTCGTCGTAGAACGTGGAACGCTCCTCGCATGCGTATCGCCATTCCTCACAATATATGGTGATTCTACGTGGTCTGCCTTGTCGGTATCGATAAGGGGGTGGTTGCTAATAATCCAAGAGGATAAGACTCGCCAAAGTTCGCAGCATCCAGCAATCGCCACATACCAGGCAAACAATAAGCTCAGGGCATCTCTCCCCTTCAGACCATGAATGTTCCTTGAATCAACATGAGTGGCACGCAGTCAGAATTCTACATGTGTCCCTGTCACTCAGCCGTTATTGCCCTGGGGTGCCGTATACTGGTTGGCAGAAAGAAAATTGCTTCGAGTAAGAATACGAACCTCTGTTTTATCTTTCAAGGACAACGTCGGCAAATGGCTCCAATTCCAATCGCTGGGACCTAGAAGTCTTAAACCGTCTCGGTAATTCAAAATCTGGCTCTGCCCGCTCTACCAGGCTGCTAAAGTTGAAAGACAAGGACCACATGATCAAATAACTAAGTCAAGCGTAATTACAGGTCTCCTCAAGTTCTTGCATACACTCCATGTAAATCATTATAATGCTCGTGCATCCACACCAACGGGCTTTCCGAATGCGCGCTCGAAGCGTTGAGCAATTTCAAGCACCATCCCTTCTGTAAAACTCTGCCCAAGCACTGTAATAGCAAACGGCATGCCCTCCGACGTGAATCCGGCAGGGATCGAAACGCCCGTCATATCCAAGATATTGCCGTAGTGCGTAAACTAGCCCCAATACATCAGCCGAGCCACCAAACTTCAGATCACAAATACACACCTTGCCCAGTCGATGATTTAGCCCAATCGGATCCTTCCTATAAGCCTCCTTCGTCGGGTGAAGAGGAACGGTCGGAACAATCAGAACTTGAACGTTCTTCTCCGCAAACTCTGCGTTCGCCCTGCGCTGACACTGCATCATTTTGAGTGCATCGCTCCATGCATCGACAGCGGTAAAATTCTTTGCCGCTGCATCGTAGATCGTCCTGATCTCAGGTAAAAGAGCATCCTTCTCATCTGATCCGGGGGCAGGCGCAGGGTGGGCATCATACCACTCTCTCACCCCGGAGACGCGCTCAGCGACAAAGGAGCCTTCGTAAAGAAGCCGTCCAGCGTCTTCAAATATCGTATAATCTAGATCTTCCACTAGACTTCCACCGCTTCCAGAAAGCATTTTGACGGCCTCCTCGAAAAGCACATTGAACTCCTCACACATGAGCGCTCGCGATTCTGAGGCAGCGGGTGGAATAGCGAAGCGGAAGTTCTCTCCAGGTTGGAGTACTGCTCGGGGAGCGAGTGCCCATGGCGGCCGGGCGACCTTTGCAAATGCCTCTGTAGGGTCGATGTTGAATAGCACGTTGTGGACTAGACGAGTATCGGCAATAGTCAAAGCAGAGATCGCAATACAATCCAAGGACAGACAGCATGGGATAACACCATTAGCCGGAATCTGGGTTTGGGATGAGTATGGCAAAAGCATGCTATCCAGGTTCAACAACGTACTGTTCCTCGAGTCGGTTTAAATCCAACGATATTATTGAACGCAGCTGGTATGCGTCCTGAACCTGCAGTATCCGTTGCCAGCGAGAACGAAACCTGTTTGCTGGCCACGCTAACGCAAGAACCTGAGCTGGAACCTCCAGAGATGTAATCTTTTGAGAATACAGAAGCAGGTTGCCCGTATGGGGAACGCATACCCACAACTCCCGTGGCGAGTTGATCCTGAAACCAATATCGTCAGGTGGGGGCTTTTCAGAGATACATAAGAAGTGCAACCGTACAAGATTGACCTTTCCGATCGGAATGGCACCGGCCTCGACAAGCGAGACAAATGAGGGTGCATCCTTCTCCGCGGTATATGCATAAGCCGGACAAGCTCCAGTAGTCGGCAAGCCCTTGATGTCAATCGAGTCCTTGATCGAGAACGGTATACCAAAGAGAGGAGGGCGCGCCGACGGAACAGGGTATTTCTTGAGAAGATCTTGAGCGAGTTGGATGGAAGTCCCCTCAGGAATGACATGCAACCAGACTGCAAGATCGGCATCAGGAAGTGCGAGCCGTTTGTAAACTTCCTTTATGACAGTCTCGGGGGTGAGGATGTTCTCAGCATAAAGAAATCTGAGGGTTTCTATGGCCATAGATCCATTCCAAGCTTTAGGTTTCTTCGTTTGAATCTCGGCAACGTGGGGCTGAAGAGCAGCGACGACGGATGCTGAGTCAGACACATAGCCAAACAGGCCCTTGGAAATTATCGTAGATCAGGACGGGGATGATATGTACGATTGTTCGGAAATATTACTTGTGAAAGTGTGATCATGTCGACGACAATCGCCTTCCACTCCTGTCCAACATATCCGTCAGTGGCATCCTTGACCAAAAGACATTCGAAGCCTGCCACATGATCAGTGTGGTCCACTTTTCAAGTATGATATGATTTCCCACCGCGATCGTTGGCTTCCTTTAATGTAGACGTGACGCAGCATTCCGTGGTGACTCCAACGATCAAAAGATGAGAAATAGCCCTGTTTACGAGTATCTGATGCAACTCGGTGGCATAGAATGCCCCTGTGACGAGAATTCGTCGAAGGTCAACGTCTGGAAAATGCAGGGAACAAGGTTGAATTCCCAACCTTTTCCTGGCTTGTCGATGATGACCTCTCCAGGGTTAGGTTTCAGAGAATCAATAAAGTCATGCATACTGATTGTAATAGAATGAGCAACGTAGATGTAGAACAACGGACAGTGCACCTACTGTTCTCCCCGTACGAGAAGGCGACTGCCGTTCGAGCCTACGTCGCCAATCACCAACTTGTGGGGTGAGTTCGGCGCGTTAGCTTGTCGCTTCAGCTGTCAAAGAACACAAGATTATTCAGACGTCATCGATTATCAATTATCGGACATGTTTTCACCTTGCAAGTAGGGCAGTCCCGCAAGCCAGGTTCATGTCCCTCCCTGGTATGCACAACCGTCAATCCAGCAGCCCTCGCAAGCTTCAAAACCTCAGCAGCGGGACCAACAGCTTTGGCGACTGCATCGAGACGAACGCCTTGTATCTCGCCAAATCCGCCTGGTTCGATGAAGTCGCGTTGGAAGTCGACTGATACGTAATTCCAGTTCCCGTCGTTCGGCAAATCATAAATAGACGGACTCACTCAGAACGATAGCTGTTTTGGCTGGATCAAACTGGAATGCGTAGGGTTGCGCTTCAGCAGAAAGCATATTTGCCAGTGGAAGCAGACTGAGAAAGCCTTGGTCGGGTTTTCGGATTTGGGTCGGACAGCACCGTAAACGTAGACCGGTGACCGTTCTCGTCTATGAGGTAGAGGGACCGGTACAGCTGAGTTTGAAATTGGGATTCGCTATCAATGTTGTAATCAAAAGAATCTTCGAAAGAATCACCCGTTTAGGGCATATACCCAAATGGCTGCATCGCTACCGTCGTTGGTATCTGTGAAATGGCTCAAAACCCTTTCTCAGCCAATGTATACTCACTTCTCATGCACTTGCTCAGCAAACAGAATCACGGCCTGGGCAAATGTTGTCGGTCTTTGCTCTTGATGGAAGTACTACCTGAGTTCATCAGCCTCGGCGGGTGAGATTGACACTGTGGAACTAAGGACGGCTCAACCAACCTTTTCATATCATGCATTGGACACCTCCACCCATCAATGATAATCGTAGTTGACAGTTCTGGTGAACACGAACATGTCAGTGTGCTTGACAATGGGCCCAGACTGGACATCGATGTTGGTGACAAGTGTGTTTGGAATTATGATGGAGTATTATTTCCTAGGACTAGCCCCCTCACAACCCAGCACAAACAATAGCATATATTTTGGTCTTGTTTTCAACGAGCCCAAGAATTCTGTCAGCATTCGAGACTCCAGATCCTGACCAAGCTTAGCAACGAGATCTTGAAGATAATTGGTTGAGCACATCCGTAGTGTCCCCAAGTGTACATAAAGACAAGGGACAGTGGCGACAGTGTCAGTTGACATTGAGTTAACAGAGTCGACGCGTTTTGAACGCGTCGAGGTCGCGTCGTACTATTCTCGCTCGATTTTCTAAAATATGTCTATGCCCATATCAGGTATCGAAGATTCTTTTGATTCTATCAGTGATATAAGTATCATTTCAAACTCAGATACATTCGGAGAATCGAGGACAGTCATTCCCGGCTGGTCACGAGTCTAAGGTAAACGTTGAATTTGAATTTGAATTTGTTATCTTGTCACTTTCTTTCACAATAAACCCGAGCTCGAGATAACACAACCTCCCTGTTAAAATCACACTTGCAGGCAGGATTCACCGAAAACCACGCTACCCGACCATCAGCCACATTGACTTCACAATAAAAACACTCGAGCGAACTTGGCACTGGATTGGTCAATGGGCTTTGTACGGGAAATCTCTATACGACAGATAACACAGACAGCTGCCTCATGTGCCTTTTCACCAAGTCCGGAGCCGTGCGGACAACTCAGTCAGCCTTATCGCATTCAAACTCCTCATACGTGACTAGCGAGCGAGTAATAATCCCAACATAAAATATTTCCCTTTCCCAGTCTGAGGTCTAGGTTCCTACCATGCAGATGGTAGAAACCAGGAGAGCAATTTATGCACGCTCAGAGCAATAATCCCAAATGCGGGAGGGATCGCGATACTGAATGTACTCGGGAGCTATCTTATTCCATCCGTCCTGAAAAGTGTCATTGATTCGGTGCCTGGCATGGCAAGACGATAAGGAATCGACAGGAACTGCTACATAATTGAGGGTCGACCTACATATTCTTTGCCTCAATTTTGCCCCCTTCATCCCAAGGAATAAGTTCAGGCATCCACTATGGTCGGTTTTCCAAAGCCGGGTAAATTCACACTCAAGCTCGCGCCTTTGCCGGGTACATACGCTGAGGATCCCAGGTGGTCGGCAAGTGTTTCTTGTTTATCGGTTCAACTGAAATATCTGATGTGGATTTACGCAGAACGAGGATATCGATCCCGTACCGGTGAGGGGGCGGACATGGGGAACCGGGACTTTCGCGTCTTACTGGGTTTCTGATATGTTGGCTGTCAGTACAATCTTATTTTCGATTGTGTTCCAACAATATGCTGACTATGATTGAAACTTAGCCTCCCCTCTGGTCGACCATCTCCACCGCCATGTCGATTGGCTTCACCGCTCGTGAAGTCATTCCGCTCACCTTTGCCGGCTTTCTCATCTGCGGTTTCGTTGTCAGTTTGACGGGAAAGATCGCCGCGACGTACCATGTCCCTTTCCCCGTTATCGCGCGTTCCTCGTTGTACGTTCCCGTTCTTTCGTCACAGCCTCAGTGCTTACTATCTTCTTTTTTAGTGGAATGTGGGGTTGCATACCCATGATTTTTCTTCGAAGCACTGTCGCCCTCATGTGGACTGCCATTTCCGTTGTCCAAGCTGGTGGTTTCCTTGAAAATATGATCAGCGCCATCTGGCCCAAATTCCCGACGTGGAATCACCTTCCGGCTAGCGCAAATATCACCTCCGCGGGTATCCTCTGCGTTGTGATATATTGGGTCGTTCAAACCTATGTTAGCATGCTTCCCATTGAGTGAGTCGTTCGCAGTCATCGAATCTTTTCTGACATATTTACCCGCGTATTCTTCCAGAAAGCTCCGATGTGAGGATCATCAGTACTGAATCCCCAACTATGGACGAGTACTGACAGCTCTATTTCTCTCTAGACTTCTTCATGTTTAAGACGATAATTGTGACTCCGGCCTGGTTGTAAGTTACATGTTACTTATAGCGATCTATAGTTATTAATACAGAACGTAGTGCTCTCTTTCTCTGGGCTGTCATTGTAACGCACGGTGGAGGACCTCTAGTTCACGGCCCAACGACAATTAAACCTGGGACCGGAAAGCCTTTTGCTGCCCTGCAAGCCCTCAACGTCGTGATTGGCCTCTTCTCGTCCTTGGCCGTCAACATGCCCGATTTCGCCCGCTTCGCCAAGAGCACCAGGGCTAGCTGGAGTCAAACCCTGCTGCTGCCCGTTATCGGTACGATAGGTGCATTGTCCCCTATCTTTGTGACTAGCGCCTACAAGCAAATATGGGGAGGCAAGTCAATTTATATATAATACGATCACCCGACTATTCTGACTATTGGACTCAGAATATCAATGGTTCTTTCCAGCGGTTATTGCCTCATTCCATTCCCGTCCCGCCAGGTTCTTCACTGGATTTGCCATGCTCATCGCAACGTTGGGAAATCAGATCGCAGGTATGTTATTTGACCAACCCAGATGGACCGAATCTAAACTATTGGCCAACAGCTGGTTCCTTCCCCTTCGGAAACGACTTGTCTGGTATTTTCCCTCAATATATCAACATTCGCCGTGCCGCTGTCCTTATGAGCATATTCTGCCTTATTTCGTGCCCGTAAGCACCTTGCGTCATACCATTGCCTGGCACTAGCTTATACATAATTCATTTAGGTGGGATATCATCGCGAATGCTTCTGCCTTACTCTCTTTCTTGTCCGGATACTCTTGGTGAGCCCACTTGGAGTTTTATTTGCTTCGACTAATTACCAATCGATCAGCTTCATGGGACCTTTAGCAGGCGTCATGTGCTCGGATTACTACCTTGTTCGGAAGCGTAAACTAGACATCAGGGCCTTGTATCAGCCTTATGGACTCTATCGCTACGACGGCGGCTGGAACTGGCGTGCATACGTTGCATTCTTCATCCCGGTCTCTGTTCTGCTCCCTGGACTTGCGCACTCTATTACGCCTGAGTCTGTCCACGTAAACGAAGGGATTCTGAACCTGTACTCCTTTTCATGGTTGTTCGGTATCTTTACGTGAGTGCAGGTCACATTCTTCTATGACCGCTCTAAGCTGGCGTCAATTATAGGTCGGCTTTGATTTACTACCTTCTCTGTACCTACGTCTCTCCTCCTACATCTTCCTTGTCACCTGTAGCTGTCTATCCTCCTCTGACAATCGAAGAGGAAGACGCTCGCCTCCGCGAAGTTCTTGCCGAAAAGGCAGAAGGCGGGGAGTTGGATTTCGACGAAAAAACGGATGTACTTACCAACGGGTGAGAAGAAGGAAGTGGAGGTCATGGCGTCTGCGGTATTCTAATTCAGCTTATGGGCTTCATATCACTTGTTTGGGAGGTGGTGGTTTTGGTTTTGGTTTTGGTACTCCACGGCCAATTTACGACAGTGCGTGGAAGTACTTAGAACGACAATAATTTTCATTTGGTTCAAGATCCTCTGTAATAACATCCATGAAATTTTACGGTTATACATATGAAGAGACTTGCTACCGTTCTTTCTTCACATAAGGCAGCAACGTCAACGTTTGACACCCAGTGACTCCCTTTGTCCACCTTTCTGTACTTAAAATTCTAATATATGCCTCATAAACCTACACTTTCCTACATACAACGTTCCGGGATTGAGTTTCACTAGTCCTGTTTATTTTTGTGATGACATTGCAAGTTCAATATCTTATACCTCTGGTGAATGACACGCCTCTTCTGTTGCTCACTTCTGAATCGTGGATCGAAACAACTTTCACTTCCTATGCGGTTCGCTTGTAAACCAACAAAAAAAATACAGACGGCCACAGACATAAATCCTTGGGTAGACAAGCTTCGCAAGTACCTTGTCTTCATGCACTTGTGTGGCAAGTCAGACTTGTAGTAATAATCCATTATGCTCTCGTACATGACCTGCGGTTCCGAATTGGGGCTCGACCCGAAGGAAAATAGGGATAGATTATTAGTTTGCAGGGTCGTCATTGAGTGAAGCTCCACGGATATTGTTTCTCAATCCGGGCTCAGTAATGAAGTGAATTCCAACAATGGGATATCAAATGGTGACTACCACCAAGGGGAAAAAATCCCCTGGAGTAAAGAAAATAAAGGGAAATGAAAACAGTAACACAGACCGAAAGGGGAAGATACAGAGGGGATTTTCGATAAATAATACGATGAGGAGCAGACACATTTTTTTGGGGGAAAAGACATCGGGGCGGTCCTGATCGTCAGAGGATGTAGTCGGGCGGCGAGTCATAGTAGCAGTGGGCAGGGGTGAGTTTATCATCGATAGCGTTCCATTTGAAGAAGAAGCCCCTACCGATAGGGACGGAAATCTGGATTTCATTGCCACAGGCACCACTGGAGAAGTACGTTTTCATGAGATCAACACAGAGAAGTGAGTCCGGGTTTTACTCCGACGTGGTGGAGGTGATTATACCGTGATGGGAGAGTACGCCCAGCCATTGGAGTCTAACGAATGGATCAGTCAGTATCTGCGAGAACCATCGGCCTGAGGCTAGCAATAATGACATACATAAAATCGCCACAGCCCTTCCACTTGCCATCGCCGTACGGAAGAAAGGCGGCACATTTGGGTGACAATGACCGGCTCAATGAGAGTGTTGATGACCGCACCCGCCTTCAAGGGAAAGGTGCGGAATTGCAGGCACTTCTTCGACGGCGCAGAGTGAGTTTGAAGGATGACAGAGAATGTGCCGGGGAAGTATTGATTCCCGGCCACCCAGCCCTGATCATCAAGAAAAAAAAATGTGTGTATGAACACCAGCAGGGATTTGCGAAGGGGTTGTCTGCTCACCTTGGCTGTCACGGCGTCTCACAACTCTCCCAACTCCATGGAGATACGAGCCCCGTAATAGATACGCCCAGTCTTAACGTCGTAATAAGGATTGGCGAATGCCACACAGGCTATGATGTGGTTCTTAGTGTAGGGCTGGGTTTGCGTTACATCGAGGAACTCGACGCGGATATGGCCCAGGAGGGGCCAGGTCTTCACTCACTGGGGCGCGCAAAGAACAGGTCCACGACCAAGCTCGATATTCCAATCACCAGGGTTTTCGAAGCTTAGGGAGACCGCGCTATCAGCAGAGGAAGCGGAAGCTCGAGACATGACTCTCCTGCAAAAATGGCGATGAACATCACGTATGTGAAAATAAATGGATTGATACCGACAGTGTCTGAGCAAGAAATCTTACGGGAGAAAGCTCAAGTGCGAGACCAGATACAAGGCGCAGTTGGGGATGGAAACTGTGAGTAATACCAAAAGCGAGTGCAATGTCAGGGAGTTCTTTCCTTGTATTAACGGAATGACTTTTGGATCAAGCCTGCCTGGCCAGCCGCCATGTCAGCCACCTCACCCGCCACAATTCCAGCCTGACTTCAGCTTTCATGAAGAAACCACATTGCAACCGAGCCGTGTCGAAGTTTGCATGAAGGAACGCGAAACATTCAATCGGAGTTCGAAAATCAGCAATGTCGATTATTGAGCAGATCAACCTCCGAGATTCGGTCATCAAAGCCTGTGCCAGGAGCGTCGGTATCTGGTTGTCGGAGCCAGACTTTAACAATTTCGTAAGGGCGGAACCCTACTTCATTAAATGGGGTGACCGATCACTGCACCACCACGCCGAAACGCAGAAGTATGTTTACGACCAGGCTTCTCAAGATTCAAGTGCACCGCGCATCCCCGAGGTTCACGATTGCTTTGACCATGGTATAGTCACGTATCTGGTCATGGAGTACATCCCAATGCTATCCCGTAAGGATGCTACAAGCCTGCCTCAGAGGACTGCCGACGCCATCGACTGGCTTCGACGTCTTCCTCCTCCACCTGGTGCGAGAATTGGACCTCTGGGAGGCGGATATGCATGTCACAAACTATTTCAGGGATGGTCGGCGCCGCTGCGGTTCTCCTGTAGTGAAGCTCTTGAGACCTATCTGAATAAGGTACGATTTTATATAACTTCCCATCGATTGCTGACCGTTGAACCTAGTCTCTCACGTATATCCCCCTCAAACATCGTCCGGAGCCCATCCAGATCAAGGACGAGCCCCTTGTGTTCACCCAATCCGATTTGGAGAGCAACGTCGATCTCGATACTTCGGGAAGGCTCTGCCTTTTCGATTTCGAGTCTATAGGATTACTGCCAGAATCTTTTGCTGTTTACACAGTAATTATGTCAATGAAACCATTTATGAAGGACGTCGCTAGATACTTGCCTTCGTGGACATCACCCAACCTGGCCTCGATGCAAAGAGCCGGGGAAATACTTTGGATGTGCGCGGATGTAACACTTGGTTGGCTCATCTTAGCCTAGCAATTCCAAGACTAACGATAGCAACAGGTTTGGATGAGAATGGCAACAGGAGGTTGTGTGGCCCAAGTTCTGATCATTCCTGCCAATCCCACCATTTGGCACTGAATACAGTGTAGTTACGGTCCATGGGATTGGACAAGATTTGATGTTTAAAAATTAAAAAAATTTGGAACACTTTCGAGCAATTATGTATACTAAAACTAGACCATCTATTACATCTACTTAAATTTGTAGAGAATGGAGCATGTCGAAGTGGCTTCAAACAATGCCAAATACGAAGGCGACCAAAATTACCATCCTTGCGTTGGACGATTTGCTTCCTACGAATCTCTAATCAACTCCGTCATTATCTAAAAGCTGCAAACATTTTTGATATCTGGCAGTGGTGAAGTGAAGATTCTGAGTCAGGTGAAGACTTGGCAGGTAGTGATGGGGATATGTTACTTTTACAATGTTTTCTGTGGTACGTATGTCCAAGTCCGTCTGACAGTGACCCAAGCAGATGGTCACGAGCCCCCTCGTGTGTCCGGGCAGTGGTGCCACAACGGCAAAGTATATTAATTCCTAGCCCTAAACATCCTGTGCGGCAGTATCTTCCGCTAGATATATGTCAAGATATGGGCCTTAAACGTCCTCATCCCTTGAACCCAGCATGCACTCGGAGCATGTCCGCCTGAGTGACTCCCAGAGCCCTCCCCTCACCGCCGACTCGGTAACATCCACCCATGCTGGCACTTTTCTTCTGACGCCAATCAGGAACGAATTCGACGATGAGGAGACAACGCTAAGTTTACAGTATACTGATAGGTCTCCAAAGTTTTCTACCCGACGGTCACTTTATCCCACGGGCCTCAGTTTTGATCCCCTTCGATCAAAACAATTACTCCGAGGTTTCGAGAGACCAAGCTTTTCCCGCATCGCAATCCTCTCTGTGTTATGTCTCATCTCATACCCAACATTCTATATCCTCAAATTAGTGGCGAGGGATAAACCCTTGTTCACTGTGCGACTAATCGTCGCCGTGTGGTGTTCTGGGATCGGGTGGGCCCTCGGATACATTCTGCTCAATATTGGAATTCGACATATCGAGGCAGCGGGTGAGTACTTCGCGCCGGTGATACAGTATTGTGACTTTAGTTCAATTAGCCTGGGCCACTCTAATTCACATGAGTTACGATGAGAGCGGAATGAAACTCGGGGATCTGGCCCGACACTCGGAGGATCCAATGAGTTTACTGTCCGCCTTGCAGCTCTTTCTCTCTCGTTTCGGGAGACGAGAGACTGCCAGAAGTTCGCGTGGATTATACGAGTCAGTCTTCATGCCATCTTCTGCCCCGCGTCGTCTCATATTCCTGCAGCAAACGACCATGGTCCCTGTTCATAGGGTTCTTCGTCGTCCTTGCCATCCTGGGTTCCACGTTACCTTTCCTATTTGGCCGTATCATGGACATCGAAACCTTCGTCCGCGTACGTTCTACAGACCTGCTTGTTTATCGTGCCTTCCTAATATTTGAACAGAATCAGCGTCTGGTATATCGTGAGGTTTTGATTGCTGGAGATTTATCACCGGGCGATGTTGAGAGGGCGACTCGCCAACTAGGTGCATTTCAGGTGAGCTGCTAGTAACTGTATTTGAGCTAGCCCGTTCTAACCGCATCCAGAGTTTTGCGCAAACGTGGACCTTGCTTCCATATGGCAAAAGTTCGCCAAACTACGTCGAGTTCGCTTACTTCAACGAAACCGTGTATTTTCCCCAACCAAGTTTGTCGCAATTCATCCCTGGCAGTTCTGGGCTTGGTAGTTTCGATGTTAATCAAACTGCATCGCTGAAGGATAGTCCTAACAGTACCCTTGTGGTGACGAATGCGAACGCTCCCATCAATGGCATGGGTGTGGTTTTACGGTATACACCACCTGTTTGTTAAAGGTTGACCTCCTGATATTCCTATCATTTAGATATCCTCAGTGGGGAATCAGGATTCATTGCGAGAGGCTGCCTGACCCTAACATTAACTTGTGAAGCAATCTTACCAGGGCCTCAGAGTCGATTTTCTAATTTTCTTTTCCCACGTAGGATACCTTTATCTAATCAATCATTCACCTACGCCTTCCTTCCTCAAGATCTTCTTCGGCGCTTGTTTGCTGGTTTTGGCATGGACATACCGGCATCGCTCACGAAACCAGATCTCCAGCTCCTAGATCCGAAAGACACCATCCCAACCAATATCGACTCCTCAAAGATCTCCTACCTCAGTGAGTTCCTGATCCCTTCCACCTCCTTCGTGTCCTATCTCTCGCACTGCAGTCAAATGGTGGGGAAATGGCGTAGCCCACAGCTTCCACAGCCGCCCGATTGTGGATACGGGTGCGATCAGTGACCAAGCATGGACGACCGTCGAAACAGTAATCATCCGACTCAATACCAGTTTCACACCTTCCGGTCGCTTCCCTGTATACTCAGTCCGAGATGCCAACGGAGTGCAAACCAGGATCGGCTACGATGCCGCTGTCTGCG
>QDKV01004718.1_pt1 | contig 12909 bp, 18 predicted proteins | sample 1861101 | NCBI WGS metagenome assembly QDKV01 (sample SAMN04275158, study PRJNA302643) | Fungus metagenome, whole genome shotgun sequencing project. | isolation source: fruitbody | host: Mallocybe terrigena | place: Sweden | collected 2013 | reverse complement strand
TGGTGTAAAGGAGATGAAGTACCTTAAGCATCATGAGTAGTCTAAGTAGCTTAAGGACAGAAATGATTTTATAGAAGCTGTGAGTCAGCCTTCTGCTGCCCATGCGGGTAAATGATCCGGGTACAGACGGGTATGGGTACGGGTACGATTTTGTGTTCCTGTGACCATACCTGTATCAATCTGTCACACCTGGTGACATGTCCGTTCTGCATTAACCACCACCACCACAACCCTCAAAATGAGCGGGAATGCTCGTTTTCAAGGGTTTCTGAGCGTACAAAGGTATGCAGACTTTTTTTCTTTTTATACTATGGTAACTGACAACCAGCCATCTCTCTCCCCTGTCACTCGAAATGTGAGTGGAGGGGTTCTCTCTGCCTCCCACCACCTCCATCGCTCGAAACACAGAGGGGTTCTCTCTGCCTGCCACCACCTCCGTCGCTCGAAACATGGAGGGGTTGGTTCTCTCTGCCTGCCGCCCCCCCCCCCCTCCCGTCGCTCGAAATGTGTACAGGATGCCAGGATGGAGGGAGAACCCCTCCTCCCCTTCATTTGCCCCCATTTTATTTAGTACAATATTTAGCTAGCCTATAGTAGTTATTAAACTGCTCCTTGATCCGCGACCACCACCTTCAACAAAATTCCCACGCCCTGACCAAGGACGATAGGAAGAAAATAGTGTTGAGTAGAGCCAACTAATTACCCTTAAAGCTTCATCATAATACAAACTAGCTTTGCTATAAACACATCTGACAACATGTCATCAAGTCTTCAAGCCCGGAAGGCCGCCTACCCGAAGCAGGAAAGAAAAATCAACAAAATCTGCATCCCACCACCAGGCAAGACACTAGGAAATCGAGAACAACCGTAATAAACGAGAGTCAGGAGGAAATAAAGGACACACGATCAGGAAGGAGCTTTCTAGAAAACAGACTCTATCTATGCCCGGCAGGGCAGCCGACCACGCCCACCTCACTCACATACTGTCTACACCAGATCTCGGCCATGCAGGGAGTTACAAAACCCATCAAAAATGCGGTGCGTGCGGTAGCTTATCTCCTGGAGGAAATGGAGGATTACATGCTGGTGGAACTCTTACAGGAAACTGTCAACACACAACTGTCGACCATGTCAGAAGACCTCAGTCTGCTCACTATGGATATTAAAGAGAAAGTCGACAACCACTTAGAGGTCAAACTAGCGGACTTAGACAAAAGCATTGATAGAATCAATCAGGTAATAGGAAAACTGAAAAAGATCAAAGAAAACACCTCAAGGACTAACCAGGGCACCAACTCGATACAACCCGGAAACACGCGTGGACATAGGACCTGTGTGGAGACGCTAGTAGCCCCACCACCTCATGCGAACCCCAGACTGTTAGCTAAAGAAGGAATAAAGGCTAGGCAGCTCATGCTTGAAGGGCTGGACGAAAACTCAAAACTAGGCAAGATGGACAACATGCAACTCAAAGAGGAACTCAACAAGATCACAAGGATGCTAGGACTAGAAGGATGAAGCATAAGAACGGTTACAAAGCAAAGGTTAGGCGGACTACTAATTGAAATGGCAGATGACCAAGCAGCAAGATGGATGAGAGAAGAATTGAATGCAAAAAGCTTCTGCGCGGTGATAGGAACCAGCGCGAACTTCAGAAATAGGATACATAATCTCATCGCCTTCAACGTGCCAATCACCATGGAACTGGAAAATGCCAACCACATCAAGGAGATACACGAAATCAATCAACTAGAGCTGAACACAATAAAGGCAGCAAGATGGGTGAAACCAATAGCTAGGAGATCACCCACCCAAAGAACAGCACATCTAATCATATCATACACAGATATTAATGCAGCCAACAGAGCCCTAGTGAACGGGCTACACATTTGCCACAGGAGAGTCACAGTAGAAAAAGTCCGCAAAGAACCAATCAGATGCCTCAAATGCCAACAGTGGAATCACTACGCGAAAGAATGGAGGTCTTTATCATGCCCCACGTCTTTCCTGCAGAATCCGCAGGATTGAAAAATGGCAGAGACACCTGCCAAATTTTCCATTCCGGTGGTGGCATATTCCGGCAGAATCTTGGCACTCCGGAACCAAGACCGGAATGCTCCCCGGAATGCACAGGAACGGAATGCAACCGGAATCCGGTGACCGGAGTGATATTATTAATAATCAGATAAGTAAAAATAAATAGTTAATAATATTTGCTCGAGTCAGCCATTCCCAATCGCCACTACGTATTCTTAATAATCAGATAAGTAATAAATAGTTAATAATATTTGCTCGAGTCGGCCATTCCTCCCCCAGCACTGATCGCCACTACGTGTCCGGCGCCCAGCGCCACTCATCACCTGCCACCACACGCGGTGACCACCCATCCGACTGCCACGTCATCGCCCCACCGCCGACTCCTCAATGAGACGTGGCAAACCGAGCGCCACCACACGCAGTGACCACACATCTGACTGCCACGTCGTCGCCCCACCGCCGACTCCTCAATGAGACGTGGCAAACCGAGCTGGAACGGCGGGTTAGATGCAGGGAGAGGGCTGGGTTGCCTGGGTATAAAGGTGCGCCCGAACATTTCCTATTTTACTTCGATTTATTAATTTTTACATTAGCAAATATCCTCCTCCCCCATCTAAATAGCACGAACGAGTCCAACATGACTCATTCGTGCTATATCCGCATCACAACCGTGCGCCAAGCAGCAGAAATGAGCAACCTCGCCAGGAACGAGTTCTATTCGGCTCGTTTCTGCTGTGGGGTGGCTCGTTTTGCTCGTTGGTGGCTGCCAGACACCGCCCAAGAAGTAAAAATGTACCATTGTCAGTACGTTTTTGCTGTCTGTCGGCTGGTAGTCCATCCAAACAGTAGAAACGTACCCGTGTCAGTACGTTTCTGCTGTTTGTCAGCCCAGGCTGTCTCCCAAACAGCAGAACATACCTCTTTTGGTACGTTCTGCTGTTTTTTCTGCTGTCAGTTCACACACACAGCAGAAATGTAGCCGTGTCGGTACGTTTCTGTCGTTTATCGGCCCAGGCTCCCTCCCAACAGCAGAGCGTACCTCTTTTGGTACGTTCTGCTGTTTTATTCCACTGCCAGTCCACTCAAACAGCGAACGAGCCATTCTTGGCTCATTTTTTGCTGTTTGCTGGTTTCAATTGTCTCGCCGCTAATTCTTCGGCAGAATGTGGTACGTTTTTTATGAATAAAATATGTTATATTTTATCTCACTAATTGAATACATTTAGAATTGATGCAACCACTGCCTACCGACAACACGATTGGTCAAGGGGACTGCCCTTGTGCCATGATTCGCAGTAAGTAGTAATTTTATTTTCCGTGCTAATAGATTTGAATTAAAAACGGAGCTTTCCGGTTTCCGGTTAATCCCGAACCCTTAACCCTCAACCCTTGTCATGGACGGATTCCATTCTTTCCCCCCACGTTCGCATTCCCTCCCCAAGTTTTTGTCCAGACTCCCCACGACTTTGTCCCCACATCGCAACCAGTCCTCCAACATCGATGAGTGAACGGAAGCTCCGCTCGTCTCGCATTTCGGCCAGTGCCAGCTCCACCTCTCAGCCGAAACACAGTGGCCGTAAGGCTACTGTTAATGTCAACAGCAATGAAGATGAAGGGACCAGAGATGATGAGCCTGTAAAGGCAAAAAAGTCGGAGGGAAAGAGTACTAGCAAGGGTAAGAAGGTGAAGAAGATCAGGTATGTGGTCCGTTTTATTTTTTTAAGTATCTGCCCACTAATATTCCATCCGGATAGGGTTACGGCTGCTGACCGTGCAGCCAAAGACAATATTGAGAATGAAAAGGGTGTACCCATCCATTTGACACCGTAAGTCTTTCTATTCTTTTTCATTTGGTTTATTAATGTTCTATTGTAGAGTTGAACATGTTCTTGATTCAGCAGGAACCTCTGTGGCACCCCCTGAGCGCACTGCTCGCTCATCTGCAGCCTCCTTTCTCCCTCCTGCTCCAACTCTCTCAGGTAGACGTGCTCGAGTTGACCGTGAGCCAGAGATTACCACCACCCTTAGGGACACAAGTGAAGAGAAGGATGAGGTGGAGAAAGTCTCGGAGAATGAGGAGGGTTCAGAGGAGAAGGCTCCGGATGAGAAGTTGGATTTGGTTGATAATAAAGTTGTTTCTCCTTTGAAATTTGGTTCACCAAAAGGCAGTATTAGATCTGTAGCCAGCCAGAGTAAAGAGACTATTAAGATAGGCGACATTCTTATACAACTCGATCACATGACCAAAGCGTGACAAATGCTCAAAAATCAAAATAAATTACCCATCACACTTTTGGCTTCTAGAGGACCTTGTAAATGACAATCCTGAGGGCACCTAGAAGCCCAATTTATTTTTTTTGGGCAGCTTAAATTGTAATTGACAATATTCACAAATAAGGTGACATCATGACATCATGAGTGACATCTGGCTTAATTTGAGCTACTTAACACTCTGCTACATATTGTTATGGGCCGTAAGAAAGTCTGGAACTTCTTAAAGACTAAAAAGAGCTCAGCCTTGAAGAGAGCTGCATCCACACTAGACTCAGATGAGAACAAGGAAAATGTGAGCATGGAATGTCTGCTGGCAAAATAAAAAGTATGACTCACAGGCTTTCATTATTCTTAGGACTCAGGGCAGCCTCTTAAAAAACTTAAAACCTCACCACATCATTCACTCCTCCTTAACAATGTCCAAAACCAAGTCCAGGACCATACTCAATGTCCACCCCCACCAATTCCCCCTCAGGATGTGCCAGAATATGGAGATGCCGAAACAAGTGGAACTGCGAACACTGGAGTCTACGTCTTCCCACCCTCTACTGCTGAGGCAGACGCTGCTCTGGGGAGCCTTGATTTGATACTGAAGCCCAAAAGAAAGAAAGGACCTGGATATGTAGACCCAAACTTGGATACATTCACTCGTCAAAGATTGGAATTGATGCAAATGTTTCTCTGGGCATACACTGACAAAAAATTGCCAATCTATGGCCAGCCTGGTGCATGGACTGCTGCTTCAAAACAAGTAGCCCATAATCTCCGCAGAGATGCGTGGCTGGCACGGAAACTTCGCGAGTGGACCCGAGCCTTCATTCTTGATCACGAGGACCTTCCAGTCAATTGCTATGGTGAATGGAATGTATCAATGCTGGAGGATGAAGAACTGGCTGGGGAAATCCATCTACATTTGCAAGGTGTTGGAAAGTATGTCAAAGCCATGGATATTGTGCGCTTTCTTGACACACCGGAGATGTTGAAATGTCTTGACCGAAAGGGTCCAATTACTGAACGAACGGCTCAGAGATGGATGCACACAATGGGTTATCGATGGACCAAGGACCCGAAAGGCCAATACGTCGATGGACATGAGCGTAAAGATGTTGTTGCGTACCGCCAGAAAGAATTCCTGCCAAAGTTCAAAGAGATTGAGAAGCGCATGCGAGATTGGGCTGCAAATAACGAGGAAATTGTCAACACTGCACAGAGTGCTGGCCGTCGAATTGTTGTGTGGTTCCACGATGAATCGACTTTTTATGCGAATGATCGCCGTCTTAGCCGATGGGTCCATGCAGATGAAACAGCAAAACCACAACCAAAAGGAGAAGGAGCTTCCCTGATGATTGCTGATTTTGTGTCAGCCGATTTTGGCTGGTTGCGGTCACCTGATGGAAAGGAGTCTTCAAGGTGGTTGTTTAAGGCAGAAAAGAACCGAGAGGGCTATTTTACCAATGAGGAGATCAAGAAGCACGCAACAATGGCAATGGACATCCTGACAAAGCATTATCCAGACGAGGAGCACGTTTTGATCTTTGACAATGCACCAACCCATTTGAAACGTCCTGATGGTGCCCTATCTGCTCGAAAGATGGTTAAGAATACACCAAAAGAAGGAAATAATTGGGGGGTTGAGGTAAATGTGCTTGAGAATGGCAAACAGGTTTACAATTCCGATGGTAAACCTGCTAAGAAGACAATTAAAATGGGCCCTGGAACAATGCCTGATGGATCATTACAGGACTTCTACTTTCCAGAAGGTCATCCGAGGGCTGGAGTTTTCAAAGGGATGTCAGTTATTCTTGCAGAGCGTGGTCTGGTTGAAGAATCGAAGCTGAAGGCGCAGTGCAATGACAAGTTCCAGTGTCCACCAGGAGCAACAAATTGTTGTTGTCGCCGCACTCTTTATTGCCAACCTGACTTTGCAAATGTTGTGTCAGTGCTTGAAATTCACTGCCGCGAACGTGGATTCTCTGTCATTTTTTTGCCCAAGTTCCATTGTGAATTGAACTTTATTGAGCAGTGCTGGGAATATGCGAAACGAGTTTATCGCCACTTTCCTGTTTCTTCAAAAGAAGCTGACCTGGAGAGAAATGTCATTGAAGCATTAGACTCAGTTCCCTTGGTATCTATGCGAAGGTAAGCTTTATTATTTATACTTCAAACCATGTTTGTTAACTTTAAACTTCAACTAGATTTGCAACAAGATCTCGACGTTTCATGTCTGCTTACTCTAATGGCTTGAATGGCAAGCAAGCTGCATGGGCTGCCAAAAAATACAAGGGACATCGAGTTCTTCCTCCTGATATTATGGAAGCATTAGATAAAGCTGGAATTTAATTTAGAACATATTTAATCTGTTGTTGAAGGCCAGGAGTCACTATTGTCACTATTGTCACAACAGGTCACTAATTTAGTCACAACATGTGATCGAGCTGTATATGAATGTCGCCTATCTTAACAGTAATGTTTTTATATATTTAATATTGTCTAAACTAATTCTTATTATCCTAGTCTCTAATCTCTCTGCTCCTGAAAGGGAACTGCCTGCTAATGGGTCTTCACGTTCAACTGGGGGTATTTTACGTGGCCGTGCTCTTGGCAATACTCCTAACATAGGTGATTCCTTTGATGATATGGAGCCAGATGTCAAGCCTCTTGCTCGTGGACGGATTAATGTAACAATTGTACAACAACCTCCTGGAGATCTTATCATTGGGAATCCAACCTCTCATCTCAAAGTTATGTCACCATGTTATGAGACCTTGGCTCCACTTCTGAAGAAGGTGGCAAAGTCTTATTCTCCTGTTCGCAGTAAGTACTTTATTGGATAAATAATACTCAATATTTATAAATTTGGCTAGATCATAACTATCGTGTTTATGTTCTTGACCAGCAACAGTGGTCTATTCTGGGGCATTATAATGTTGTAGTTGCAGATGATGAAGATGCATTTTGGGAGGAAGATGAGGGGGGTAAGGTTACTCATCTTCTTCTGGTAGGTTTTGTAATTTGTTATCATTTCTGAGTTGTAATGTTATTACTAGGAAAATGACTGTGATAAGGTTGTTGCCTCTGCAATTCCACCTTTATTTCATCGTCGGTCCACTTCTCTCGGCTCTCGTGCTGGATCACTTCCACGTTCCTCCTCAGTTGCATCTGGATCTGCTTCTTCAAGTATTCCACCTAGCAATCTATCTGACTCTATTGCTGGGCCTTCCAAGCTTTCTAAAGAGGACAAGGACCTGCTTCTAGAGTTCTTAGGAATTGATACTGAACTTTCTTCTCTTGGACCACCAGGTCTCTGTTCTGCCTACCAGAAGTTTAAAGCCATTACAAATGCTACTTCTCAGGTAATGGCCTTAGGCAAAAATGTGGAGTGGCAGGCACAGTTTAGTGATACACATGCTTGGATTCCCACTATAATCAACTTCATCGACATCTTTGTTGCCAAGTCCCAGTTTTACCAGATCTGGAAGCCATTGTTCTCATGTGCACAGGAATATCCTGTTATGAAGGACTGGCTTAATCAGCACAAGGATCGGATTTCAACCAAGGAACTGTGGAATGAAGATTCAAATCGAACCGTGACATTTGCTAACTTGAGGAAATGGCTGGAGGAGAAGGATCGAGAAGTTGAGATGAAGGAGTATAGAGAGAAGGGGAAAAGAAAGGCTCCTCCAAGCCCACAGAAATTGAAAACAAAGAAATGTGATGCTAGAGATCGACCTGTGGTACAAAGAAAACACAAGAAGTCCAAGATCTCAAGGGAAAGTGATGAAGAATCTGAGTAAGTATATTTTTGAAAAGAAATATTTTGTTAGTCTGTATAATAGTGTTTGTTTTTTTGTTTCAGATCTGTTTTCCTCCTTGTTTTGTCTGTCCTATCGCTTCTATCATGTCACTGGATTATAGTCTGGCTTTTACTCTGGTCAAATATGGTTTCATTTACTTATGGTGCTTCTCCTCAACATCCCTTTCCAAACATTCTATTTTCCACCTTCAGCGACACTATTCAATCCAACTTTGGTCCAAATGTTTCCCTGGCCACTGTACTCGCAATTCTTTTCACCTTGATTGAAAATCCAGATTTGTTGAATCTTCATTTCCGCCAAAAGAATCCTCAATATTCTGGCGAAAACAGAAGTCAACATTCTGGATGGATAATTGCTTTGGTCAATGCACTGGCAACTCAACTGGGTACTAAAAGAACAGACACCCTATTTTCTGGAAATGAACTTGCACCAAAGCCAGACAGAAAAGAAAAATCTAATCTGATTGCTGGAAAGCTTGACAATATAGCTATCAGTTTGAAACTATCACCATATGATAGTGGGGGGAATTATAAAGGAAAATTACTCCCTATATCACGTTTCAAAATTGAGCCAGTTTATGTCATCTGTCCAACATCATTTATATGTGGGACTCTTGATTGCCAACCAAGATGTTTGATTCAATCCACCAGAGAGCGCGACATTTCAATGGTGACTTTAATCAAAGATCACACAGTACATCAAGATGTTCCTGTGCTTATGGGAAAATGCCCAAGATGTGAAACATTATATGCAGCAGATCATGAAAGATTTCAGAATACATCAACAGTTCAAAATAACTTCAAATGTGTCTATCTCAACTCTGCAAAATATTTGAAGATAGGGAAATCACTATGGGTTGATCGCTTGTTTGCAACATCAGTGATAAATGCCATGTATAACTTCCATGCCTCAGCATCTGCATATGCAGAATATTGGAATAATACATTTGGAACAGAACAATTCTCAGTTACACGTCCTCATATCTGGCAAGCATTTGTTCAACAATCTGTTCGTACAATTGCTGAGGAATGTGGAATTTATGTTGAGTTTGATGATGGTCTGAATATCAAAGAAGTTACTACCCAGGCATTTTCAATTCTGGGTGAGAATGGGATGATTAGAGCTGCAGACCAACATGCTTGTCCAGAGTGTACTCAGAAACGCAACAAGACCAGTAATGTGGTTTTTGATGATCCAGCGGCTGTTGTAGGGATGGATGCTACAGATGATAATATTCCTGCAATGACTCTGACTCATGAAGAAATGGAAATTGATCTACCTCAGATCACTTCAGATGACAATATGGATATTGATACTATTCAGAATATTACAATGGTGGTTCTTGATGGTGTAGTAATGGGCCCTCAGGTAAATAATTTCTAGTGTGTCTATAAATTCTATTGACATTATTTCTTTCTATAGCACTGTGCATACAACAATTGCACAAATGATCTTTCTAACTATCGTGGTGGATCACTATGTGATGTGCATCATCTGATGCTTGCTTCTCAATGCTTGGTTTATACTTGCAATAATCAAAGAGTTGAGAGGACACTTGCATGCCAAGAACACCAACCACTGTGGCGAAAATATGCAAAGAATAACAATCGCCAAAATCAAGCTGGAGTCCGTCGAATGTTACAAAGACCTGATGAGAATTATCCTTGGCAGCCCAGACGCAGAGGGCCAAATCCACAACAACATGATGATCCAAATGTGGATCCACCACCACCTGCAAACTACTTTCGGGCAGCTAGATTTTATTGTGTTGAGACTATTTGTGCGCCTTGTGGTGTTGTTATTGCCTGGACAAAGTTTGCAAGATCAGAATCTCCAACAAATATTTTAAATTTTCTGGGATCAGTCTATCCGACAGAGGTTTCACGGCCTGATTACATATGTATTGATAAAGGCTGCCAAGTGCTTGCAACTGCAGTAACGAATGGAAGTTGGGAAGTTTGGAAAAGAACAACCCGATTTATTGTAGATGCTTATCACTATATCAATCACCGAGTGGAAGATTATCTCTGCCGAAAATATTGTAATCCTTCACCTGGTGATGGGTCAGCTCCAAATCTTGTAGCCATGGCATGTGATAAAGAGGGAAATCCATATATAAAGCGGGCATTTAATACACAGGTATTTATTAATTTTTGGTTTTTAATATTTCACTTCTTAATTTGAAATATTCAAGGTTTGTGAACAATTGAATGCTTGGCTTGGTGGTTATCAATCAATCCTCAAAAGGATGACTCCAGGTAATTTTAACTGGTTTTTACATGCCATGTTATATTATCATACAAAGTATGTTCTGTGAAAGCAGCAGATGAAGAAACAACAGAAAGAAATTGATGATGAAGTAGAGGAAAATTTGGGATTGGATAAAGAAGTTGAAGACAATGATACACATGATGATGATTAAATAGTTAAACAGATGTTTAAATGTGTTAAATGTAATAATATTATCATATAGAAATCATCTATAAAGTTCCAAATTGTCTAAAGTCATTCTATTTCCCCAGAATATAGTAAATTCCGGTGGAATTACCGGAATCCAGTGGAATCCACCAGAATTATCAGGGTATTCCAGACTCATTCCTGCGGAATCCGTATTCCGTGGAATCCAGTGGAATCATCACATCATTCCTGTGGATTCCACTGGATTCTGCCGGAATGATGTGGGGCATCGAAAAGTACTGAAAGAATGCACGGCCGCCCTCGACACATGTGGAAACTGCACAGAACGACATAGAACAAGCCAATGCCCAGACCATACAAACAAAGGTGTGCCTGACCATGCAAGTTGGAGTCGGGAATGCCCAACCTTCCTGAGAAAAATAGCCGAATGCAACAAGAGGAACCCGGAAAATAGCCTCCCATTCATCCCTAGTGACGATGGACTTGGACCTCCAGGAATGACAACACAGGAAGATACAGGGAAGTATACCTGGAAGCTAATACAAACAGAAGGCACCCCCAAGGCAACTGGAACCGTGCGCCAGAGGTCACAAGACGGGACATGGACACGCAAGCACCAAAAACTTGGGATGACACATGGGCAGGTAATGATTATAACAATATTTATGTTTAGTCAAAACAACACAGAAAACCACAACACGGGACAGGCGAACACACTCAAAATCCTGCAAATCAACCTCAACAAATTGGAAAAGGCCCATCTTGACCTAACCAATTGTTGACATAGTGACCAATTTGACATCGTACTAATACAGGAACCACATGTCACAACCTTCAACAACATAAGAACTCCACGAAAATTCAGGCAGGTATACCCAGAGAACAGAGGCCGAGACGGAAAAATGATAAGATCAGCAATATGGGTCAACAAGAGGTTAGAAACGAAACAATGGAAGATTCTTGACATTCCAAACACTAACGACATCACAGCAATTCAACTCAAAGGAAACTATGGCAAGCTCACTATTTTCAACATATACAATGACTGCACGCACTCATGCAATGAGGAGACCCTCAAGAACTACATTCAAACAAATGTGGGAGAAGTATATGACAACAGAAACAACCACATGATTTGGGCAGGAGACCTCAACCAACACCACCCACTTTGGGACAGGGACCAAGACACTCACTTATTCACAGGGAAAGCGACTGAGGTGGCAAACCACCTAAGAGACCTACTAGGAGATTTCGGAATGGACATGGCATTACCGAAGGACATCCCGACCCTCCAACACATGCGAGGAAAGAAATATTCAAGACCGGACAATGTCTTTTGCACTCAAGAAATGATGACCCACATAATCTGATGCGAAGTTCTCTCTAACCTGCACCCTCCATCAACTGACCACTTCCCAATAGTCACAGAAATCTCACTCCCGCAAGGCCAGATAGAGGAACTGCCATCACGGGACTTCCGAAATGTAGACTGGGATGAATTCCGCAAAAACCTCAAAGCAAGAATGACCAAAATACCAGCCCCCATGCCAATAGGAAACAAGACACAACAGAAGTCACAAAAGCACTAACCAAGGCAATACGTGACACAATACGATCTAGTGTACCAATCAGAAGCCCAACAGCAGACAGCAAAAGGTGGTGGAATAGTGACCTGAAAAAGATGAAAAAGGAGCTAAACAAGCTAAGGAATGATTCTTTTAAGCACAGAGCAGTAGAAAACCACCCAATTCATCTACAGGTCAAGCAAAAATCCAACCAATATGGAGACAAAATCATTCAAGCAAAACGGCAACATTGGTCTAACTTCCTGGAGGAAATGTCAACAAACGAGATTTGGACGGCCAACAGATTCCTAAAGGAACCTAGTGGAGATGGAGGAAGCCTGAGGATCCCCACCCTAAAGGTAAAGCATGACGACGGACGAGAAACTGACGTAAATGACAACATGGAAAAGGCCAACATATTTGCAAGAATGTTTTTCCCCCCTCCCCCATTGGCAATAGGGGTACTGGCCCAACATGAATACCTGACCCCTCTATCAAATCTGCCAGCACTAACCAAAAAGCAAATTGAAGACCAAGTCCAAAGATTGTCACCATACAAAGCACCAGGACCTGACGAAATTCCCAATGTGGTGATAATAAGGTGTTTAGATCTAATTATCGAATATCTATTTTACATATTTCAGGCAATCCTAGAGAAAGGAATGTACTACAACTAGTGTTGGGGAAGTTTGGTTTGGTCCGGTTTGACCCCTTTTTGGCCAATGTTACGCCTTACGCCAACTAACACAAAGTTGCTGGGACAAGCGTATCAATCGTCGTTCGGGATGTCACGTGACTAG